>Ga0307515_10018966_pt1 | contig 12413 bp, 8 predicted proteins | sample 17_EM_MG_FD_194513 | JGI IMG/M metagenome (GOLD analysis project Ga0307515, IMG submission 194513) | Populus trichocarpa ectomycorrhiza microbial communities from riparian zone in the Pacific Northwest, United States - 17_EM | ecosystem: Host-associated > Plants > Roots > Unclassified | place...
GAAAGTGGATTTGTCCCTGTCCCACGGATGGCCTTTGTTTTTGTTTGTCACTAAAACATTTACTTTCTTTCTTTCTTTTTTAAGGAAAAGTGTAAATTTTTGGGACAATTTCCCTTAGATTTAGTGCACTCTTTCTAAACCAGAAAACTTAGTATTTGGTTTATAATATTTTCTGTTATTATTATTATTATTTGAATTTCTCCATCTTAATCTTATATATTTAACTTATTTTCTTTATTTAAGTGTTTTTTTATTATTTTAACACGTTAAGTTATGATGACACTTAATAAAAAATAATATTTGATGAAAAAAAATCATCTTTTATGTTTATTTTTTATTTTTTTTATTTGAGTATCTCATCTTTAATTTTATCTATTTAAATTACCATTTTATTTTAACTAGAGTGTTTGGTGTTAATTAATTATGTTATGTGTTGAAGTGTGTGTTATCTTATGGTACATAAAAAAAAGGTCTTGATGAAAAAATTATGAAAATTAAAAATTAAAATTGAAAAGAGAAAGGAAATTTTTAAAGTGAAAATTAGAAATTAAAATAAAATAAGATCTTATTTTAACCACTAGTTGAATTGGTAATTTTTAAAAATTGATCCAACTTGGATACACTTGATTTGGATGACACACTAATATCTCCATCCATCGAATATGACAACATGTTTTGATACCAATTGAAGCAACATATAATATAAATAGGTTTACCAAATTCTTAATTTTGTATAGCTTTAAATTGTAGAGAAAGGAATTAGCGTTCTGAAACCACTATAGCCCATAACTGTAGATAAGATTGTAGAGAAAAACTCTAATATATTTTGAAAGGTTTTTTCTAAAACATTCTCATCTAAAAAATAACATACAAGGTTGTTTGAATAAAAATATCCTAATTAGTAAATTCCTAATTAAAACAAAAGTCTTAGTCTAAAAACTAGAAGAAAAATAAAGAAAATTAAAAAATAGCATGTTCTAGGCTTAATTTGGGTTTGAAAACAAAATTATTTACAAGTCAACTTCTTTTATATAATTAGCCTTTTAAATTTATATAGTAAAGTTTCAGCTTAATCTGACCCGACCCTGACATAAAACCAAAAGTCATACTTATTTTTATCAAACTACACATTAAACTTATATGAAATTCTTAAAACTTATAAAATCTTAACTATTAAAGAGATAATACAATAAAAATAATTATTTTAAAACAATAAAGAAAGTGCCCCACATCACATTGGCTTCTCGTATCATATATGTTTTTATTTTGTGATTTACTTAGAGTTTTGGGAAACTTTAATTACCATTGAATAACAGATATAGGTAGGTTTGATTAGAAACCAACAACTATTTTACTTTAACAATTTTAGTTGATCGACAAAAAGAGAATAACCAGCTAGTAACTTTTATTTAGGACTTGTTTCAATGACATTAGCAAGTTTGTCTCTATCATAGTTTTGAAAAGCTAATAGATATGTTCATTGGCTTGCTACTTACATTTATTATTTACTTATTGTTGTAACTTACTATTTAGAAATGTCTTTAGGGTGTTTAGAGATCTTACTAGAAAAAATTTATGAAATTGTAACTCTAAGACTTTGTATTTTAAATTCTAAAAGCCTTTTCTCAACTATGAATAAAAAAAAAATAATTTAATCTAAACTATTGATAATACATATACTTGGTTTTACAAGCTATCTCTATTATTATAATTCCAAGACTCATGAAACTAAAATAAATAAATAAAACTAACAAAATTGTTATCAAATAATATTTGGTAACATCATTTACTCAATTTAAAAACAATACATGATACTAATTTTGTTTCACCTACTCCCTTGTCAAACTCGCCACAATTAAATCCAAACTATTTTCAAATTCATAGTTAGTAAACACATCAATAAATAATAGATTAAATGAACAACGTCACTTGTATTCTATATGGTACACTATAATTATCACCAACACTTCACCTATACCAAGATGGATTTTTCATTTATAGGCAATTTGATTCAATTCAATTTTTTAATATTTTTTTAAATCTCTCTTTAAACTTCTTGTAACGTCTTAAAAAATCATATCCTAAAAAATTAGTTTGAAGAATCTTGCATGCCTAGAAATAATATTATTTTTCTATGGCATATTTAAAATATAGATTTGATTTAAAGATATAGAATTATGGTTAAATATATTAATGATTTATATTAAGTAGTAAATTATTGGTTACTAATGCAAGTGTACATATAAATCTTTCGATTTTTTTTATATTAAGAAATCATGTATCTATGTTGAATCATGTGCTAATTATTTGTTAAATGATCATATATGATAAACTCAATAATTAGACATCAATTGGTTAACTTACATTATATATTACTTAGTAGAAGAGAGATTATATATAATACTAAAAGATTATATACTAATTTTATATGTTTTAATTAATCATCTTTATTATCATATATTCATAATTATAAATTTAAATTCAATTATAAATTAGAGTTAGAAATTTAGATTTTTTTATAAGATTTGAAATATAATATTATAATAATAATTATATATAAAAAATTAAAAAAATATTTTTTTTATTTATAAAGTAAAATTTATCTAATAAGTAAAGGTTGGATAATTATAATTTTATTAGGTTTATAATAATTACATATAAAAAAATAATTTTTTAAAAATACAGGATTAGATGAATTACCTTTTCTTATGTTTTATTTAAATGAAAATGGATTGAGTTTTTACTAATCTATTAGTTATAGTAGGTGAAAACCCAATTCATTTGGATTTAGTAAAATTGAGTACCTAATGAATTGAGTGAAACTATCACCTATAATATACACTAAAATAAATAAATTAATGGCTAAGTAACTCAAATAAGTAAATTTAAAGGTGAAAACACAAATAAAAAAATAATGAAAGATCATGCACTAAATATAGAATTTCTGTTATTTCATAATTTTTATCATGTTTAATGAGATAACAAGCATATTAGCATTTTACAAATTAAATCAATAACAAACACTCAAGGTTAATAAAAGTAAAAGGTTAATAATTCAAATAAATAAAATTAAAGCTAAGATACTAATTCACCACCCCATACATTTGAGGCACTATTCGCATATAATTTATTTTATTTAAAAACTGTTTTTGTTTTATTAAAGAAACATTTCACTAAGAAATCAATTATTACTTATACTTACAAGTGATCCTCAAATCTAGAAATAAATCAATTTAAAATATTTCTTCTTATTTACATTTATAAATCTTTAACTAATTATAAGTATGTTTCCTCCCTAACCACCAAAATCCCAAGAATCCCCCTATATACAAACAAAAGGTACATTATAAAGGATTTAGATTTCATCTAATAAATAAAGTATGATAAATACCTCTTGGAGATATTTTATATGTTCAAAGCTTATATTTTAATGTGCACGTCATTAACATAGACTTTCATATTTCTACCTTGTCAATGTTTAAACTCTCGGTCTATCATCCTTTAGTAAGCTTTGACATTATTTAGTTTGAAGGGCATTCGATAATATCTAGAGTTTGCATTCAATGAACTTATAAATTCAAAACCGATAAGAGAATTAATAAAGTAGTTTTTATTCAAGTTGGTGAAGTTTACATACGTCCTCTACTAATTATTGGATATAAGGATTATGATCATATTTGTTATTCATTCTAAGTATTTGACTTCCTTTATTAACTTGGTCGTTAATAACTTGTCTATCTTTTTGTCTATGGCCATCTATAACTTGGCCACACACATTTCTTCTTTGTCTAATCAAAGGATTTTGAGAGTCCATTAGTAACTTATTCCTATCATGTCAACCTAGAAAAAATAAAATTTACCTTCGCTTACTTTTAACAATTTAATAAGAATGTTTTTCTTAGTTTTGAATAATAAAGATGCCCACTTATATGGGTGTTGGGTTTACTTTTTAACATGAGTACAATTGAGTAGCAAAAAGAAAAAGAAAATTAAGGCCCAACTAGTTAGTATAAGAAGGAAAAAGAGAAAGCTCAATTGAGGATGTATAAAAAAGACCAATTGAGAAGGTGAAAAACAAAGATAAGAACTGAGTCCTAGAATGAGAAGATAAGGGCTCCAAAACCTAGTCCAAGAGGAGAAGAAATGGATTCAAATCTTAGCCCATCAATCCTCTCATTTTACATGTTTTTGACAATTCTCCATTTAAAGCTGACATGACTTCTCATTGTCATAGGGCGTATAAAACAATATTAAAACACACTTGCAATAATGCATCATGCTAACTTGAATGTCCTGCTATATATAAGAATATTGCCTCTCACTTAAAAGTTTTGCTTTACATGATAATAAGCTTGCCCACCTGAACATCCCACTTTATGTAACAATGTAACCACTCACCTGAACATCCCATTTTTACAAACATCACCATTACAATCACTATCACCTCTCATCAAAGACTTCCCCTAACAACCTAAAAAAACCTTTCGTTCCACTATTATAAAGACCTATAATATGAAGTGTATAATGCTTACCAAGGGTTTTATATTGACTAATAAAATGTTGAACACTTGTTTTTTCAAAGATTTTATCATCACATAAACAAGCCTTGATAACTATGAAGGAATCACAAACTTGAAAGCAAAATATGAGACTATTAATTTATCATCAAAAGAAAATGAGACCCATTAAAAAAAAATTAAGTCGTATGGTGACATTCCCATGCACATTGCACTATGCACACTCTCACATATCATTGTGGATTGAAATAGTCAAATTTTTCTACATTTTCAATTTGGCCTTTAAACTTTATTTTTGCATGATTGAGCCATTTTGAGCCCAAATTAATAGTCAATCACATATTTTTTTGGAAGAGAGGGTGATATTGAAACTTAGGGGACCAAAGTAAAAAACACGAGGAAAATAGGTGGCAGCTTTAGATTTCACCCAAAAAATTAGTTTAGTCCCTTATCCTTTTTAGTTAGTGAGCGGTCCCTATAGTTGTCAGAAATTAAAATTTAACACCAAACTTTATTTTTTTTATTTTACAGACCCTTTTTTGTAAGACGAGAGAGAAACAGTCATCGTTTACACCAATTTTAACAACCAAAATGGTGAAATTGATGTCAATGAGATCCATTCAATGATGAGAATCTTATAATAATTATTTTGAGCCTCAACATCGCCTAAAAAATCAAATCTAAGTCAAGGATGAGAAATTTTATTCGGGTTGTTTTTGTGACTTAGACTTTTTTTTTGGTTTATTAGATTAATTGGTTGATTTATTGATGTTTTAAGCGTCTTTATAAGGATGTTTTCAAGTAGTTGAAAATAGGTTTTTTGGTTTAAAATTCCATAAGCTTGATCAAGGTTGTCAAAAATATTTTTTTAAAACAACATGAAAAATACAATATGAACCCGGATCATAAGTAAAATATTTTATCTAATTATATATTGATAATTTCAATCAAGTAGTAAATAACAATATAACACAATTAAAATAAAATTAAAATAAACAATAAAAAAGTTTAAACACCTTGAAATACATATTCAACAAAAAAAAATCATACATAGTTTAAATAACTTAAAAATACAATACAATAATGTCTATAGAATTTTATTAGCTAAAAATAACACACCTAAAACAAACAATCCGCTAGTGTGTTATCTTCCTCGTTATTCTTAAGACATTCATCAAAATCATTATCATCTAAAGGATTATTATTGCTACTACTAGTACCAACACCGATATTGTGAACATTAGGGCTACTACTAGTATCAACACTAATATTTTGAACATTAGTTCTACTACTAACATCAACACCAACACCACCACCAATATTGTCAACAATATTTAACTCTAAACTCCTTGAATTATCTGGATTGACATCATTTTGAATCTCTAAATCATCTTTAGAACAATGACTCTCCAGTTCAGCATCATTAAAAATTTCTTCATCATCACTTTCATCTTTTCTACTATTTTTTCTTCGTGTTGCACTATTAATGACACCAGGTAAATCAAAATTTGATGAACCATCAGATGAGAGATCATCTAAAACTTCACCAAAATCATCAACTTGTCTTTTGACTTGGTTATCATTCAATTTTAGATTGCACATTACATATTGCAAGTCATTTATTTTTTTATGGTGCAAATGATTTCTTCGTTTCGTATGAACCTATATAAGCAATTCAAATTGATAACATATAAGATTCTTATCAAATATAAAAACATTAATAGTAAAAAAAAACTTATCATCTTAAATGCACTCTAGTTACGCTCATATCCATATGAACTACAAGTCAAGCTTAGAACGCGGATTGCAAACTTTTATAGTTTTGGACATTCATCCCCATAAGAATCTCACCACTTACCTGGAGTTTTTTTTATTTCTTGCTGTCTTGGCAGCCTCAATTCCAAATAACCTTTATGCAACCTTGAATGAATTAATTTGTAAGTTAATTTTACACATTTCACTTGCATTAGACACCATCCTTTCTAAGCATTGATATAATCTAATTTTAATGTTGGCATTAACTTTAAAATTAGGATTATAATGAGAATGAGAATTCAAATAATAAGTTGTTGAATATAAAGGTCTATGAAATTGAAGTTCTTATCTTGCATCAATAATATTCCATATAGGTATATAACTACAAAATAAAAAAAATATTAATATTCACATTCACATTAAATTAAATAATATAAAAGTGAAATAAACATTTTGCATCAATTGATAGTAAAATAGATAATCAGTATCTTTTTTTAACAGAACCAAAATTCATTTGTATCTTCTCTTTTGCTTGATCCATTATTTCATATATAAAACTCATAATTGGTTTCTCATATGAATCAACTAATTAAAGAAATTTAATTAGATGATATGCTACCTTAATATATATAGTGACATTATGCCAAAACTTGTTATCCAAAACACAACTTTGAAATCGCTTCCCTTCTTCTGTTTTTGAAAACCTACATGACCTCCATTGGATGGAAATAAACACTGTCATTAGCTGTTTCTTACAATCACTCAAGCATCTAAGAGTCATGTAGTAGTGAATTGAGTGGCAACGGGCACAATCAAATCTTTTCTTTTTGTAAAGTGCTTTATGATGGAAATAAGAATAGTTCTTGAATATATGTACGAGGTAATTCTCTTCTCCTTATAAATAGTTACTTGATGGACCTCTAGTTTCTTCTCAAAATCTTCCAATATCAACTCAATACAATGGGTAGCACATGGTGTCCAAAATAATCATTTTCTCTTCCCCATCAATAATTGCCCTGCTTCTTTATAATTTGCAGCTTTATCAGTGATTACTTGCACTATATTTTCCTCTCCACAATAACATCCAACATCTGAAATACTTTATCAGTAGTCTTGGAAATATATTGAAGGTATCTATCGATGATAAAAAAATTATCCTTTTAGGACTATTAACTAAAAAAGTTGTAAATAAAACATCTTTTCTTATCAATCCATCTATTAGACATTATTGAGCAACCTGTTTTTTTTTTTCCATCCTAGCTTGTACTTTTCAAGCAAGTTCATTGTGTGATCTACTTCTTGGTTCAAACACTTCTTTCTAATATCATGGTAAGATGAAGACTTAAAACTTGGCCCATGCTTTGCAACCAATTCAAGTACCTTAACAAACTTAGAGTTTTTCACACAGTTAAATGGAATCGCACTAATGTAGAAAAATTCTACAATTTGTCGACATGCTTCTTCTCTAATATCCTTTTTTAATAGCTGATTGATGGTAGTTTTGCATACTTGCACTCCCACCTACAGCTCTATTTCCTTTGTCCACTGATTTAATTTCATTCCTTTCATTTTTATCATTGTCTCTTCCAATATATTGAAAAGCCTTTCTTTTCTTCTCAACTAGTTCTTGATTTTTCACCAAAACATTCAAAATCATCTTCTTTACATCTTCTAGCACTTGCTGACATGGCTTTACATCTTTTCGAAAGCAAGTCAAATAATGTTTGAAATGATAAATGCATAGTTTTGAAACCCGGACCGGCCCGGCGGGTCGACCCGGGCCTGGGATCGGTCCGGGTCTAAGTAAAAGCCCGCCGGGGAGTTGGCCCGGTGAAACCCGGTCGACCCGGCAGGTCAACCTGGAACCCGATCGACCCGGGTAAACTCGGCTGAGACCCGACTACCTTTCTTTTTTTGTTCTTTATAGATTCAAGCGGCTGTGTTGTTTGTTGCTTTATAACTCAGCAGCTGTGCTGTTTGTTTTCTTCATTTACCTTATAACTCAGTTACAATTCTCTCAAGCCTTTATAAGAATAGATTAGAGGGGAGGGGAGCGAGCAGCATGGTGGAGAGAGACTGTCGAGGATTTGTGTGTAAAAAAGCTGAGAGGTGGAGGAGAAGGGCCATGGTGGAGAGACTATCAGTTTAAAGTGGTGGCTGGTCGCTCAGGTTTTTTTATGGATTGCTGGTAAAGGCTACTAAAGGGAGAGGATTTGGGTGGTGTGAGAAGGGTAATAGATGTTGTGATTTGGTGATAAAAGGACTGTAATCGGTAGAGAATGTAGAGTGGTGGTGGTGGAGCTGCTACGTGGCTGTTGTGAGAACTGCTGCTATTGACCAGGTTTGCAGTTGTTGTGGTGGGGGAATGGTGGATTTTTGAATTCCAGCTAGGAAATGGGCTCTGTTGGATTTATTTGGGAGAGTGACATGTAGAGATAAGACTATGCAAGAGAGGACAATGGATTTTAGCTTTAGGTCTTTTCGTGTAAGATATGACAGCGACCAAGCACGGACATTGCAATTTTTTTTGGGTTGACCCGGGTCAACCCATCTGACCCGTGACTCGATCATTAGACCTGGTCGACCACCGGGTCGGGTTTCAAAACTATGGATAAATGTCTTCACTGAAAATATTCTGACAATACTTGCACTGAATTTTTTTTAAATTCTTATCAATATCTATACCATGTTGCCATTCTATGTCAAGTTTATTGTCACTGGTAGTTTTTTTTAGATGCCATGTATTCTACAATTCAAAGAAATCTTAATAAGACTTGAACTGACTAATACATGTAAAGAACTCAAAGATGAGTTGTAATCAATTAACCACTTCACACAGTTGTGACAAAATCTAAAACAATTTATGCTTTGTATTGTTCATAGTTATGGCTCTTTGTGAGAGTTGTTTTCGGATTATATTTCCACAAGTTTGTTTATTAAAAAAAAAATCTTTATAGTCTACCACATTGATTTCACTATACAAGATGATATGTTTTACATTGTGGAGAACAATATAAGTGAATCTTTTTTTACTAGTAAAATAAACAAATAGGTGGCGATCATAAAGTTGGGAAGAAAATGATAGGAATAGAAAACCAAACCCAATTAATTTGCTAATATAAAAGGAAATTTCATTTGATCTAATATAACATTATCAGTATTATTCAAACAATAATCAAAGGGCCATGCTTGCAATCATTGCTAATAGAGAAGGAGAATGAGACAATGTTATAACAAGAAGTTTAAGAAAATTTACCTGATTCATGTCAAAACAGAGAGCATATAAAGAGACAATTAGAGGCAAACAAAATAAAGAAAAAAATAGGTGTTTTGAGAGAGAGAGCATGGAATTATCGGTTGGTGCTAAGGTTAAGAAAGGGCGAAAAGGAATCAAATAATTTTATACTTTATTCAAACTCGTATAATTGGCCTGCCTCTACCAATTTTAATGAGTTTGACCAAGTTTATCGAGTCAAGTTTGATTTTACTAGTTTTTGAGTTTTTAGTATGATTTTGCACGTTAGATACATGTTGGCTCATAAAAACATATGATTTTACAAGTGAACTCACGATTTTGATAACAGTGAGCCTGATTTTCCAGACACCAGTTCACTCATATAATCATATGGTTTTATGAGTGAACTCGCAATTTTGACAATAATAGGCTTGGTTTTCTAGCCACCACAGTGGTGGCTGAATCTTGGCTTACAAGCAACACGTTGTTTGCTATAGTGGGCAACGTGTCATCTATTTTTTAAAAAATAGGGACATAAGATTCAATCAAAAAGAAATAACAAGGCTAGGAATGCGAGTTTGAAGGTCTACTTGTTTTTGCTCTTCTTTTCATAGGCTTAAAGCACTGAGCCATGGGCTTAAGCTTCAAGGTGGTTTTCAACCTTTTTTTTATGTGTGTTTACACATACACACACTATATATTTTTGAAAAAAAATATTAAATTCGGTCCAGTCCATGACCCAAATCGCAAGTTTGATGAGATAGGCCACCACATTCGGTATATTGTTTTTTTTTTAATGCATTTTGTCCCTTGATTAAAAAAATGCAAATTCACGTTTTATTAGTGATAGTCTATTTTTTTTTATTTAACTTAAAACAAAAAAAATGAAAATTTTCGCTTTGTTATTGTTGCACCCGACATCGCGGCGACCCTAAAAATAATCCTCGAATATGAAAAAAGAACAGATTTCTGGCATCTTGTTCTTTTAGAAAAAAAATATCTTGTTTGAGGAGTCACCACCTAGTATTATGGTCACTAGAAACCCTAACTGATCAACAGAGATTCTATGGCTCGGGATTGGTTACGTAAAAGAGAAGATATTATCACCCCTTAAACGTTCTGCCTAAGGCAGACTGCATTGCTGGTTTTGTCTTAAATTGCTAAATGTTTATTAGTTTATGCTATGATGATTTGTTTATAATATTCTCGACTCTGACGCCAATGAATATTCGAGCTCGAATAATTCCAACTCTGGCGTTGGTAAAAATTCGTAGCTACGAAAAAAAATTAGATCAATATTTTTTATTCCGTACTCTAGCGCCAGTGAATAAATAATTAAAAATAAATTTATTTTTACGCATGCACATATTTTTTTATTTCTTATGTAGTTAAATAAAAATTAAATCAGTGTTTTTTATTCCTGACTCTGGCGTCAGTGAATAAAACAATAAATTTTTCTATTTTTCTATTTTTTTTATTTTTTATTTTTTTTTGTTTTGGGGGTTGGGCCCAGCGCAGCCCACATGGGCTGGGCTGGACCCAGCTGACTCGGTTGGGTCACTGGTCTAGACCAGTGACCCGGCTGGGTGGCAGGCGTGCGTAATGCACGCCTGCCCAATGAATTATAATTCACTTGCTACAGTAGCAAGTGAATTATAATTCACTGTTACTGTAGCAGTGAATTAAAATGCAAAAGGGTAGAGATGAGGGACGACTTACCTGGTGCAGCAAGGCGTAGCCGGAGACGATGGCACATTGTGCTGGACGAACGACGCCGCCTCCTCTTGTTCTTCCTCTCTTCTTCCTTCTCTTCCTCTTTTTCTTCCCCGATTCGTCCCTGTATTTCTTTCCTGGAGTGCCCTGTTTCTGGTGCAGTGGTTGCTGAAGATGGAACTCTGGAGTTGCTGCTTCTGGAGGCGACGAAAACGGTTGTGACGCTGGTGGTGACCCTTGTCTACTGCTTTCCTTGGTCTTCCTTATGTGCTTCCTCTGCTCAGGACATCAACGATGGTGATGAAGATGTTAGGTGCTGTCGGTTGAATGGAAGCTTGCTCCCCTATTTCTGTTTTTCTGCATGTCTTCCCTAGTTTTCCTTTCCTAAGTTGTTGCTTGTGATATTATTGGAAAACGAAGACGCAGACGAAGACGATGGTCGATGGTGATGGAGGTCTGCACCCAGGAGATGGGGGTTCTTCCCCTGCGTTTTTCTTGTTGTAGTTCGTCTCTGTGTTTTTTTTTTTTTCCTGTTTTCTGTTCTGGGTCTCCAGTGGCTTTTCGGTTATGCCCTCCCCTCTTTTTTTTGTGGCTTTTCGTTCTTTGGCTTTTATAGCCAGAGAACAATGCCGTTTCATCCATTGATTGCAGGTATAATGGTGGCGGCGGGCGGCTGGACCGTTGAGGGAGATGAACAGTGTTTAGAAACGACACCGTTTTTGTGTTTAATGGTTATTTTCATTTTGGCCCTTGAAGTTTTAAAAGTTTTGTAATTAAACCCCTCGTTTAAACTGTAATTGGCCCCCTGTATTTGCGCGGAATTTTCAATGTAGTCCTTGGATTTTAATTTTGCAATTTTGACCCCCAATTAACCCCAAACTTTGCTATTTCTTCAATTAAGTCCATGATTTCATTAATTTAATTAAATCCAAGTCCAATTAAGTAAATTTATTAATTATCCAATTAAACCCTTGATTTGATTAATTAAATTAATTTCAAGCTTAATTAAGTCTCAAAACTTATCAATTCTCCAATTAAACCATTGATTGGATTAATTAAATTAATTTCAAGCTCAATTAAGTCTCAAAACTTATCAATTCTCCAATTAAAACCTTGATTGGATTAATTAAATTAATTTCAAGCTTAATTAAGTCTCAAAACTTATCAATTCACCAATTAAACCCTTGATTGGA
>Ga0307515_10018967_pt1 | contig 12413 bp, 4 predicted proteins | sample 17_EM_MG_FD_194513 | JGI IMG/M metagenome (GOLD analysis project Ga0307515, IMG submission 194513) | Populus trichocarpa ectomycorrhiza microbial communities from riparian zone in the Pacific Northwest, United States - 17_EM | ecosystem: Host-associated > Plants > Roots > Unclassified | place...
TTTACATCCCATTTTCTTCAACGAACTCAACAACATCTTGTTTTTGATCAGTCATCACTGTATTTTCAAATTCTATGCTAATCGGTTTGGCACTTTCAAATAAATAAATGTGAAGCTACAAACCTCTAAATTGAGCAAGGTTGGATCCAAACGAAAGGCATGCAACTCTTCTACCAACTTCAGGTGGTTTCCAATAATGTTTACAGCTATTTTTTTCATGTGTTCACACTTAAAACTTCTCAAAGGGTTCTTATTAATGGCTTTAAAACCTTCATCTTAAGATCAAAAGGCCAGAAATAGCTTATTGCCTTCCAAGTCTAAAACCACCAAGTACCCCTAAAACCAAATCAACACTTTCAAAACCAGCCTAGTACAAGAGCTTTCAATTGTTAGCTTTTTTCCAGAACCCTCTCACTTTGATCAAAGAGCTAAGATTTGATCAATATTAGAGGGAATTCACCCAAAAAAAACCTAGAAAACCCCTATAAATACCCCTGGAAATCAGAGGAGAAAAAAATAAAAAAAAGGAAAAACATGGAGAAATACTCTGTTAATATACCATATTGTGAAGGTTTAAAAGCCTAACATAGAAGGTCTAACAAACTTTGAAAAGAAAGAGAATGAAATGGGAAGAAGGAAGGAAAAGAGAAGAAAAAATAGCAGTCTATAGTCAGCAAGCTTGGAGAAGGTATAACCATGTAAAAACTCATTGGTGGAGTCTATGTGGCCTGCCTATTCATGCTTTCTTAATATTTAAACCTCTTTTGATTTTTTTCAGCTTGTATTAGTATTATGATGTTTTCTAGTTTTGTTTTTATTAATACATAAAAATATTTTTTTATTATTTAAATCTTATTTGGAGTTGATATTGACGTTACTGAGTGTCAAGACAATATGTTTGTGACTGATTTTGATAAAATATTGTATTTTTGGATCTGCCAAAAGGTGACAGTGGGTGTTTGATGCCTTTTCTATTTTGTAAGGTGGCAGTGGATGTTTGATACCTTTTCTATTTTATTAGTGTATGTTCCTGGCTCCTGAACATGGTTTGAGTTCTAAGTGTTCAAGAGTTAGTTGAGAATCAAATTTTAATGTTTTTGTTGGCTGTCATTAGGGCTGCAGTTATGAAGTTGAAACTTCATAAATGTTATTGATGATTTGATGTTATTTATTAGTTTTTTGAATTCAACTATGCTTGATATTGGTAAAGTGGTTTGTGAGGACCAAAAGTAGTGTATTTAGAGGCCTAGAAGGCTAAATTTAAGTTTTGGCATTAGTTCTTCAATTTCTGGAAATTTTACAAATTCTGGGTTCATGTTCTTCGCATGAACATTGCCTTAACCTCTTGTTTTTTAGCTGATTTGGGTTAATTCTTGGCACAAACATGTTAGCTTGTCATCTTTAGCAAATAATCTAGGGTTAAAACACATCAATAACACATATTCATGCATATAGATTCTAGAGTTCTTTTGATTGCCTAAACAGATTTTGATCAAATCGTGACTTTTGAGTGTTAATCAAAGAAAATGAATGCTTAGTTATTGATCTACACATAATTACACACAAAACCTTTCACTTGATTGCATGAAACTTGTATGGTTTGTGATTTGTGTTTGTTGGGTTTCAGTTTGAACATTCTTCGTGTTCTTGGTGTTTGATCTGTTTTTGTCATAAAATTTTATGTTTTTTTTGTTTTTTTTGTTTTGATATGTTTTTGCTTTAATTGTTTGTTTTGCTTTAGTTTCTGGTCAAACCATGGTTTTCGGTTCGATTAAAGGTTGAACAAGTGTTTTCAGTTAACCCGATTGGTTTTGTTTTGGGTCAAGTACCAAGGCTTTGTTGGGTTAGTTACTTTTTTTGTTAAGGAATTTTTGGCCTAAAGGTTGTTTGGCAAACATACCATTAGATCTATTTTAACAGTTTTGTTTTGAATAAAAATGGTTTTTTACCAAACAGACCCCAAATAAATTCATAAAAATTATAAAACAAAATTCAAGGACCAATTTAAAATAATTTGTGGGTCTCTCACATAGTTTTCCAGCAATTTTATTTAATATTGGGACTGTAAACTTGCCTTGTAAGATGTTGATCTGGCATTAAAATACCCCACTTTTCATCAAAAATCTCTAAAATTTCTAAAAACAAATTCTCATTTTCAAAAAATAAAAAAATGTATTTTATCTAGTGTGCATTCAGCCAAGTCTCTTATATATATATATGATTTAACATTTTTTAAATAAAAATAAAAATTCAAAAAATACATTTGCATCTATTTTTGGATTTAATAACCAGTTTATTAAATCCATAAAAACTTGGCTAATATTTCACTAACCCCTAAAAATTTTAATTCATGAGAATTAATAGTCAACATTCTTGTATAAATGTTGGAACTACAAGTAAGCTAGCATTTAAATACTAGAAGTTGACTAGAAAATTCTTAGAATTATTTTGGGTATTCACCAATTTTAATTGGGATTATTTTTCACCATAATATATGATATGATTTGTGGAAAACTATTTCGCCTTCCACGATAGGTGAACCCTGTCAGAGCACTTATATGAAATTTTCCCGCAAGAATTTATTTTGGCATACGAGTCCATAATGAATTCGAAATGCCAGATTTATTCATGAAATAAATATTTATTCTAAGCAATAAACGGACCATTGATTAGGAACTCATCAATACATTTAAGTCACATCTAGACCACACAATGCAACATACCTTAGGTAAGATACGTTATGGGTGTTAATACCTTACCTAGCCACAATCAATCTTTTACCCTAAGTTTTATATAAGATCAATCCACTTGGATCTCCTAGTGACCCTAAACTAAATAACTAGGTGACGACTCCTTGATCTCGACGCCACAATGTCATGCATGTACATGCGACACTTGATATAACATAATGGCGGTAGCTAAGGAGACAGATATCAATATTGATTGATAAAAATTGATGCATATGACAAAGAAAAAAAAAAGGAATGTGTTTTGATACTTAATAATCATGTTGACGGTGACTAAGGAGTTGTGTAGAAGGCTTGTTGGGTAATCTGGATGATGACCAACATAAAGAATAAATGACTTATTCGTTTATATGTAGGACACGTAAGGGGTTAGGTGTAAATTGAATTGTCATTACTAAAGGTGACTTATGGATATGAAGAAATAAAGTGATTTTAAGATTTATATGAATATATCTGAGTTATTAACAATACTGGGTTAATATATGAGTAGAGAATCAAATTTGTGAAATATTAAATAGTAAAATAATGGCATTTTTTACCTTATATGTTATAAATTTTAGAGGTTCATCTTTCTCAACGGGACAACGCTGATTTAGTTTATTATTTACATTTTGTTAAGTATAGAACCTATGTATCTTGAAAAGATTATGACGTTGTAATAACTTTATTATGGGATCTATTAAGTATGGAATGTTATTATTATACTATGTGTGTTAAAATTTTGCTTAAATTCAATTATGCATTTAAATGATATATGGTCTACTCATGAAAGGAATGAAATGGAAGTATTATAAGGATTATAGACAAATTGTAAAGAGATTTAAGGGATAAAAAAGAACCGATGGTATGTCTAAGGCATCTGTATGAAATTATTAGAAGTAGCAGGAAGAAATTTTGAATAGGGCTTCGTTAAAGGAGACTGTGCTGAAATTTCATTAAAAAAATAAAGGAATTTGAAAGACTGTTAAATTTCAATAAATGTCAAATCAGAGTATTTACGATGATAAATAAAGTTGATTAAAAAATAAATAAATTTACCCTAATTTCAGCTATGACATGAAATACATTGGTTAAATTAATGTTTAAGAGAAAACGAGGGGTTTTACATTAAATTCAAAAAGCTAAAGGGATTATATAAGAAGCAAAAGGAAAATAGATGGATCAGAATGTACTTTTTCACGTGATTTCAAGATTGGCCACGTGGTTTTCTTCTATTTTTTAGTTTGGTTTTCTTTTTAATTGTAATTTCTACTATAATTTTATATTATATCTCATTACATTGGTCTCCAGTAAAGTTTTAAAATTTAATAAAAACCATCAAATTTGTAGAACACATGAAGATAGAAGATTATTAATTCATAAAACACTCAAAATATCTCACAAAAGGATGCAATAAAATAAAAGGTTTGATTAACAAAATGAAGAAAAAGTAGGCATAATTGTAATACACAATGAAAGGTAAGAATATGTTTTGAAGTTTTGGGCCTAGCCCCTGCTTCTAAAATGAATTTTGAATATGAATGTTCATGGATATAGAAGGTCGGGTTTTGACTTATGATTATATTCAACTCAATTTTTGATGTTTTACAAAATATAAACCTGACCTATTCAATTTTATTTTATTTTTAGCCCAAGTAGGTTGGATATATCAAGTTTAACTAAAAAATTTATAGATATTATAGATATACGCGGGTTAAGCATATTAACTCTTTTATTCATCGACAATCCTAAAAAAATATCTAGATGCAACTGTTGGAACTATATAAGATTGCTAGAATGTATATATTAGGGACAACATAAAAACTATCACAAATTCTACATAAAATCAAAACAAAACAAAAATCATAGTAAAGCATTTTATAAAATAGTTAGGGTGCAATATGATACAAAGACAAACTAGTAGGAAGAGACTATAAAGTGCTTTTGGGTTTATAATTAGACTAAAAAAATAAAAATTCAATCTGGATTCTTGAAATTTTCATTTGTTTTCTAATGGTTCCTTGGTTACCAAATAGAAAAGATTGGAATTGTAAAATTCATTGTCACTTCATCATATTAAACTTCAAAAGAAATAACTATAATTTCTGCAAAAATAAGAAATAGAGAGAAGGGAAAGAGATTAAGAGAATAAAAGGCAATTGTATGTGTAAATGCAAGAAAGGAAAAAAATAAAGAGATAGAAGGAAAAATAGTATTTATACCAAGAACTCGAGGTACATGCATTGGGTTATACAAGTTGGGTTAGGTTGAGCGAGTTTTAAGAATCTCAATCCACACTCGACCCATGATATATATTTATTTAGTTTTTTTACTCGTTATTATTTATAATATTTATATTATCTGATTTTGACGAGTTATGTTATATCAAATAATACAAATATTATAAATGAACTAGTTTTTCTTTTTAAAACATCACTGGTTTCAAACATGTTTTTCTTATTAACATTAGAGAGATTAGCATTGAAAAAGACTCATTAGAGTTTTCTCCGATTTCTCTTCAATGTAGGAGATCTACTTTTAAAATCGTCTGAAAAGAAAGACTTGTCTTGATATATGGTTCAAAAATTCAACTTACATTGGAATAGAAAAACACGTGCTTTTATTCTTTCTTTTTATATTGGGTTACTTTAGGGATAGTACACAAGTGCTAGGACATACTATATACTTATTTGGTAATTAAACAAACGCTTGTTATTGTTCATGTATTTCACAGTCTGCTGCGTTTAAAACACAAGAAGAAAAAAAACAGCTAGGAGCTGCTTCCTGCATGGCAAAATGTTGAACCGTGCTCTACTGTTCAGTGAACAGTGGAGGCATGCATCCACTGTTCACTGAATAGTAGAGGTATATTTACTGAACAGTGGAGCATGCCTCCACTGTTCACGTGAACAGTTTTTTTCTTGAAAAACCAGTGCAGTTAATTGATTTCACTCGTGAACAACAATTTATTTATTTATTGTTTTTTAAAAAAAATTAATTTAAGGTAAATTAAATTTACTCGTACTGTAATCTCAATTTTACTCCTGATAATATTTTACCTAATTTTGTAGTTCTTGTCGGATGAATTTTGTACGTAATGGAATAATAAAAAAAAATTATATAAAGTATAATTTATTTCATGATGTAATAGCAATAATTAAATCCACAATATTAAATGAAAAACCATCAATATTAATATATATTTTTTAAAATTATTTTGCAACCTCAATTTCAAAAACATTCTTAACCAAACACATTAAACTACTTTTTCTTCAACCTCAATTTCAACCACAGTTTTAACCAAATACCTATTTTTTCAAACCAACCTCAACTAAAAGTACTTTTTATAAAACAATTTTTTTCAAACCATAACCACAATAGCTACCGCAATACCAAATACACCTCGTGTTTTGTTCAAAACTAGATATTTTATTTTTAACAAAAATATTTATACAAAAGCTTTTTCTAAACATTTTTATAATTTAAGAAATTATAAATGAAGATAAAATATTTTATGCATGCATGCAATTAAATAAATAAAAAATATGTTTATTAATAAATGGAAAAAAAAAACACAAATGATAAATAAAAACAAAACTAAAAAAATCAAGAGACAGATGTAAATCAAAATATTTAATCTTATAAGATGAGATATTTACCCTATTATGTTTATTAAATTTATTTATTAAAATATTATTTACATGCGATTGTCTATTTTCAAAATGCCCATTAATTTTTTCCAAACAGACTACTTAATTTGACATATGACTGTTTATTGAACAAAGTTCTGATCCAACTTAACTTAAAAGATCAATTTTTTAAATGAAGTCCCATGATTATTATTAATTGATTAACAAATTATACAAGCAATACAATCAACATGCTCTCACGATAACACACTCGACAATATTTATGGGCACAAAATCACAGTGGTCCAAAACAGCGAGAGAAAAAAACCAATGGTTGAAGCAAATTGCACATCATAGGATTGGAGAAAAAGCATGCCCTTACTGGGCATGCGTAGCTCCAAAGTTTATTCGTGCTTGCTCAAACCGAAAAATTAAAACGACAAAGATGATTCGGCCCTTCCTCTTTTCAACTTTCTCCTAAGGGTTTGAGAGAGTAATGAAGCAAAGAGATTAGAATGGCTTCTTCATTGGTCTTTTACTTTCTTTCTTGGTGTTTCGTTAACACCAAGAAATTTTGACATCTCCCTCCAAAGGAATTTTGACCCATCATTTAAAACTTTAATCATGCAGCGTTTAAAGAGAAAAGGGGTTAGAATTTAGAAAGCATTGGATACCGTCATGCCAAACTGTTCGAGTAGACTTGATCTCCTTCTAAATCATGACAGTCGATTTCTTCCTGTCACTCAAAGGTGTTGCTCTCTTGACTTTCTCTCTGTCTTGCATTATTAAGTTATTAACAACAGCATGATGCACTAGCCGAAAAAAAAGAAAGCATTAGCCATGCGGGACACATGAGAGCTTTTGCCGCACACTTCAAATGAATATGCTTCTACTTTCCTTGCACAAACACAACATAAAAAAAAACAGTTCCTATTGATGACACTATCTTCTCCTTATTACCCTTCTTTTTCAGCTTCTCATGTAAATCTAAGTTATATTACTGGTATGAATGTGATCAGTTCAACCCTCCACTGGCAGATTAACTTCCCTCATAACCTTTGCAGCATCCTCGGGGAAAACAGGATTTATGTAGCAACCAGTTCCAATTTCAAACCCCCCGACCCCACTCAACTGAGGTATTATCTGTAAAAACCAGTGAGAATAGAATAATTCTGATTCTTTAACCTGAAGGGGAGAGGTCTGGATCATGAAGTTAAATGGTGGGTTGTTCAGTTGTAGAGACATCTTCCTAAGCATGAGCTTCAGCAATCCACCGAGATCAACCATCTGCAGAATTCCACATAAATCAGGATAAAATGACAATCACCGAAAAGAACCCTACCATGTGCAAAGACAATTACAGGAAAGCCTTTATCTAAGGCTCAAAACGTCACATAGTTTACAGGTTATACGAATTACATGAGTAAAATTTGCATCTTATACTTCACAGAGAAAAAAGGTGGAGAGAAAAGTCTCCATGCCTTACTACAGTCCATTGCTTTATCATAATCACTATATTAAGCCTCACCTAGCAAGGTAGCATCCTTAAATACACAACCATCTTATTAATTTACTTTTAGTTATTCCATCATATGGCACCTTACTCTTCCCAAATAAATGTAAAGACTCCTAATTACTTTACAATTGTCTCTGTACCAGCATAGTTCTTTTTATTTCTGAAAAGAAAAGAAAAGACAACAATATTTTCTTTTGCAAAATTATACCAAATAATTATAAAAAATGAAGAAGATCCAAACACACCTTTCAAACGAACTCATTCGACATATGATTCCTTGCTATTCTTTTCAAATTTTAAGATTTAAGGTAAGAGCTAAACTGGTACAGGACAATAACTTCCCCAAGCTCAAGCCACAAACATTTAGAAAGGAATTCTGGGTTCAACAAAATCAAGAAATACTACCCTCGTTTTTTGTTGTGATTTCAATATAAAGTAACTAACAAAATAACCTAAGGATCATAAATGTATATCATGGTGTCTTAATGACTATTTTCACACCCTTTTCCTCTTTACAAAGGGATGAAATTAATTATTAAAATTCCAATAATGTCGCTGTCAGACCCAAAAAAAGGGGGGGGGGGGGGACAACAATATGTGGTTGTATTTGAAAACCTGTGCAAAATAAAGGATTCAATCTGCAGAACCAATAACTGAAAATTACCTTCTCACAATCAAATTCATGGAAATGAGAGGAGTGAGCCCTGGGAATAATCCATATCTCAAAAGGGAATGCGGCAGCAAAAGGAACAATGGAGATAAAATGAGTCGATTCATCAATCAAAAGTTCTTTTGCTTGAACTTCACATAGACTGCATTTTCCTGTCTTTTCAAAGTACTCATTCATGCCCTCAAATCGAGCAGAAACTGATGAAGGAATAATGGGAAGAGCCAGTATCTGGCTATGTGAATGACTCATCGATGCTCCAGCAGATGCGCCATGGTTCTTGAACACCTTAAAGTGTAAAACAAAGACCATTGTCAGTTCAATTGCATATCAATGCAACAGAGAAACAAGTTCAGATGCAGTTTAACATTACAGGAAAGCAAAGCAGATGAGATTGCACAAAAACACATACATGTGCATGCAAATCTCATGGGTATAACTTTAAATGCAGCCTCCTTTTAGTTATGCAGAAATGAGGACACGAGGCAGAACAGAAAATTTCCATGACAGTGAAACAATCCTAATTACTAGTGAAATACCCCAAAACAATAAGCGCAAACATTTTGAAAATTCTCCAAATCCAACTACAAAAAGCAAAGCTACATGTATTCATTGATTCAAAACTCCCAGGAACATAAATATCCACACACACTTGAACGAAATCCAATTTCATAAATCCACATTAACGAATCAACTAAAATCCCATTGCTGAAAAAGGATAAAATAAAATAAATTATTAACTAAATGAAAAATTAAGAACAAATAAAACATGTTCAAATAAGCTAAAATAAATAAGCTCATATCTTGACAATCATTAACCAATAAAACCAACATGTTGATGACTCATCAATGTTCCAGAAGATGCAACATGGTTCTTGAACACCTTAACAATGAAATCAAGACCGTTTTGGGTTCAGGTTGCTACTGGTGCAAAAGCTAGACAAGTCAAATCAACCTTAATTGAAAGGTAAGCAATACTGTGAGGATGCGCATGCACACAGATTTGATGGGTTCAAAGAAGCCTGAACAATAGAATGATGTATTCCAAATTTTCAGTTACGCAAAAAATTAAAAAAAAATACAAAAAAGAGAGAATTTTGCAGGAAAAATACATCACAACAGCTAATGAATATATGGTGGGCTAGGTTACATGATCATAGACATATTAACAGAACCATTAAACAAAAACACGAACAAGTGAAAGAATACAAGCATGAAAACACACCAAGCTCAACCATCAGACTCGCTATATATTCGTAGAACATGAAGAAAAACTCTGAATTTCCTAAAGGCTAAAGATATAAACCATTGTTTCAAGAGTACAGACTCCAAGCCTGTCTTTCCAAAGCATTGACAATGAAATATAATTTTGCAAAATGAACAAAAATATACCCGCCCGGTACCCATTCAAGGAGCAATAGAATCACAAGTTCACAAAACATTGTGTGTCATCTAGGCTAAATCATCATCATCATCATTCAAAGCCTAAAAAAAAATTCATCTTTAAGCTAATATCAACAGTACATTATTAAAAAAAAAAAAACAGCTTAATTTGTTTTGCTACAAATTCAAGATTCAAGAAGAAAAAACCATTACCAAAAATACAGAAAAAACTGAAGAATCTACTCGTACTTGAACAAATGGCCCAGAAGAAATCTATATTTATGAATTAAATAAAAAACCCATGAAAAAAAAAACACACAAATTCACTAAAAAGAAAAGTACAACAAAAAAAAAGAGCAAACCTGCACGTATTTAATGGATTCAACAGTAGCAATCTGCTGAATCCTCTTCTTATAAGCAAGCAAAACTTGGCCAATATCTCTCGCCTCCATATCACACAGATGGACGGAATGAACCGGGTTCTCTATCACCACATCGTGAAACCCAAAACCGCCCATTGCCAGACCTGGAACACCCATATCCTGCTTTTCATCACACGGGCCCTCGAGATTCCTGTTCAGGGCGGGGTAGAGATTCTCAATGACCCGGAGTTTCCAATTCGGGTCGGACGGGACCCGGAATATTTCGGGTGCGCACTCGTGCTCGTTGCCGATGCAGAAAGGGCATGAGGAGTTGTCGTTGGGGTTAGAGTTTTGAGGGGATTTGGATTTGAGATCAGTGGGTCTTTTGGCACGGGCGGGTGAGAAAATGACCCATCGGTTTGTTACCGGGTCGTGCCTGAGCTCGGGCATCCGACCCGTATTTTGACCTTGAGATGACATTTCTTTCCGGGTGCTAGTTTAGAAACGTCTGGTGCTTTGGTTTTCATGGGAGAGTGGTAAACCACCTATGTGTCGCGTGAAATTCACTTTCATCCTCGTTCTTTTAATTTTATCACTTTGAATCATTTGTGTTGATGGACACTTGGACAGCTTGTTTTTTAAAAACCTTAGAAAACAAAACTGTCCTTTTTTATTTGTGCGATTTTTTTTTCTTATTGAATTATTGTTTTAAAAAAATCAAAAAATAAATAAATAATTGAAGACTACGGTGTTGTCAAGTATTTATCGCTTGAAAATATTTTGAAATGATTTTTTTTATTTTTTTATTTTTAATATCAACACCTTAAAATAATAAAAATATATAATAAAAAAATATTTTAATATTTTTTCAAGTGAAACGTATTTTTAAAACACATCAAAAAATAAAAATAAATAAATAATATAGGAATTTAAAAATTAAAATAAAATAAGAGAAATAGTTGCGCTTGTAATATTAAGAGGGGAATTAGGTTTTGTTTTTATAATAAGGGTGTGTTTATGATTGTGATAGTAGTTGCAGTTTAAAGTATTTTTCGTTTAAAAATTTATCACAATAAAGTTTTTTTATTTTTTAAAAATTATTTTTGATATTCAATACATTAAAATTATTTAATAATAAAAAAAACTTAAATTTGAGAAAACACGGTAAGAATAAACCCTAAAAAAATTATTCATCAGAAGTACGATGAACAAAGTAGTTAATAGATAATTTTGTCTTTTTTAATACATAAAAAACTCAAAAAAATTTGGGATAATAATTAGATTATTCAGTGTGCCATTAACACCTCAAAAGAAAAAAATATCAAAGGTTTTAAAATTTTAAACAATTTTTTCTACGAGTAATGGTCTTATTTTAATATCAGTGTTGTTAAGTTTTTTTTATATATATAAATATCTTTATGCTGCTTTTTTCTTTTTTTTTTTTTAATTGATGATGACAGTTTGAATATAAGAACTTTTTATTCATGTGTGGGCTTCGAATAGCCGTGTGTGTGTGTGTGTGTGTGTGTGTGTGTGTGTGTGTGTGTGTGTGTGTGGAAAAGAGAGAGAAGAAAACAAGAACAGAAAGTCTCATTAAGAGTTTAAATATTTCTTCTTTTTTTTCGTGGACTTGCATAAGGCTTTTGAGTCAATTCCTATGCTAATGCGTGTCTCCTCTTTTCTTTTATTATTTTTTTTCTTAAAAAAAAGAGTGAGAGAGTTTTTCTAAATAATGAGTGTTTCGTTCAAATTGTGAGAAATTACTTAGTTTAATTTATTATTTGATATATTAAGCATATTTAAAAATTTTAAGAAAATATTTTATTATAAGGTTTTTTAGTCCATCTATTTAGTCCATCTACTTTCTTTTTTCTTATTATGCAATCTCTTTAGTTTTTGCAATTTTAATTTTGGTTCAAAAATCTATTTTCTTAACATTTCAGTTATTCTGTTTCAAGAAAAGACCTTTGAAAAGAACAAATGAAAGAGAAAGTTAGTGAATGAACACTTTTCAGCGACTAAACTCGTCATATTTATTGTTAAATGGTCTATTTTATTTATGTAATTAAATAAAAATTGTTTAAAAAAAAATAAATCAAATGGAGTCTACGACTCGGAACATGGGTTCAC
>Ga0307515_10018968_pt1 | contig 12413 bp, 1 predicted proteins | sample 17_EM_MG_FD_194513 | JGI IMG/M metagenome (GOLD analysis project Ga0307515, IMG submission 194513) | Populus trichocarpa ectomycorrhiza microbial communities from riparian zone in the Pacific Northwest, United States - 17_EM | ecosystem: Host-associated > Plants > Roots > Unclassified | place...
AGTTAAAGAAATAAAGGTTTAATTATATTAAGCAACAGGATAATATTAATTATATCTTTAATACTTCCGTTAGTAAAAGTAGTAAGAGCCTACGACTTAGGAAGTAATAAGGCTTACTAGCTTCCTAAAAAACCTTACCTTTTAGCCCTTTTACTTTTAGCCTTAATAATAGCAATAAACATATTAAGGAGCGAGCGGCCTTTACTGCGTGGTCTACTAGCCCTTTCCTTTAGTAATCTTTATCTTTTTATAATACTAGATTACCGTAAGATAAGATTAATAATAATTATAATTAAATTCTTAACAACCCTATTAATAGCTTAACTAAAAAATATAATTATAATAATAATAATAAGAATAGCAAGGACGGTATAAATAAAGGTAATACTAACAACTATAACTACAGAAGCGACGATAGCGGCTATATAGATAATAATAACGCTAGGGACGATAATAGTAGTAATAGCAATAAGGGTAATAAGCCTATAGGTATATAGGGCGACGAAGATCGCTAATAACTATTAGTAGTGAATTAAAACCTAGATCTCCTATATATAATCGCCTTTATACCTAAAAGCCGCTATTAAACTTAGCCTTTAGCTCTAACTCTAGTAAAGCGGTACTAGGAGCTGTCTTAAATACTAATTTAGAAGAATAGTTAATTTAAGTAACTTTTAGGCGTTAGGAAAACGGGTTATATATACTAGATATTCTTTCTTAATAATTCCCTTTACCTTTTAATATAGTTAAAAAGCCTTAGGAGCTAAAGCCTTAAGAGCTAAAGTTTAAAATAAAATTTACTAAAGAGGAAGACGTGCTACTTATTAAATTAAAGGAGGAATATAATCTCTTATGGGAATAGATTAAAGGCTACTTTTTAAAGAGAAGTCTCGGATTACTATAGGCGCATTATTCTTTAAAATTAAAGGCCTAGCCTACTACGCAGAAGAAAAGAGGCTAGCCTACTACGCGAAAGAACTAGCGGTAATAGTAATGATTTAGAGTATACCTATACAAGATCTTACGCTTTTTTTTATTTTAGAGGTCTGTTTTAGGCTTATTCTACTTTTAGTATAAGTTCTATTTAGCTCTAGCGTCTTATAATCTCTAGCTATAAATTATATATAATATATTTAACGGATAAAGAGTAAGGGCATACTAACTAATCTTAATTAGCTAGTAATATCCACCTTATAGCCTATTAGCACTTTACTTTAAGAGCTTACTTATTCCTATAATATTATACCACTATATAAGCCTAGCGATTGTCTAACCGCCGGAGTTTTACGCCGTTTTATAAATGTTATATATATATAATTATAGGATAAAAGTCCTTACGTCTAATCGATTTCACACTAAAACTCGCTATATTTGCGATTTATACCTTGCTAATTACTATAGGTAATAGAGATTAATATTTAGCAAATATTGCTATCTATAATCCTATCCCTTTTATAATCACTATTACGCATAACCTTTATATATAAGGCCATTGCACCGCCTTACTCTCTAGTCCTTAAATATAAGGTATATATAATAGGATCTGCTAATAAACTAAGTGACTAGGATTATATCCGCGGAAATAATATAGAAGGTATCTATTTCTTTATATTTAGAATAAAAAGTAAACTACTATATAAGCGCACAAGCTTATATAATATATTTAATTCTAGACCCTAGATAGTTATTAATTATTCTTAATAAGCTAATACTATAAGCTACGGAAGAGCTAAAAGGGTTAGCGCTGTTTTTTTTAAAATTCTTTCTACTTATAATGCTTAGATTATAGCTAGAAGCTCTTAATATAGTAAGGTAGCCTTTTATTTCCTTTATATTTACTAATACTTTTCTCTAGCTATATACCCTAACTTAAAACTGCAAAAGTTTAATAATCTAGTTAATCTCTTTTATAAGGAATTTCTGACTATTATAAAAGCTTTATTAAGTTCTCTAAACTTAACTGCTAGACCTATAAAAACTGTATATAGTATTATAGTAAACGTTATATAATAGACTATATAGAGAAGCAATTAAGCTTTCTTATTTCTTACGCTTTTAAAATTACTAAGGTTAAATATAGGTCTATCTTTAAATTCCTTACTTCTATATCTACCTACAATAAGCTAAAAGTATAATATCTAAATTAAGGCCATATTTATTATAATAAGGAGGAGCCCTATATAGAGAAAAGTATAAGAAAGATGGTTATAGAGGAAGTAGTTTATAAATATATATAAGCTACCGTAGTAAACTTTAAATACTAGGTAATAAATATATAAGAATAACTTATACTATAAAAAGAGTAAGTCCAGCGTAAAAGAGCAATACTTTAATAATAAGTAAGAGATAGTTTATATATTTCGCAGTAACATTAATTAATACTAGCCTTAAAGCATATTGGTATAAGTAATAGAGCTATATTTATTAAATCTATCTACCAAATATTAATAATTAACTTACTTTATAGGATATAGGCATATATATTACAACACCACATAAAGCAATTATTAAAACTCTTTAATTTACTTTAAACAGGTATTAAAATAAGGAAATTAGGAGTTTTTAGCATTTAGTACACCTTCTAAGGTTTTTAGGGAGATTTATAAAATTTAAATTAATAATAGATAAATAGAAATTATACGGGCCAGAAACAAGCTAATAATTTAAAGAAGAAATAATATCTATTTCCTTCCTATTTATAGTTAAAATAAAAAGAGAAGTAAATATAATATTAGGTATATCTATAAGAGTAAATCTATACTAAAAAATAGATGTTTCCTTTACGGGTAACACGCCCTTACTTACTAGCCCGCTACTTTATTCTAGCCCATGCTTCAACCTTATTATATAAAAGTGTCCTCCACTTACCGTTTTACTCTCCCTCCTTTATTTTTTCTTTCCTCCCTAACGCCGCGTATCCCCCTTATTAGATATTATCGCCTTAGTTAAGCCTCCTCGCTCCGCCCCTAAGCTATTTTACTCCCCTATTAGCGTCCGCGTATATATAAGCCTACTACTTCCCTTAATTTCTATATCTCGGACTAATAGTAGCGCAGCGCCTCTTAGGCTCTTTAACAACTTTCTCCCTTATACTCTTTTTATAGTAATAGATAAAACGGCTCTTTTTATTTTTACCGCTAGAGTAGCAATAGCTATTCGTCCTTTCTATAGCCCGACCTTAAGAGACTTGTTCCACTTACATATATAAGCATTTACAATATTTAAAGCTTTCCCCCCTCCTATTTAGGTTATTCCTTCACCTTTAGGGAGCTACTACCTATAGTTACCAATCGATGGGATCTATAGGAATTAATACGTCAGCAATACTACCTGCTTAATTTTTTTAGGAAAGTCTTTTTCCTAAAGCAACAGCGCCTAATTCTTTGCCGCTGTAAGCTCCTTTATATTACTAGACGACTCCTAGTTACCTTATATCTTATTATATTTTAGCTAATAACCCTACTTAATTATATAGACATCTTCTCCCCAAAATGGGCTATATACTATTAGCTCTAAGTACTTTAAGTTATAGAATTTATAACTTAATCCCTATTAGCATAGCTATAAATAGCTATAAAACTATACTAAAAACCGCCTAGCTACAGATTATATAGGTTATAGCTACTGCAAGCTGCGGATATATTAGGTAGTATTATATTATAGCATTATAATAAAGGCGAAGCCGGGCGCTAAAGTAGGTCCTTAGCGAAATAACCACAGACTAATACTAATTACTTAGCTTAGTTAAAGCTACGCCACTAGAAGTTAGAAGCCTTCGCCCTCCTTAGCGCCTTCTTTACCTAGATTTAGATCTTACCTTTACCTAATAATTAGAGGATTAAATTATAATTAGAAAAGCCACCAGGCTTTAGTCTAATTTAGTCCCCTATTTAGCTAAGGAGGTATAGGTTATATAAAAATATATCTTATATAGACCTAAGACTTATAAAGCGGAATCTAAAGGTAAATAGCCTATCTAGTAGCACAGCCTAGAGTCTAGTAGAGTTAGTGTTATAATCTTACTCTTAGCTAATAAATACTAGAGGAAAATTTACGTATTTAATCTCCTAACGGAGACGGATTTTATACAGTAGCTACATTAGCTAAAAAGGCGCAGTAAGATAGATACGGGTGTAATTACCTAATCTACTCGCGCTATCTGCCCCCTTATATTATTTATAATATCTAGTTATAGAAAAGGGTAAAAGTAAGGCTTTTGCGCTTATTTAAGAGGTTAAGAAGCGGCTATAAGCTCTATACTGCGACTAAGGATCAGTGTGGCCAACAGTTAGCGTCCAGCGAGCTTCGCTGACTGACTGTACCAATTGAACCGCTCGCTGTCCGCTCGCTGGGTAAATGTATACGCTGACTACACCGCTGACAGCGCGCTTATCTAAATCGGGTAATTTATATAGATTTAATGGAGTCATAGAGCCAAATTTTAGATTTTTAACAGCACTTCTATATGTACAAATATTGACATTACCCGATCTTGAATCTACCTTAATTAACCTTGTATAGTATTCAGATATCGCCGTGCCGCGCAGGCTTTAAAGAAGTTCGTAGTGACGTCAGTGGTAGGGACTTAGGTTAGGTGGTTAAGTAGGCTCTACAAGCTCTATTTTAAAGTTAGATTCTATTAGGTAGAGAGTTTTAGTAAACGTATCTCTCTTATCTAGTGTTTCTACTACTATATCTAACCTATAGCCAGTAAGATTGGTTTTTAAACTCGTTAACTAGGGCGTAGCTAAGGCTCCGTCGGAGTTAATGCAGTTAATTAAGCTACTTAGTAGAAGGCCTTTAAGTAGCCACCATTTTTAACATTAGTCTGCTTTAACTATATCGGCTAAGAGCCTATTACGCTTATTAGTAACAATCTTCTTAGCTTAGCTAAAAGCTCGCTTATATATAGAGCTTATTACTAGTATAGAGAATAGATCTAGAGCAATCTTAGCAAGAGTTAGATAAAGGATTTAACCAGTAGTGAGCCACTAGTTAAGAGGATTTAGAACGACGTCGCTTACCTTACTGCCGTTTTTATTATGGATCTTAATTAGCTTAAGGCCTACGTCGTAGTAGTAATTAAGTTCAGTAGTAAGCTTAATTCGTTTCTACGAGCGTAAGAAAGTAAGGTTCTTATTAACTAGTAGAGATTATAAATATTTATCGCCTAAATTGTTGCTAGATATATAAGGAACCTTCCTATATTATAGTTTAACTACCTCCTTGTTTTTCTCGCCTACTTACTTATTAATATAGTTATTAAATACTGTTTCTATATACCTCTTAGCGTACTTCCACCACTATAGCTACCGTTTCCACTTATTACGAAAGTAGGCGCGTTTAAGAGAGGGATAAAGGATAACTATAATAAAGTAGTACGGGCTCTTAGCTTTTATTTTATTAAAATACTTATTAAGCTTCTGCAGAGCTATATTAACGCCGGATTTAAGGAAGCAGTCATCTATATTCTTAAGATTCTGCTAAGTTTATATAAGGATCTAGCAAAGAAGCTCTATATTCGTAATTAACTCCTATAAAGCTCTATATAAGCCCTTAAGGCTATAGCTATTAGCATTGCCTTCTATACGTTTAGTAGCTAATATAAAAGGCTTTAGGATTTTAATAAGCTGCTTAACTTCCGCCCAATCTTCTTTAGTAAGAAAGTCTTGCGTAAGGTTATAGCTATCGTTAGTAGGCTTCCTCTAAGTCAGTAGATATTTGTTAATCCCTTTCTTAAGAAGTAGCGCCCATCAAAGCATAAAGTAGGTAGAATTCCACTAAATACCACCGTCTTTAATAAGTATAAGTTCGGCTTAATTAAAGAGCTCGTCCTCTATGCAAGCCTTAGCTTAATTCTTAGTAAAGTTTTAGCGGTAAGCCATAAATCGCATAATATATTTAATAATATTATAAACTTTTCTAATAACACCTTTCTGCCGTATAAGGTTAAATTTAGCTTAATTGCTGGCACTAATTAGTAAGTATTTAAGCTTGCTAATACCTTTGCTATATAGTAAGGCCTTAACGATAAGGTTTATAATATAGCCAACACACTAAAGTCGTTCCCTTTTTGCCACTGTAAGGCTTTATAAGAGGTGTTTATAGAGCTTATTATTATTAGTGGCGTTATTAGCTATTAGACAGCTAAGCTTGTATTTAAATTAATACTTTTAAATAACCGTTGCTAAAGCTATTGCCACATTCTTAGCTATATACAATCCTTATATCCGCGGAAGTCCTATAAGGATTAATTATAACTTACTACTATTATTAACTAAATAGGCTACTATACTAAGTAGTAATATTTTATTTATTAACATCTAGATATTATAGCTAATATGGATTTTACTTTATAAGGTAAGGAGGAGGTCTTTAATATTAAGGCGTCGGCGCTTAAAGGCAGATTTTATCTAGTTACTTAGTAATATATACGAACGTATAAAATACTCTTATATCTAAGGACGGTTAAATATAAGTAATACGCGGGTATAAGTACTTATAGCTTGCCGAAATGTAATATCCTATAGGATCATCCAATTAATATAGGCTTATACATAGCCAGCTGCCTAAAATGGCTGGCATTTACTGCCGCCGGGTATAGAAGAGACTTAAGTATTTAGTTCGGATAGTGCTTATAGAGTACTACTATAGCTATTATAATTAAGGATAAGACTATATTTCGATTTTAAATGGCCAATAATATAATCTGTACCGTTAATTATAAGTAATACAGCTGGTCTTTAAGCTAGATGGCAGATTTTATATAACCAGAGTTTCTTCCTACTCTTTAGCCCGTCTTAAAACAGATCTGCTTTATACTTCTATATTATTAATATAACGGAGTTCTTTAAAAGGGACCGCTTATTAATAATTCGGTATCCGTATTTACTAATAAGCTTACCGTACTTACCTAGGTAAAGATTATCCTAGTTAATAGGAAAGATATAGCTATAGTTCTAGCTAATTAATAGAGGATCTTATAATATAGAGTTATTCTACTTATTTAATTCGGGCGTATCTTTAATTGCGAAGGGAGTAGAAGTAGTAGATCCGCAACGCCTGTGGGATACTAAAGAGCTTAATTAACGCGTAGATTATAAACTTAATAAGGAAGGAGTAGAGGAAGAAGCTCTACTAGTTAGCTAGCTGGCAAAATATAAGGTATATTGCATTTTCCGTGGTAATAAAAAGGTTAATATAAACGCGTTTATATACGCAACGGGGAATTTAGAGAAAACTATACTATTTTATATAAATATCCCAGGGGTTTCCCGCCCGAATTTTAGCCGAAGACCCTTAGATCTTTAACCTCTACTAAAAGCTTCAAAACACCATCCTTTCTTACCACCTATGCAGCGAGCTGTCAGCTCGCTGCAGTCTTACCGCTGACTGACTGTTATAACTATATACGCTGACTGACTGCTTATATAAGCAGCTAGCTGCCAGCGACGCTGCCAGCGACGCTGCCTGTTGGCCACACTGCTAAGGATCCTAAAAAGAGATTTAAGGATCCCCTTATTACTTAGAGTGTCTTTTAATACTTATAGCAAAATCGTGGCACGCCCTTTACCTATTTAACCCTAGAAACTATAGTCTTATAAAGGATCTAATATAGAAGATCTAGTTTACTAGTATAATTGGGTTAGAAAACGGATACGTTAGCGCTAGCCCTAACTCTAAGAAATAAGGGTAAAGGAGGTACTTTGCCACTAACCTCCTTAATAAGAAGGCTTAGTATAATGCCCCTATTAGAGGCTAAATATGCCAGCTTAGTTAGTTAGGTCTTAATCGCAGTTTCTAATAAACGTTAATCTTATAATAAAGTTTAAACCTATATAAACCTTTATACTTTATAAACGGCAATTACTAATAGAGCGTAGATTATACGTTTTAATTCGCTATAGAGCTAGTAGGGTTATTTTAGTATAGATAATACGGATAAGAGCTAGTAATGAAGAGGAGACTAGCGTGCACTTAAAAGCCTAGCGTAATCCCCCCTTTAGGGCTATTAAAAAGGTATAAGATAATAGCAACTCTAATAATAAGAATAATAATAATAGCTATAGTAACGTTGGTACCATCTTAACCTTTATTTTATATCTCTCCCAAAATTTCGCTTAATAATAACAATTTCTATACTAATCCCCCTAGAAAATTAATAGCTTCGCCTCGGCATTATACAGTTATAGCTTTTAAAGGTGCGAGTAGCGCACCTTAAAAGAAGTATAAAATACTTTATTTCCCCCTAAGAAATAATCCTAGGGCGTATTAAGCCTAGCTAATTTTAGGCATGTTATTCTATATAGAACCTTAGTTTGGAGATTCCGTCTAATAAAGCACCTATAAACCCTAACTATAATTACGAGAATAATTATAATAAGGATAATAAGGATAACAATAAAGATATCTATAGGGATGCCTATAACAGAGGAAGTAGTTAAGGTAATTACCCCTAATAATTACCCTATTACTCTCTCCCTATTCTTTTAATAGCTATAAATATATATACCTAACGGCTAGTAGCGGATTTAATAGTTATTAAAGATAGTATAGCTAACCGAAACTTAGAAGCCAAAGGTAATAAAGCCGGTAATAATACTAGTAATAAAGCTAGTAATGTTGGCGATTAACTAGCACCTTATAAATTAGGTATATACTTCCCCTCTATAAAACGGCCTTATCTAATAATTATTAGGTAACGGAAATAACCGCAGTAATAAGGATAATAAGGGTAAGGAGCTACCTTCTTTAGAAGAGCTAGAAGATCTCTTTAGCGTATCTGCGTATAACCATATTAAACTTACAGCAAAAGATGTTAATAAAATAGATAGTCTAGCTAAGTGAATTAATATTATAACTGTTTTCTAGGCTAGATAGAAGCTAAAGACCTACATAGTAGCTAATTAAGAGTCCTTAATAGCTGATAAGGCGGATAATATTAGTAAGTTATAAATATTAAAAATATTATCACTATAACCTAATAACTGCGACACGTAGATAATCCGCTTATTAGAAAGGAGGGTAATTATAAAATAAAAAAGCATAGAAGGCGAATTATCCTTAATACTAAGAAAGCAGAAGCTTAATTAGCTTAAGTAAGACAACGTTACTAATTATAATTCTAATAACCCTACTAAAGAGAGTAGTAGGGGTGGTAAGGGCGGTGAGGGTAATAATAGTCCACGTCCCTAGAAGCAATAAAGGCCACCTATTTCTTATAAAGACTTGCCTTCTAGCCCTCCTATCCCTATCCTTAATCTTAACTCTTAATGCCCGCAAGTTAACTAGTAAGTAATATTTACTCTATAGCCCGCCAGCCCTTCGCTTTAAGAGCCTACCCTTCTCTATAGCATTAAACCACTATATAATAAGGCTAGCGGTTATATTTATAATAAGGAAGAGGATAGCAATAGTAATAGCGTCGCTAATAACTAGAGCAATGCTTTAAACCTAGGGCCTACTATAAAGCGCTATACCTAAGCTAAAAAAGACAAAATTAATAAAATAAACTTAGGTAATAAATAGAAGATCGATAATATTTTAGGGGAAAGAATAAATAAGTTAGGGCGCAAATATAAGGTGGCTTGGAAGCTAATATAGGTTTATAAAAGCGGGCTTTTAAATTCTAAAAAAGCCCTTAAGTCTTACTAAAGACGCGTCCGGTATACTAAGGTTAGATTACTATAGGTACACTTTATAAAAATAAAGGGCAGAGCTGCTATACATAAAGGACGGTGGTAATACTTTAGAATATCCTCGTTCTTAAATAGCGGTGCTCTTTTTTAGCTTAGAGGTCTATTTCTAGTTTAGCACTCTTATCCTTAGCGTATTTAATAGAAGTATTTTATAATTGCTAGTTTAATAGATTTAAATTCTTTACATACTTTAGATAATATATAGTAGTAAAACTCTAATTACCGCCTAGTATAAGCCACATTCTCGCTTAGCTAGTTATGTTATACTACGTAAAATAGAAGTAATAAGGTAAAAGCGTATATAATAAAGCATTTTTAGACGATCAATTCCTCGGTAAGCGGGTTATTATAATAATCCAATACGTATAGCCTCTTAGTATAGCACGTAAAAACACATAAGCCCTTAGCGAGAATTTGTGGAGTAATTAGCATTTAAGTATATCGCCTCTATACTCTTATAACCCCAAATTTACCGTAACTACTTTAGCCGAAATTTATGGAGCAAGTATCCTTTATAAGAGAGGTAATTAAAAATAAGCTATAATTAGGGACCCTCTTTCCTAGTCCTTAAAAATGTCCCTAATAAAAGAAGTCACTATTAGGCTATAAATTGTCTGCTATAGTAACTAACCGGTAGGCCTAATATTGTATTTTACTTTCATTTTAATTAAAAAGACTTTATAGGTTGGCATTACGGTAAAGCTAAGGCGCTTCCCCTATAAAATAAAGCGTGCAAATCTACTAACTATAGCATGTACCGTCCAGACCCAAATTAATACTACTATATCTCCTGCATCGAATATATCTTCAGTAGCCTCCCTGCTCTAATTAAGACTAGCCACTTAAAAATGGAAGGATGTATTACGCCCTCTAGGCTAGGAAACGCTATTAGGATTAAAAGATTCCATAAGGCAATTAAGGGCTAGTTTAATTATTAAGGCCGCGCATTTAACGTTAATTACTATATAAACTATAATAAGGCGTATAAGGAGTGGGAATACACGTTTAGCGTTAAGAATATTAAGTACTAGCTTAGCCACCCTAAGAGTAAAAGTAAATATAAGTAGTATAAATCAATACTAGAACCTAAAAAGCTAAGGAGGAGTAACTATTTTCCTAAAGAGCCTACCAATTATTTATTAAGTAAGGTACTTATATATATAGCTAGGGTGTTTTATATAGATAGATTACCCATTTCTTAAACCAGAGGCGACTTTAGTACTACTTTATACTATTACGCACTTATTAAAGAAATGCAAAAACCGCTTTCTAAAAAGAAGTCTTAGATTACTATAGGCGCATTACTATTTAAAATTAAAGGCCCGGCCTGCTATATAGAAGAAAAGGGGCCGGCCTACTAGGCGGAAGAGACGACAATAATAGTAATGCCCTTCTTTTAGCCTAAAGGTCTATTTCTTGTTATATATTCCATTTCTGGCTTAATCTATTTATAGCGCATTTCCTATCGCATAAGGGCTGTATAAAAAGGTCCGCAAGAGCATTACTTTTTTAAGGGCGGTAAGTAAGAGCCACCTATTACTACTTATAACGCTATAAATAATAGAGAATGCAAGGCTAAAACTATATTTACAACTTTGCCAGCTAATTTAAATTACGTAATATAGCTAAAACTAAGCGGCAGTCCAAATAATATAAAGTCGGGCGTTAATAATTAATTAACTTATATATATAACGTAAAGGCGCATAAACTGGCTGTAGTTAATTTACCTTATAAATAAGAACGAGCTATAAGAATCCAATCCTTATAAGATATTTTAGTTGGCGGAGGGGTTATATATATCTAGTAACTCCAATATATAGCTAAAATACGCGTTATAGCGGACGCCTTACCCGTTCTACTATTTGGCTAGTAGCCTAATTATATACGTAATATTCTACGCTAAAAAGCTTTAATAGTAAAGTAGGGCAAATCCGGACGCAGCTTAGCCCAAGAAGTAGCCGCTTAGCAATTCTTTTATATAACCCTTCCCGTTAGGCACCAACCTTTAAGCAGCTATAAACCTATTAGCTATAGCAATACCTTTATTTCCCCTTATAAATTTTCTTTAACCCTACTTTACTAATTGTTCGCAGCGTAGCTCCGCCAAGCTGCTCTCCGTTTAAGCCTACAATCTACCCCTTATTACTTTTTAACCTCCACTAGGTAGTAAACGAGCTTTTTATAATGTTTTGTAATTTCCCGCTATTACCCCTTTTCTTAGCACTATAGTTATAAAGCAGTTATAGCTTTAGCACATATTGCAAACCTAAAAGGCGTAAAGATATAGGCTTAGCGAGTTTTTTATAAGCTTCTAATTGTTTATAGAGACTATAGTCCTATTAGTTTATAGCGTTTAAGGCGTAATAGGAATTTAATATTAGTATTTTAGGAGGTATAAGTTTAAGATAATATACTAGGTCCTAGACGGGTCCGGTTATACGGTAATATATATTATAGGGTAGAGCTAATATCTGTACCTAGTATATAGTAAGAACTTACTAATATAGAAAGAAAGTAAATCTTTAAGAGGTTAAGGTATACAGGAAACAATTATATTAATTAGTAGGAAGAAGAGTTAGCTAATCTATAGAATTTTATATCTGCTATATTATTAAGAACTATAGACCTGCCAATTAATCTATATACTAGAGTTAGACTGCCTTTAGGTTAATCTTTACCTATCCTTTAATATTAGATTAAAAGACTACTTATAC
>Ga0307515_10018969_pt1 | contig 12413 bp, 12 predicted proteins | sample 17_EM_MG_FD_194513 | JGI IMG/M metagenome (GOLD analysis project Ga0307515, IMG submission 194513) | Populus trichocarpa ectomycorrhiza microbial communities from riparian zone in the Pacific Northwest, United States - 17_EM | ecosystem: Host-associated > Plants > Roots > Unclassified | place...
TGCGCAACTCCAGCCGGCCGCCGTGGGCCTCGGCCACCAGCCGGCACAGGCAAAGCCCCAGGCCCACGCCGCCGCCATGGCGTGTGCGGGCCTCGTCGGGCCGATAGAAGGGCTGGCCCAGTTGCGGCAGCGCATCGGGCGGCACGCCGGGACCGAAGTCGCGCACGCTCAGGCGCACGCCGTTGCCCTGTCGCGCCAGCGTGACCTGCACGGCGCCACGCGCGGCATCGTTGTGGCGCAGTGCGTTCTGCACCAGGTTGCGCAGGCACAGTTGCGCGCGCAGCCTGTCCAGCTTCAGCACGGGCAGGTCCGGCTCGATGTGCACTTCAACGCCCGGCTGCGCCTGCTCGCGCGCCAGCTCGGCGACATCGCAGTCCGACAGCTGCAGTGCGCTATGCCCGCTGCCCAGGCGCTCACTCTCCAGCAATGCGCTGATGAGGTCGCGCATCTGCGCGAGTTCGTCCAGCAGCGCATCGCGCGACTCGCCCTCGCCCACCATCTCGGCGTGCAGGCGGGCACGCGTCAACGGGCTGCGCAGCTCGTGGCTGATGGCCAGCAGCAGGGCACGCTTGCCGTCCAGCATGGCCTGGATGTCGGTGGCCATCTGGTTGAAGCGCAGCGCCAGGTCGCCGATCTCATCGCGGTGGATGACCGGTACGCGGTGCGAGAACTGGCCGCGACCGAAGGCCTCAGCGCCGATGGCCAGCGCGTGCAAGGGCCACACCATGTGACGAATCATGCCGAAGGCCAGGCCCGTCACGATCAGCAGCGCCGGCACGGCCCACAGCAGGCCATAGGCGCTGCCCTCCGAGCCCCAGAGGATGGCGCTGCTGGCCAGGGCCAGCAAAAAGAAGACGGCGATCAGCCGGGCGCCGAGCGAGTGATTGAACTGACGGTGATGCCGATGCCAGCGCTGATGCCAGCGGTGCCGCGCCCGCCAGCGCCACTCGCGGTCGCGGCTGAACCGATGGGCGCGCTTCTTCTGCTGGCGCTCGCAGCGCTCGCGCCATTGGTGGTCGTAGGGGTGGCGCCTCATGACGACCGTTCCGGGAGGGCAAAGCAGTAGCCTGCATTGCGCAGCGTCTTCAAGGCCTCAAGCGGCTCCAGCTTGCGGCGCAGGCGGCTGACGAGGATGTCGACGGCGCGCGTGAACAGCTCGGCCTCCTGGCCGCGCAGCCGGTTCAGGATGTCGTCGCGCGAGAACACCTTGCCGGGTTCGCGCGCCAGCATCAGCAGCAGTTCGTACTCGGTGCCGGTCAGTTCGATGAAGCCGTTCGCGCAGCGCACCTCGCGGCGCGCGGTGTCGATCTCCAGGCCCTCAAAGCAGAGCTTGCTCGCTGGTTGCGCCACAGCGGGCGATGCGGCGGGTGCCAGCCGTGTGCGGCGCAGGATGGTCTGCAGCCGTGCCGCCAGCTCGCGCGGCTCGAAAGGCTTGGGCAGATAGTCGTCGGCGCCCAGCTCCAGGCCGACGACCCGGTCGGTCAGGTCGCCGCGCGCGGTCAGCATCAGCACGGGGATGTCGCGCCAGGGGTCGGCCCCGGCGCGCAGCCGCTTGCAGAACTCGAAACCGTCCATCTCGGGCAGCATGCCGTCGAGGATCAGCGCGTCAAAGCGCTCGGCGCCCAGCCGCGCCACGGCGGCACTGGGCCGCGTGACGGCTTCCAGCTGGAAGTCAAAGCGCGCCAGGTATTGCGTCAGCGGCCCGGCCAGGGCCTCATCGTCGTCGATCAACAGCAGTCGGTGCATGTCGCGATTATTTGGCCCGAATCAGGGTGATCGCGTGCTCCGGGCAGGCGATGACGCAATGACCGCAGGCCTCGCAGGCCGCCGCGTTGGGCGTGAAGGCCTGCTCCCAGCCATGCGCCATGCCTCGCAGCCTGCCGAACAGGCTCAGGCCCTGGCGATCCTCGGGCGGCAGCTTGCCGAGGCTGAACACGTTGAAAGGGCAGACTGCCAGGCACTCGCCCTTGCCCTCGCATCGGTTGCGGTCGATGTGCGGCATGAAGCGGCCGCGAGGCTGCGTGCCACAGTGCGCGTCCATCACGCGCTGTCTCGTTGATGATCGCGCTGATGGCGGTTCAGGCGCCGCATCATGAAGCGCAGCACCTGGCGTTGCTCGGCGTCCAGCGAGTCGAAGAAGTCGGCAAATGCGGTGACGAGGCCCGGGCCGGCGGCGCGCAGTGTGTCGAGCTTGGCGTCGAACAACTGCTGGGCCGGGCTGCGGGCGAACTGCTCTTCAGCGAAGAGGCTGGCCAGCTCCGGCCCGCCGACGAGACTCTTCAGCGCGTCGCGCTGCTGCTGGAGTTGGTCGAGCCAGATGGCAAAGCGGCGCTGCTGGCCGTCGTCCAGATCCAGCTTGGCACCGACTCGGGCCAGGAGGAGATGGGCGAAGCCATCAGCATGACGGCCAAGATGATGGCCATGGTGGCCGTGGCCAAAGTGATGGCGAAATTCGTGGTGGGCGTGCCAGCGACGAAAGAAGTTCATGGCATTGCTCCGTGGGCGTCAGGCCGGTGGTTGGGATGCTTGTCATCATTCCGGGCACGCCTGCGCAGAGCATCTCGGCGCGGTATCGCCGGGTTTCGTTTTGTATCGACACCCGCCCATAAAATCCCCCGCTTCCCACCGCTGACGACCACGCCCCGTGACCGAACTCGCCAAGTCCTTCGAACCCGCCGCCCTGGAAGCCCACTGGGGCCCCGCCTGGGAGGCCGCCGGCCTGTACGAGCCGACGCTGGACCCGGCCAAGCCGTCCTTCAGCATCCAGCTGCCGCCCCCCAATGTGACGGGCACGCTGCACATGGGCCACGCCTTCAACCAGACGGTGATGGACTCGCTGACGCGCTACCACCGCATGAAGGGCGACAACACGCTGTGGGTGCCGGGCACGGACCACGCCGGCATCGCCACGCAGATCGTCGTCGAGCGCCAGCTGCAGGCCGCCGGCCAGAACCGCCACGACCTGGGCCGCAAGAACTTCGTCGCCCGCGTGTGGGACTGGAAGCAGGAGAGCGGCAACACCATCACCAGCCAGATGCGCCGGCTGGGCGACTCGGTGAGCTGGGGCCATGAGTACTTCACGATGGACGAGAAGCTCTCGAAAGTCGTCGTCGAGACCTTTGTGCGCCTATTCGAGGAAGGCCTGATCTACCGTGGCAAGCGCCTGGTGAGCTGGGACCCGGTGCTGCAGTCCGCCGTGTCGGACCTGGAGGTCAGCTCCGAGGAAGAAGACGGTTCGCTGTGGCATATCCGCTATCCGCTGGTGGACGGGTCCGGCTCGGTCGTCGTGGCCACCACGCGGCCCGAGACCATGCTGGGCGACGTGGCCGTCATGGTCCACCCCGAGGACGAGCGCTACGCCGCGCTGATCGGCAAGCTGGTGAAGCTGCCGCTGACCGACCGCGAGATCCCGGTGATTGCCGACGACTATGTGGACCGCGAGTTCGGCACCGGCGTCGTCAAGGTCACGCCAGCCCACGACACCAACGACTACGCCGTCGGCCAGCGCCACAACCTGCCCATGATCGCGGTGCTGGATCTGCAGGCTCGCATCAACGACAACGCTCCCGAAACCTACCGCGGCCTGGACCGCTTCGTCGCCCGCAAGCGCGTCGTCGCCGACCTGGAGGCGCAGGGCCTGCTCGTCGAGGTCAAGAAGCACAAACTGCAGGTGCCGCGCTGCGAGCGCACCGGCCAGGTCATCGAGCCGATGCTGACGGACCAGTGGTTCGTCGCCACCACCAAGCCCGGCGCGGACGGCAAGAGCATCGCCACCAAGGCCATCGAGGCCGTCGAGACCGGCGCCGTCAAGTTCCACCCCGAGCAGTGGGTCAACACCTACAACCACTGGATGGGCAACCTGCAGGACTGGTGCATCTCGCGCCAACTCTGGTGGGGCCACCAGATCCCGGCCTGGTATGGCACGGGCGGCGAACTCTTCGTCGCGCGCAGCGAGGACGAAGCGCAAGCCCGCGCCAAGGCGGCCGGCTACCTGGGCGAGCTGACCCGCGACCCGGACGTGTTGGACACCTGGTACTCATCGGCACTGGTGCCCTTCTCCACGCTGGGCTGGCCCGAGAAGACGCTGGAGCAGGAGCTGTTCCTGCCCTCGTCGGTGCTCGTGACCGGCTACGACATCATCTTCTTCTGGGTCGCCCGGATGATCATGATGACGACCCACTTCACCGGCCAGGTGCCGTTCAAGGACGTCTACATCCACGGCCTGGTGCGCGACTCGCAGGGCCAGAAGATGAGCAAGAGCGAGGGCAATGTGCTGGACCCGGTGGACCTGATCCAGGGCGTCGACCTCGACACGCTGATCCAGAAGTCCACGCAGGGCCTGCGCAAGCCCGAGACGGCGCCCAAGGTCGCGGCGCGCGTGAAGAAGGAGTTCCCCGAAGGCATGCCGGCCTACGGCGCCGACGCGCTGCGCTTCACGATGGCGTCCTACGCCAGCCTGGGCCGCAACATCAACTTCGACACCAAGCGCTGTGAGGGCTATCGCAACTTCTGCAACAAGCTCTGGAACGCGACGCGCTTCGTGCTGATGAACACCGAGGGCCAGGACTGCGGCCTCGCGCATGACCAGGGCGCCTGCCCCCCGGGCTACAACAAGTTCAGCCAGGCCGACCGCTGGGTCAGCAGCGAGCTGCAGCGCGTGGAAGCCGCCGTTGCCCAGGGCTTTTCCGAGTACCGCCTCGACAACGTCGCCAACGCCGTCTACAGCTTCGTCTGGGACGAGTACTGCGACTGGTACCTGGAGATCGCCAAGGTGCAGATCCAGAACGGCGACGAAAGCCAGCAGCGCGCCACTCGCCGCACGCTGATCCGCGTGCTGGAGACTACATTGCGCCTGCTGCACCCAGTCGCACCTTTCATCACCGAGGAGCTGTGGCAGACGGTGGCGCCCGTGGCCGGTCGCAAGACGACCGATTTCATCGGCCAGGCCGGCTATCCCGTCGCCCAGCCCGAGCGCATCGACGCCAACGCCGATGCCTGGATGGCCCAGCTCAAGGAAGTCGTCGGCGTCACGCGCAGCCTGCGCAGCGAGATGAACCTCAGCCCGAGCGACCGCGTGCCGCTGCTGGTGGGCGGCGACCTGAGCTTCCTGTCCGAAGCGGCTGCCGTGCTCAAGGTGCTGGCCAAGCTGAGCGCCGTCGAGCTGATTGCTGACGAGGCTGAGTTCGCGCAGCAGAGCGCCACATCGCCGGTGCTCCTGTACGGCGCGGCCAAGCTGGCGCTGAAGGTCGAGATCGACGTCGAAGCCGAGCGCGCCCGCCTGACCAAGGAAGCCACCCGCCTGGAGGGCGAGATCGTCAAGGCCGAGGCCAAGCTGGGCAACGAGAGCTTCGTCGCCCGCGCACCGGCTGCCGTCGTCGAGCAGGAGCGCGCTCGCGTGGCGGGCTTCAAGGAGACCGTGGTGCGGTTGCGCGAACAACTCGCGCGCCTGCCGGCTCAGTAGTAGTCGACCGCCTTGGCTGGCGCCTTGGCGCCACCCGCCGGCGGGCTCAGCAGCACGTCGATGCCGCGCGCCACGGCCCAGGCCGCGCGCACGCGGGACTCGCGCGTCGTGCCGGCCAGCCGCGGCGTGACCTGCATATTCGCCATGCCGTGCAAGGGCCGGCCCGACTCCAGCCAACCCGGCTCCAGGCTGTCGAACCAAGCCGCGCGCAGCCGGCCGCTGCGCAGTGCCTGCGCCAGCGCCGCCTCATGCACCAGGCCCGACTGGCTCAGGCCCACGACGACCTGGCCCGGCCGTGTGACCTCCAGCTGGCGTTCGCCGACGATGCCGCGGTAACGGTCGTAGTAGGGCAGCAGCAGCACCAGGCCGTCGCTCTGCTCCATCAGCAGGCTCAGGCTCACCGCCTCTATGCCCCAGCGCGCCCAGGTCGCGTCGCTCGGATGCACGGCGGGGTCGTAGCCGATGACGCGCGCACCAAAGGCATGCAGCAGTTGCGTCAGCACCTGGGCGGCGGGCGTCAGGCCCAGCACGCCGATGGTCGAGCAGCCCAGCTCGCGGCCGACCTTGAGGCCGTCGCTGCCCGCCACGGGTACACGCCGGAGCAGGCTCAGCAGCGCGCCGACGGCAAATTCGGCCTCGGCGCTGGCGGTCGACGCCTGCGAGCGCACGACCTCCACGCCGGCCTTGCGGCAGGCCTCGACATCGATGTTCTCCATGCCGCCGCTGGCCCGGCCGATGGCACGCAGCATCGGTGCGCTGCGCACCAGTTGGGCATCGATGCGCACTTCCGGCGGCGCAACCAGCGCGCGGGCGTCCTGCAAGGCCTCGACCAGGCCCTCGAAATCGCCTACCAGTTCTGGCGCGAAACGTGCGTCATGCCGCTCGGCAAGCCATTGCACGACATCGGCTTCCAACGGTTCCAGTATCAGGACGGACATGCGCTCTTTGTGGCCAACTCAAGGGTCAAAACCGTCACAACCCGCGTGACACAATCGCCGCGCCCTTGTTCTCAACCAGTGTACCCATGGCCTCTTCGACCAAATCGCCGATCACCAAAGCCATCTTCCCGGTCGCCGGTCTCGGCACGCGCTTCCTGCCGGCCACCAAGGCCCAGCCCAAGGAAATGCTGCCCGTCGTCGACAAGCCGCTGATCCAGTACGCGGTCGAAGAAGCCTATGAAGCCGGCGTGCGCGAGATGATTTTCGTGACGGGCCGCCACAAGCGCCCCATCGAAGACCATTTCGACATGACCTTCGAGCTGGAGGTCGCGCTGGAGAACGCCGGCAAGCAGGACCTGCTGGACGTGGTGCGCAGCGTCAAGCCCGACGACATGCAGTGCATCTATGTGCGCCAGGCCCAGGCCCTGGGCCTGGGACACGCCGTGCTGTGTGGCCAGCGCCTGGTCGGCAACGAGGCCTTCGCCGTGCTGCTGGCAGACGACTTGATGGTCGGCCCCGCGCCCGGCCGCGGCATCCTGAAGCAGATGGTCGAGCAGTTCGCCGACTGGCGTGCCTCCATCCTGGCCGTGCAGGAAGTGCCGGCCGAGCACACGCGCCGCTACGGCATCGTCGCCGGCACGCACGTCAACGAGAACCTGATGGACGTGAACCGCATCGTCGAGAAGCCCGCCCCGGAGGACGCGCCGTCCCGCCTGGGCGTGGCCGGCCGCTACATCCTGACGCCGGGCGTCTTCCACGAGATCGCCAACCAGCCGCGCGGTGTGGGCGGCGAGATCCAGCTCACCGACGGCATCGCCGGCCTGCTGCGCCGCGAAAAGGTCTTTGCCTACCGCTACGAAGGCAAGCGCTACGACTGCGGCAGCAAGGAAGGTTTCCTGCAGGCCAACGTCGAGCTGGCTCTGAGCCACCCGCAGCTCGGCCCGGGCTTCAAGGAATTCCTGCAGGGCTTGCCGATCTAACGCCTGCGCAGCACATGGATGAACTCGGCGCCGGCAGTCTCCTGCTGGACGAGTTCATTGCCCGTCTGACGCGCAAAGGCCTGGAAGTCGCGCATTGAACTGGGGTCGGTCGCGACCACGCGCAGCAGGTCGCCGCTGAGCATGTCGGCCAGGGCCTTCTTGGCCTTGAGGATGGGCAAGGGGCAGTTCAGCCCCCGGGTGTCGATCTCGCGTTGGACGTCCATTCGGTCATTCTCGCTTGAGGTCCAGCCACTGCGGCGCTATGCCTTTGGTCCGCAGCCACGTCGCCAGCGCCTGGCCCGTGCCCTGCGGCCAGCACATCACCTTCTCGGGCGGGATCAGCTTGTACTCGGCCAGTTCCGGCGACAGCTTGATCTCGCCGCTCGCCGCTGCGTGATAAGCAATGATGATCTGGTTCATGCGCTGGAAATCCCAGACGCCGAGCAGGTTCAGGGACTGAACCTCCAGCGATGTCTCCTCGAAGATCTCGCGGCGGATGCCGTCCTCGGGCGACTCGCCGGCCTCCATGAAGCCGGTGATCAGCCCGAAGAAGCGCCCCGGCCAGGCGGCATTGCGAGCCAGCAGCACCTGGCCTTCGCGGTCCGTGCATTCGATGACCGCCGCCAGCACCGGTGTCGGATTGTTCCAGTGCGTGAAGCCGCAGGCGGCGCAGCGCAGGCGCTCCTTGTCGCCGCCGTCCTCGGCTTGCGTGATCAGCGCCAGCTCAGCGGCGCAGTCCGGGCAGAAGCGATAAGGCTTCATGCAGGGAACACGCCCGTCGACAGATAGCGGTCACCACGGTCGCAGACGATGAAGGCGATGGTCGCGTTCTCGACCTGACGCGCGATCTGCAGCGCCACCCAGCAGGCGCCCGCCGCCGAGATGCCGGCGAACAAGCCCTCCTCGGCCGCCAGACGGCGCGCCATGTCCTCGGCGTCGCTCTGGCTCACCAGCACCAGCTCATCCACGCCCGTCGGGTCGTAGATCTTGGGCAGGTAGGCCTCGGGCCATTTGCGGATGCCGGGGATGCGCGAACCCTCGGCCGGCTGGGCGCCGACGATGCGCACGGCCGGGTTCTGCTCCTTCAGGAAGCGCGACACGCCAGTGATGGTGCCCGTCGTGCCCATGGCGCTGACGAAGTGCGTGATCTGCCCGCCTGTGTCCTTCCACAGCTCGGGGCCGGTGGTCTCGTAATGGGCACGCGGGTTATCGGCGTTGGCGAACTGGTCCAGCACCCGGCCCTTGCCCTCGCCGGCCATCTGCTCGGCCAGATCACGGGCGTACTCCATGCCGCCGGTCTTGGGCGTCAACACGAGTTCGGCGCCAAAGGCCTTCATCGTCTGCGCGCGCTCGATGGACAAGTCCTCCGGCATGATCAACACCATGCGGTAGCCGCGGATGGCTGCGGCCATCGCCAGCGCGATGCCAGTATTGCCCGACGTCGCCTCGATCAGCGTGTCGCCGGGCTTGATCTCGCCGCGCTCCTCGGCGCGTTTGATCATGCTGATGGCCGGGCGGTCCTTCACCGAGCCGGCCGGGTTGTTGCCCTCCAGCTTGGCCAGGACCACATTGCCGCGCGCATCGCGCCCGGGCAGGCGTTGCAGGCGAACCAGCGGCGTGGCACCAATGACGTCTTCGAGGGTCGGATAGTTCATGGCCGGCGATTGTGGCAGCGGGTCGATGGCCCGAGGCTTTGCGAGTGCATAATCCGCCCCTCTCGCAGCCATGCGAGCAGTTGTTTCCGACGGGCCCGGGTGGCGAAATCGGTAGACGCAGGGGACTCAAAATCCCCCGCCGCAAGGTGTGCCGGTTCGAGTCCGGCCCCGGGCACCAGAAGAAGCAGCTTTATTTCCCCTGGCATACTCAAAATGGTAAGCACCGGCCTCTCCGGTGCAGGCGCCCTCTCCGGGCGCACAGCCGCGACTCATGCCGCCTCTGCCTACGGTCACCAAAGCCTTCCTGCTGGCTTGTGTCGGCTTCTTCTGCTTCTTCGAGATCTTTCCCGGTCTCGCCGTCCTGTTCGAGCTGTGGCCGCTGGGCACGGGCCTGTTCTGGCCCTGGCAGCCGCTGAGCTACGCCTTCCTGCATGGCAGTTTCATGCACCTGCTGTTCAACATGCTGGGGCTGTGGATGTTCGGCGGCGAGCTGGAGCGGGTTTGGGGGCCGAAGCGCTACACGCAAATCCTCGTCGCCAGCACGCTGAGTGCCGCCGCCGTACAGCTGCTGTTCACCTGGGCCATCGGCGCAAACTCGCCGACCGTCGGCGCGTCAGGCGCGATCTTCGGCCTGCTGCTGTCCTTCGGCATGCTGTTCCCCAACCGCATCATCGTGCCGCTGATCCCGCCCATCCCGATGAAGGCCAAATACTTCGTCGCGATCTTCGGCGGGCTGGAACTCATCCTCGGGTTCAACAGCTCCAGCGGCGTGGCCCACTTCGCCCACCTCGGCGGTATGCTGGGCGCGTGGCTGCTAATCCGCCACTGGCGCTCGGCCAGGCGCCGCTAAAGCCCTTCGTGGGGCGTCGGGTAGCGCAAGGCCAGCCGCAGCTCGCGCTTGAGGCGCGCATTGCTCAGCCGGCGTGACTCGCTCCAGAAGCTCAGCTGCATCGCGCCCATGCGCTCGACAGCCTCTGCACGCGTGATGCGCTCGGGCCTGGGCAGGCCGGCGAGCTCGGCCGCCAGGTCGAAGTAATCGCCCATCATCAGCTCGCTGTCGTCGCAGACGTTCACTGCCCGCTGCGGCAGGCCGCGCTGCAGCGCCAGCACGCAGGCGCGGGCCAGGTCGTCGGCGTGGATGTGGTTGGTGAAAACATCGTCCTCGCGCCTGAGCACCGGCGTGCTTCGCGCCAGGCGCTCACGCGGATGACCACCTGCGCGGTCGCGGGCGTAGATGCCGGGGATGCGCAGCAGGCTCACGCGCGTGTTGTGGCGCAGGCCGAAGGCGCGCAGTTGGCCTTCGGCGTCGACACGGCGGCGGGCGCGGTCGGTGGCGGGGTTCAGCGCACGCGTCTCGTCGATGAAGGCGCCGCCGCAGTCACCGTAGACGCCGGACGTACTCGCGTAGACCAGGGCCTGTGGCGGCTTGAGCGCGAGCGCGGCGAGCAGGTTGCGTGTGCGCTGGTCGATCTCGCCGTCGCGGGCCGGCGGAGCAAGGTGCAGCACGAGGTCGGCCAAGCCCGCCAGCCGTTTCAGCGTCCCGGGCTCATCCAGATTGCCCAGCAGCGGCACGGCACCGGCGGCCCGCAGCGCAGCGGCGCGCGCCGGGCTGGACGTCAGCGCGAACACGCGCCAGCGGCCCGCCAGCGCCTTCAGCACGCGCAGGCCCACGTCGCCGCAGCCAATGATCAAAAGTCGCTGTCTCATGCCTCGGGCAAAATGCGGCGCAGTCTACGGCCCCGGACTCCTCAGCGGGGCCGCTTGCTTTTCGAGCCCATGTCCCACCAGATCACCATCCAGCCCGCCGGCCGCGTCTACCAGACAGAGGGCGACGACACCCTGCTTGCCGCCGCCATCCGCAACGGCGTGGGCCTGCCCTACGGCTGCAAGGACGGCGCCTGCGGCTCCTGCAAGAGCAAGCTGCTCGAAGGCGCCGTCATCCACGGCAACCACCAGCCCAAGGCTTTGTCGGCCGAGGAGGAAGCGTCCGGGCTCGTGCTGACCTGTTGCGCACGGCCCCAGACGGACTGCACCATCGAGGCTCGCACGGTGCCCGGCGCCGGCGAGTTCCCCGTGCTGAAGCTGCCGACGCGCGTGGCCGCCATGCTCAAGCCCGCGCCCGACGTGGCCGTGCTGACGATGCAGCTCGCCGCCAATCAGAACTTCCAGTTCCGCGCCGGCCAGTACGTCGAGTTCATCCTGCGCGACGGCTCGCGCCGCAGCTACTCGATGGCCAATGCGCCGCACTCGCTGCCGGGTCAGATCGAGCTGCACATCCGCCACATGCCCGGCGGCAAGTTCACCGACCACGTCTTCGGCGCGCTCAAGGAGAAGGACATCCTGCGCATGGAAGGCCCCTTCGGCAGCTTCTTCCTGCGCGAGGACAGCGACAAGCCCATCGTGCTGCTGGCCAGCGGCACGGGCTTCGCGCCCATCAAGGCCATCGTCGAGCGGGCGCGGCACATCGGCTCGCAACGGCCGATGGTTCTGTACTGGGGCGCGCGCAAGCAGGCCGACCTTTACCTGAACGACTGGGTGGCGCTGATCGCCTCGGAGTGGCCGCAGCTGAGCTATGTGCCCGTGCTGTCCGAGCCAGAAGAAGGCTGGACAGGCCGCACCGGCTTTGTCCACCGCGCCGTCATGCAGGACCTGCCCGACATGAGCGGCCACCAGGTCTACGCCTGTGGCGCGCCCATCGTGGTCGACTCGGCGCACAAGGACTTCGTCGCGCAGTGCCAGCTGCCGGAGGGCGAGTTCTACGCCGATGCGTTCACCTCTGAAGCGGACAAGCACTGAGATGTTCGAACCGCCGTGGACTGATCCGAGCGACATCGTCGGTTCGCTCCAACGTGATGGCGAGGCGGTCATCGCGCCAGCCGCGCTCGGTGCGTTGGGCGTGTTCGCATCGGATCTGGATGCCCTCAAGCCCTGCTGGGACGACCTGCCGCCCGATGGTTATCTGAAGGACGGCGGCCGCTACCGCTTTCGCCGCCACGGCTGCTTTGTGGCCGAAGGCGACACGCTGACTCTGACCCCCCACCGCGCCCACTGGCAACCGCTGGACTACAACGCGCTGCACGGCGGCATCCAGCGCTGGTATGTGCCGCTGGCCCAGGAGATGGCAACGTCGCCGGCATGGACCTCCCTGCTGCTGGGCCTGGCCCGAGCCGCATCGGCATTGAAGGGCGAGCAGCCCTGGTTCATCGAGGCTCACCCCTTCCGCATCGACACCAGTGACGGCATCGGCCGGCCCACGCCGGAAGGCGCGCACCGTGACGGCGTCGACCTCGTGGCCGTGCTGCTGGTGTCCCGCCACGCCATCAAGGGCGGCGAGTCGCGCGTCTTCCAGGCCGAAGGCCCGGCCGGCCAGCGCTTCACG
>Ga0307515_10018970_pt1 | contig 12412 bp, 17 predicted proteins | sample 17_EM_MG_FD_194513 | JGI IMG/M metagenome (GOLD analysis project Ga0307515, IMG submission 194513) | Populus trichocarpa ectomycorrhiza microbial communities from riparian zone in the Pacific Northwest, United States - 17_EM | ecosystem: Host-associated > Plants > Roots > Unclassified | place...
GAGAGTACACTGACGTTCGGATGCATACTGAGTGATCAACTTTCGTGACTTGCGGATGAGTAGCATGGTGCGTACCCTGACCATGAGGGGACATATTTCGAAGAGGACGGGACACGCAATCTGGGTAGAAGGTTAGTGCGCCACCCTGTAAACGAGTTATGCAACTGACTGGTAGGTAATCTTGGAACAGATGAATGAGTCCGGAGAGGAGGCCACCCTGTGAGCCATAGAGAATGTCTTCAAACTTCTCCAGCATCGATTGCTGAGACCCATATGTTAGCGAACGGCGGGCAGCAGTTCAAAGAAACACATACAGGTATTTTGTCGGGGACACTATCAGGCACCGGATATACTCCAGAGCCGACAAGGAATAGCGACATATATGTCCTGAACCAGAGGATATGAGCGAGTAGCCCCAACCTCTCGTGCAGGTCTTCCGAATAGTCGACCGATGCTGTGACCGGTACACTACTCAGACCAGGTAACTGGTTGAGGAACAAATCCCGGTTTCCTTCAACCGCATTAGCTGCCTCTTTCATGAATCTGATCGCTTTCTGTGAATTCCCTGTAGTCACGCATGCCATGGCAACCAACCAGTGTGCGTGAGCGTAGGATACAGGGCCAGCCCCCTCCCTCATGGACGATAAGGCCCCTAGAACGGATGACAAGTAGGTAGTCTCCAGCTGCCTCAGATTGATATCCGGGCTGTACCGTCGATGGAAGTGACATCCGACCAGATGGGCGAACTCGATAAAGAAGGGATGGATGAACGAGCCCGATGTGTCTCCCAGAATGATGGCTTGCTGCTGTGCGAAGGACAGGTATATGCCTTGCGCGAGGCGGTAGGAAAGGAAAATCAGGCGGCTATCGTAGATGTTATCAAGATGGGCGGCCTCAAACGTCGTCGCGGTACTCACAATCGAAGGTTCATGTCTTCGGGGGAGATGGTGGACAGCGTGCCACCTGAAGGGTTAAGGAGGTCAAATATAGCCAAAGAGACCGGGGCCCAATTGAATGGGTCGAAACCATTCTCCACAGTGGATTGTAATGGCCTAGCGATGGAGGGGGGAACATTCTGAGACGTTGCGCGGGGGACGAGAGGTAGTTCTGTCGTTGGTTCTGGCTTGGCCGTCTCAGTATCTCGGTAGGTGCATTCGACAACACCCCGACTTTCCAGGCACTTGCGACAGCTGGGAAACCCACCATCACACTTCTGGAATAGCTATCAACACGCGAAATCGCGGCACGCGCAATCTAACGGTGCGTACCTTCTTTTTCCGCCTGCGAAAACGACCTCAACGATAAGGAAAATCAACAGAGCGATGAATGGAGAACCTACCTGCACTGCATGCACGCCCGGCCTCTCGGTAATGTCCCGGTGTTTCTCTCCTCCGAGAACTTAACCTTGCGAGAAGATTTCCCGGTTGGCCCATCACATATCTGCCGTTTTCAAACGTGAGCCGACTAAAATTTACCAAATCATGACCAGAAAAGCGGACGTACAACCAGACCGCGGACACTGCTTCGAGCAGGATGCTTATTAACGAGGGCGGCATGGGGAAACTAGGTTGGATGACCAATCGCTCACCGAACAGTTCTGACGGCGCTCATCTCTTTTCGAGCATATACCCCCAAGTAATCGCGACGAAGTAGACAGCGAGTGGCAAATAACTGGGGTCGTGGTTACAGTAGAAGGGTGTCTTTGCGAGAAACTGGTACGAAGCAAGCTAACCATTGGTCAAGTCACGTGAACAATCGACGTACCCGCCACCACGCTTTCATTACATTAGCGAGCCTAGCTCAATTCATCGGCGGAGCTGCCCCTTCATCAAGCTTGCGTGATGCACACCTTATCGGACTACACCCGAAAGCCCCCCCTCCCCGGGCGCAACAGTTTAAACATACTGTCATCGCAAAGAACTATCACACATACACTAAGTATACTATGAACCGCCAAGAAGAGTCCACGGTCACGATTCTAAGGGATTTAGACGATCGACCTTGTTGTCGATCTGCAGCATGGAACAAAACGCGGCCGTCTGGGGGTTCGGGAAATAATCGGCTGTCAACACATCAGTATATGCCCCAGTTTTCGAGAACGCGATAAGCTCACGTTGCCGCCCTTTGGCCTTTTTTGTCTCTGGGGTAGGTCCTGTGGCAGTTATGACAAAGGTTTGGACATCTTTGATCTCCTGACGACCGCCTTCCGCAAGATTTTGTTTGGCCCATTCCATATCACGAGCAACCGCCTCGATCGCAGCTGGATGGTCGGGATATGGCCTGTGTTGCTTTTCAGTTAACGTCATATATGGGTCGAAGGCTCGGACGACTGCCAGCCACTCCGGATCAAACGTGAGTCTCGGAGGCGAGTTGGTCTCGGGGGCATCGATATCTATGACCTGATGTCCCCGTTAATACCGAAAATTAAGCGAGCCGAAAACCGGCATTTACCTCCAAGAATTGCCGCCCTGAGTTTGGTATGCACTTGTCGAGTGCCAAGAATTTCGTCTTCTCTCGTGGGGGCGGGGCTACGGGGGCGGGGAGGACGTCCTGTTCCTCGTCATCCAGCGTGATCTCATCGGGATTTAGGCTAGCAGCTGAAGGATTAGGATTGATGGGTGGCACTACGGATGGCGTCGACTCATCGTCATCGTCGCCAATGACGATTTCATCTGGGTTCTTCTCGGCTGGGTCCGATGGAAGATCGGGTGGAGGGACCCCAGCATGCAAATACGTTGCCTCGAATTTGACGTGAAGGTGAGCACTGAACCACCAATCCGGTTTTAGCGTCTTCAGAAGCTCGAACAGTGGGGGCGATCCGAGGGCACCGTTCCTGACGTCGTTCTTGAAGAAGGGCTTCCGTCGTAGTAGATCCCCCAGATTGCCATGGTGTTCGATAGACGCCGGCCAATCGTGTGAGAGAAAGATATGTGGCTTTGAAAGCTATTCTCCGCATGACCAATTGCCAGTACGCCGCGACTAGATGTGAAAGACGCACCAGTGCGAGACGGCGGAAGTTATACTCGCGGATGTGGTAGATACTTCGCATGGTGTCATGGGAATATGGCATCTTCTCGTGAAAACCTGAGGGTGGGCTCAATCACGCGCTCGCGTTGATATGGCCGGTGGTTACCTTGGCGGTAGTGATGCCGGTGGAATATTCCCGACATGCCCGCGATACGGATACCGTTCACCTGGACACAACCGGCGTTGCCCACGAAAAATATATTAGGGGCGAGCCAACCCCCGTGGAAGCTACCCGAAAATAAACACAAGGACGTCACGAGAGAAAGGCGGATAACGTACAGTTCCCACATATAATTGGAGGCTTCGTGGTTACCCCCTATAACCAGTGTCAGCACTGGCGCGGCCTTGGCCCTAGTGTAATACCTGCAGCGGAGATGCGCCGTTGTGAAGCGCACTCATCGGACGACTTATCATGAGCGTACCTACTCGTTGAACCCACCGAGCTGGCGGTATTTATCAGGGACAGACATACACTCCAGGTCTTGGTGGTTGCGTATTGCCTGAAAATCCCCGCATATCAAGAGCAAATCGATTTTGTAGTTGTGTCGCGTCTCGAGACCAATGACATGCTCGTAAATCGCGTCCAGCTCCCCGTGGCAACATCCTTCAACTGCAATCTGCTCATCGTGAGGTGTGGCGGGGGTCTAGTCGGCCTAGAACTTGCCTTCATTCTCAAAATTGCAGGGATCGAAGTGGAGCCTGCTGAAGGAAGTATCACGCGATCGATCACACATGTGTGGAGGTTTGACAAGGCCGTCTAGCAACGGGTATCTGGACAGATATATGTACGAACTACGATTATGGGTAATCTTCGATACAGAATAGTTACACGACTTATCAGGCAGAAAACTGTCTCGCAACTCTTGAAACCGGAGGTCAGACGAAGGAACAGGACGGTGGTGGATACGATAGCGACCGGCACATAAAGTGAATGAATAGACAAGGGGATTACACGCACGGACACCACAAGAAGAGTCAGCGAGTAGAACGAGGGTTGGTAGGCTAATATAAGGGGGAAGGAGAAAGGCAGGATTTGTCGCCTGTGGGCATAAAATCCAGGTTAGGGTTCTAATCCCAGAAGGAGAGAGACAGAGAGGAGAAAGAGCGAGGAGACGGATTAAAGGGGAGGCTTTAAGGGTAGGGAATTAGGCCCTCATTCCAACTGGGGTAGGCCTTGAGGGGATTCGTACTTGATTGTCCCTTGGGGACTCGCCCGTCGTTGATCCCGAATCGACATTTCGAGCAAGCCCGGAGCTGACGAGCGATGGTGAAGATGATGAGACTCTGTAGGGATCTGCAACTGGAGATATGGTTGATTGCGAGTTTGGGGATCCTGAAGGTGAAAGTACGGGTGAATCTGGGTAGATTGGGATTGGTAAGCGGCCGCCATCCCCAGGTGGCGGTAGTAATCGCCTTGAATTTTCTGGCAATTCTCTGTCTCCGGGGAGGAATGAATTTGCATAGGATGGCGACACATCTGACCTGAAGTGCTTCGAATCTCTTGAGAATAATGCTCCTGAGGAAGTTCGTGGACGCTCATTGATCGGGAAGGATAACGACGGTATGAATCTGGAGGAGGTTGAGTCTGCTGTGTTTGCCGTCCTTGGTGGTTCATCCGTGTCATTGAGGAGCTCCATGACTGTGAGTCGTCGAGATTGGGGTCTTGACTCTGATCCGTAGTCGTAGTCTGGATTCCCATCAGGTAGGCTGTCATCATCGGATCCTGGGAAAGGCCGCTTGCGAGGGACGGTTGAGGATTGCTGTTGCTGCTCTGAGAGCGCGGGAGGATGGAATGAAAATGGGGATTCTCCTGTGATTGGGGAGGACGGTCCATCGCCGGGGAAACTTGATCCCATTGGTCCGTCTGAATATGAGGGTATGGATAATTCCGTTCCAAAGCCCCCCAATCCAAACCTGGGAGCTCCGAGGTAAGATAGGTGGTGAGATGAGGAGCTTCCTGGGGGTTGGTGGTAATATGATGCAGGGGCTGTTGTTGGTCTTGATGCGGATGTCGCAGGTCGTCGATTGATTGTTGGGTTTGGTATGGGTAATATGTTTGCTGCTGCTGATGTTGGTGGTGGGGGGTGAGAGATGGGGTATGGTGGCTGCTGGCCTGAGAAACTGGAGATTGACGAATAGACGACGGATGAGAGGGGTGGGAGTGATCGACTATCGGAAGGTGGGTTCCCGTGGCTTGAGCCGAGCCTTGATGATGATGAGGTTGGTGGGGAGGCGAGAAAGGACTGGCGCGTCGGATGTTGTCCGAATTGATAGTGTGAGGATGGTGAGTTCCGAAAGGACTGGCCGTACTCTGAGGTGGATTGTTGGTCACGAAAGGAATAGCTGTTTTGGGTGGTGGTGTTGGTATGGAGGGGCCATGGATTACTCCCTGAGATCTGGCGAAATGCCAAGCCGTTGTCTCCCTCGTAGCCGGTGCTGGTCCCAGGCCGCTGATGGTGGGGTTGAATGGCAGAGAGAGGGGGAGAGACGTCGTCATCTTTGATCGGATTAGATGAATCTGCCTGGCTGATGGGGGAGACACTCTGTGGGCTTGGGAGTTTTCCGCTGGTAGACGAGCTGGCGTTGGCAGGTGTGCGCTTGCTACGTGAGGTGGTGCCCTTTGAAGCAGCCGTCATGCTGGCATGAAGGGAAGTGAGGTCACGCATCATCTTTTCGTTTACATCCTGCTTGTCTGCGTGGACTGTCTGGGCGTGCTGACGAAGGTTGTCGAGTCTGGAGAAATGCTTTCCACAGTGGCAGTTGAAAGGGCGCTCGCCAGTGTGTTTTCTGACAGTGGTAAAAGGGAGTTAGAACGCGTTCTGGGATGCGAAGGGAGGGGAAAACTGTACCTGATATGTCTGGCGAGATGCTCGCTTCGGCTGAAGACCATTCGACAGTCACCGTAGCCCCTGCATTGGAAGGTTTTTGCAGGGGCGGGACGATAACGTTTGTTGACCCCAGCGCCGGCGACGTTGGAGAGGTTGTTGACTGGGAGGGGGTCGAGGTGAGAAGGCACAGCGGCGGGGGGCGGGGGGGCGACGACGGAGGCCATGGATGCCTGGTCCTCGTTGGAGTTCAGGGGGGACTTAACCTCCATCTGCCGTTATGTAGAACGACAAGGGACCCTCCTCTAAAAGGTGCCTGGCTCAGGCACAGGAAACTGGCCCGTAAAACACGGCGGAGTTTGAATGCCCGAATCCATTTCGCTGGATCACGGTCCTTTTCGCTGACTAATCATGAATTCCCCTTTATGGAACAATCCATCCGGCGTTTCCCACAGTGGTTTCCCTTCCCACGGGTCGGCCACCACCGGGTGCGAGCCCAGGTTCCCTCCTCGATGATTTGTTTTTCCTGCAGAGATTGTCATGTACAGCGCAGTGGTGTTGCAGAAACGGCGTTCAATATCCCCCGACGGAACATAATTATATCTGAGCCAGCGAATCACTTCTGATCTGATCGCCCATTGTAGGGGACCCTGATCCACTCTTCTGCCGAAATCCCACCTCACAGTTGTACACAGTCCCAGGCCTCAACCGAGCGCATCAGTTGCCCCCTCCTATCCGGTCCCCGACCTCTTCCTCGGTACCAGCCCCATCAGGATCCATCACCGGGACGGTCTCCAGAGCGGAGGTGGCTCTTCCCCTGCGCATCGGGAGTCGCACCCGGTATCGTCATGTTCCGTTACGACCGTATCATCCTATCACCCAGCCGCGCATCATGTGGGGTGTGTGAATTCCATCACCCCCTAGATGGAAAAATGTGATGCATCATCGATCTCTATCCGAGCATACTTACATACTGGACCCATCAAGGCAATAGCGGACTTCGGCCCATCCCGCTTGCATTCATCCTGCGGCACCCTCCTTCTTCCAAACAACGGCAGGTCCATGGAGAATGAATCGCTACTATCAACCCTCCCTCTGTTGATCCCTCAAGGCACCTTCGCCTATAAGGCGTCGTCGGTGCATCCTGACCGGTTTGCTGTTCCGCATAGCAACGACTCTTCGATCCTCCCTGATCCGCCTCATTCAGTCTCCTGGTTGGCTCAACTCACCCCCTTTCCGCAATCAAGCGAATGGGTCTAACCTAAGCCATTGTACCATTCATACCACACCCTGACATTGATTCAAGGTTTTCCCGCGGAGAAATCTCGGACGCCTCTCCACTTCTCATCAACGAACCTTGGCAGACTGCCTAGTATATAGACTGCCTGCCCCCTGTCCCTAGATCCCCAAGGTTCTGGCCCAAGGTCGCGCAGATGTCTCCCTCCGACTTTGCAAAGGCGGACCTATCCAAGGTTCTTGAAGAATTGACCACCGATGAAGCCATTTCTCTCATTTCTGGTGTCGGTTTCTGGCACACTTGCGCCATCGAGAGGCTGGGGATACCCGCTGTCAAGGTTAGCGACGGTCCCAATGGGATCCGAGGCAACCATTTTTTGATGAGCACTCCGGCTAAAGTCCTACTCGTAAGTCGCCCACTTCCCCCTATCCCAGTGTCGTTGTCCTTCGTGGCGTTTTTGATCAACAAAGTCCCTTCAATGATAAGCCGTGGCAGCTTCCCCTTCGTAACAATGAATTAATATTCCAATAGTCCTCGACAGCTATGGGAGCCACCTTCGACCCGCAGCTTATCCGCGACATCGGACTTAAGCTGCTCGCGCCAGAGGCCAAGCTGAAAGCAGCTTCCCTCGCCTTAGCCCCGACCTGCAACATTCAACGTGTACGTCCATCACCAACCATTTGCGTCTCACAACATTCCTGACCCTCGTTTCTTCAGAACCCCCTCGGTGGTAGAGTGTGGCCGCTCCCTCATTTTTCCGGTGTCGCAAACTCACCTTGTCTCGCAGAGCTTTGAATCTTTCTCAGAGGACCCCTACCTGTCCGGAATTCTTGCTTCCGCTTATATCGGTGGTCTCCAGGAAGGCGGAATTGGTGCCACAATCAAGCATTTTTGGTGCGTCATCTCGTTTCATCGGGGGGAATATACCTCTGATCAATTTTCTGCGTGATACAGTGCCAATGACAAGGAGGACGAGCGCTTCTCTTATGATTCCATTGTCTCGGACCGTGCATTGCGCGAGATTTACATGATGCCGTTCATGCTGGCACAAAAGTATGCCAAACCTTGGGCAATCATGACTGCGTGGGTACCTTCTGTAACCCAGCTCCGTGACGTGTGTCTCAGTCAGTCCCGAAAAACAGCTACAACCGCCTTAACGGCACCCATGTGGCAGAGAGCCCGAATATGCTGCAAGAAATCGTCCGCAAAGAGTGGGGATTCGACGGGATGTTCATGAGCGACTGGTGGGGAACGTATAGTGTCGACAGTGGGATCAACGCTGGAGTGGACCTCGAGATGCCCGGAATCAGCAAATGGAGGACCCTTGATCTCACCAAACGATGTATCAACGCAAGGAAGGTGACCAGCAGGACTATCAAAGAACGAGCACTGCAGGTCCTCAAGCTGGTCCAAAAATGTGCCCAAGAGGCGCCAGAGGTGAGTCCAAGAAATTCCCGTTGTTGAAACAGGATGTTAATCATGGGTGGAAGGTTTTGGATGGCGATGGAGAAGAACGCACCCACGAGAACGAAGAAGACGCGGCACTTTTGCGAAAGGCCGCCGCCGAATCCATCGTTCTTCTTAAAAACGACAGCGGAGTCCTTCCGATCGATAAAACGAAGGTCAAGAAGGTCGCCGTTGTTGGCGGAAATGCCAAAGCAGCGATATTGTCTGGAGGCGGATCTGCCGCTCTGAAGCCTTCGTACTTTGTCTCCCCTTACGACGGTATCGTCAACGCTTTTGGAAAAGATGTTGAGGTGACTTATAGCGAGGGTGCCAGAGGTATGACAGATCATTTTTACTAGTCGAAGACCCGTGCTCATTGCATGTAACTCCAGCGTTCTTGAAGTTACCGACCTTGGAGTGGGATCTGACGACGGAGAGGGATAAGGGCGAGAAGGGATGGATCGGTGAATGGTATTCTCACGAAAGTGACGATAGCATGGAGCCGCTAAATACTCCCATCGCGACCCGACTCTTCGACGAGACGAGGTTGTTTATTGGGACATCTTACCCCGGTGGAATGACCCGCAAATGGACGATGAAGCTTCGCGGGTTCCTGAAACCGAAACCTTACGACATCGATTTCGAATTCGGACTTATCGCCGCTGGGCGCGCCAAGGTGCGATGAAACATACCACACCGGTCGCCTCCGTCGCGAAGTTTCACTTATACATTTCTTCCCGACAGCTGTGGGTGGACGACAACCTGGTGATCGATAACTGGACTCGCCAACGCCGCGGGGAGTACTTCTTTGGATCGGGTTCTATGGAAGAACGTGGCGTTTTTCACCTCCAGGCGAACAAAAGCCACGAGGTCTACGTCGAGTTCTGCAACGTCACCGCCCCTGCCGATGGGGATGAGGACGAGACTGTGATGGACAACAACCCTGGCGTCTGTCTTGGCGGTGCGGAGGTCCGCAACTCGGACGACCTCATGAACCAAGCGGTGGAATTGGCCAGGGAGGCAGACGTCGTGATTGCCATCGTCGGTCTGAACGCCGATTTCGAAACCGAAGGCAACGATCGAAAAACGCTTGCTCTTCCGGGACGAACAGACGAACTCGTCCGGAAAGTAGCTCAAGCTAACAAGAACACGGTCGTGGTTACGCAGGCCGGGTCGGCAATCACCATGCCTTGGGTCGACGCAGTACCGAGTATAGTCCACGCGTGGTACTTGGGGAACATGACCGGAGAAGCCATCGCTCAGGTCCTCCTCGGAGACGTGAACCCAGCCGGCCGGTTATCGCTGAGTTTCCCGAAGCGGCTTGAGGATGTTCCTTCTTACGCCTCGTTCTCTCTCGAAAATGGAAAGGTCAGGTATTCTGAGGATCTCATGGTGGTAGGTTAAGGATTTCCCACGAGTCGCCCCGCACGCCGTGTTTCAATTCTGGCTCGGCTGAAGCAACATACGCGTTCTCATTTTCTCGCTTTGTTTTCTCACAGGGCTACAAGCACTATCACAAGACCGATATCAAGCCCCTTTTCGACTTCGGGTGAGGGATAGAGGCGTTCTCATCGCAACGAATGGATTTCTAATTCCGTTACTAATAGCCACGGACTGTCCTACACGACGTTTCAGTACTCGGACCTTGGGATTTCCGAGCCTACTTACACCGACGGAGATATCCATATCGCCGTTACGCTCAAGTTGACCAACACGGGATCGGTTATGGGATCGGAGGCGGTCCAGCTTTACGTGACACTACCGGCAGCGGCTGAGTGCACCCATCCGCCGCTTCAGCTTAAAGCGTTCGAGAAGGTCAGGGATCTGCAAGCCGGTACATCAACCGAAGTCACGTTAAAGTTGGACAAATACGCTGTCAGTTACTGGGACGAGAAGTATTCGACTTGGAACGTGGACAAGGGGGTATACACTGTAAGGGTGGGCGGAAGCAGCGCAAAGGAATCTCTAGCGTTATCTGCTCGATTCAAAGTTCCCAAGTCGTTCACATGGAACGGATTGTAGTGGTATTTGGATTGATCTGTACGTTTACGTGGGGGGATGACGCGAGAGGACAGTTTAACGGGACGAGAGCTTCTAGGGAGAAAATCTATGGTCAAGCGCTACGGCCGGCCGCTGAATAAGAACAACGAGCGCGAGCCTTATGTAGCTCAGGCCGTAGTACAGATGGGGGTAGAGATTTGAGATGACTCGAGATGGAGGTGCCATAAGGGGCTGAAGCGCTGATGTGCGGCTTCATACTCCGGAGCTGGATCTGCTAGTGAACGGAGTTTGGCTATACTGTAGATGCGAATCTGGTGATGGTCAGGAAACCGGGACGAACCCGAGATGTTGAGCTGGAGAGAAGATGGTCAATCAAAGGCTAGCATGGGGGGTGTCAGGTGGGCCACTGCGCACATATGGCAAAGCGTTTTTGATTCTCCAGGGATCGTCTGTTTCCCCGGAGTGGTCAACCCGTTACATAGCGCGTTAGAGTCTGGGTTACATATGAGGGTCCCAGACAAGCCCCCGAAACCGGTACGGAAACAAGGGGGATATCACCCGGTTGCGACGATCAGCGAACGTGGTAGGTGTCTAGATTTCAAACCCCAGAGTTGAACGTTGAGCAGGCGGGGGATGTCGATGAAAGGCCAGGAATAACATAACAATGTGCCCTCACAGCTTTATTGTCCGCTGAGAACTGCAAGGCGCGCGGGTGTCATCTCGGTCGGCAAGCGGACAATGGATCCAGAACCAAAGGCGTCGAACAAGAGTCCAAGCTACTCGGACGAAATCCGCCAACCTGCCCGCGACACGACAGTTCCTATCACGACTGGGGGTCTTCCCTGGGCTTCCATCACAAACCCAGACCTGGACCCTACGGTCTGCGGTCTTGCCCCTCATCGTCGTGGGTCACGTGGGTGCTGAAAGTGGTCCCATCCCTGGAATATATACCGAGCTTCGAGTCCTGTCGTCTATCCCCCCCTCCCCGTCCTGAAACAGCCCCCGGTCGCTAACGGCGCATCTTGCGGCGTGACCAACCCGAAGACGGCGCTCATATACATCGCCCTTCTCCACCCAACCCGTCCCCCATCCTTCATGAACTCGTCTTCCAGGAAGAGGCCAATCTCTCGCATTTCTACCACCACTGGACCCATCGTCCTCCCTCTTAAGCTTAGTCCCACTAAGCCGGCCCAGCGTAGACCGCCACCACCTCCCCCCTCGCATAAGCATCGGCGCACGCGGCTGACACGAATTGCACCACTACCGAAATCACCCACAGACGAATCAGACTTTGAGGACACCGATGACCCGTTCTCCGACGATAAATGCATGGCTTTCGATCCAATTCCGAACATCCGGAATCCTTTCCTTTCCCCCATCTTGACGTCGGCTCGTATGCAAGAGCTGCAAAACGCGCCATGCTCAGAGTCTAGATTCAAGCTTGTGGCCGGAAAGATCCTTAACCGAGTCGGGCGTAGATCGCTGCGTCATTCTATCGCTAGGAAAATATCCTTGAATCAGAACGGGCATTTCTACGTCAAGAGCGGCTTGTCCAATGTCCTCGTCATTCATGAATCTGATACCGAGGACTCGGACTAGGGTAATTTCCCCGTTCCAAGCCTCACTGTACGTATCGACATCTCTCTGACCGTGATCAGCCTACCTCATGTCCGCTTTCCCCGGGTCCAGGTCACAACCCTTAAACTTTACGTCCGCTTAATGTGTAACAAAACCCTTCCAAGATCACGTTGTCATTTGTACCGGGACTCTACATCCATTTTAAACAGTTTTGTGTGTGTACGCTTTCTATTGCTCTCTGTGCTTTGTTTTTGGTCGTTTCCAAAATTCTGCTGTAGTTCATCTTGTCGCTTACCGG
>Ga0307515_10018971_pt1 | contig 12411 bp, 10 predicted proteins | sample 17_EM_MG_FD_194513 | JGI IMG/M metagenome (GOLD analysis project Ga0307515, IMG submission 194513) | Populus trichocarpa ectomycorrhiza microbial communities from riparian zone in the Pacific Northwest, United States - 17_EM | ecosystem: Host-associated > Plants > Roots > Unclassified | place...
AGGGCACAATCAATTAGGTTTCCAAAAATGAAGTTACAGCTCACAAACATGAGTGGTGGGGATCATTGATGATGAGCTTCGTTTTAGAGAAAAAAAATAAAAAAAAATAGTGAATTAGTGATAAATGTCTGGTTGGAGAACATCAAGGGAATTGAAGTAAACAGGTGATGTGCCTTTGCGTCTAAAATTATGACCATCTCCAGAGAGTTGTAGGCATGGGAAGGCTTTCTGAAATCGAGCGAACTAAAGACAAAAGGATGTATCCATAAAAGTGGTTCGGAGGGAATGGCAAGAACCCTTGTAAGTTGTAATTCTAAGAGACAATATTGTTATTTTAAAAAATTATTATTATTATTATTATTATTAATGAGATTCTATGCAAAACCCCCCATTAAATTAAAGTCTTTCAATTTTGAAGATGGACTGATGGGTTTGAAGATCACGCATGTTTTTGCAAAACAAATCATTAGTGAAAAATAAAAACCTTTATGTTGGCTAATTTTTATTTAATTAAATAATAATAGAAATAAATAAATATATTGAATTGATTGAATAAAATAAAAAAAAAATATATATAAGGCTATACATTTTAGAAATTTTATCTGAAAATAAATATTTTTTATTTTTAAAAAAATAGATCATCTATACAAAAGGTTAAAAGAAAACAAAAATAAATCAGAAAAAATCTTTTTAAAAATTAAACATATAACTAAAAAATCATCATTATTTAAAAAATAATCTCTAAATAAAATACAAGGAAAAAAAAGTTTTAATATAAATATAATTAAGTTTTTTTGCAAACAAACTTTAATTAAAAAAAAAAAAATTATGTGTTGCTAGCCTGGCAAGTAGGCCAGCCCACCTGGCCCATTAATTAAAAATAAATATTTTATTTGAAATTAATTTTTTTATATTTTTAGATTATTTTAATATATTAATATTAAAAATAATTTTTTAAAAATAAAAAATATATTATTTTAAAATTTATTTTAAAAAAATAATCTATTATCACATTATAAAATACCATGGTAAATTGCATCATCGGCGCCTCTGTCAAAACACAAAATCTACCCCTCCCTCCCTCTCTCTCTCTAAACCCGAAAACTCTCTCTTTACTCTCAAGTGGAGGACAGACAGAACGTAAGAGAAACAAACCTTATTCAGAATCTCTAAAAGACAAAAAAAAAGAAGAAGAAGGAAGACACAATTTAAAGAAGCATCATGTCTTTAACGAGCGTGAAGATGACAGAGGAAGTCTGGTTAACATGTCTCACCCATGCGTTGTCTACCGAGACCGAAGAAATCCTTGGCCTCCTCCTCGGTGATATTGAGGTTTTTATTTTTATTTTTAGTTTGCATAATAATCAAGCTATACCTTTTCAATTCTTTATTTATTACATGTGTTTTTTGTTTGTATTTTTTATCGGTTGCGCTGTGTTCTTGGGTTATTCTTTGAAATTGTGTAATTTTTTAACTACTTGTTTAAATGGAAATGGAATTGAATTTGTTTTTTTTTAGTTCTGTGCTTTGATGGGGATTTTAGGAATCTGTTCAAATGTTTTGATTCCCATTTTCCAAAATTTGAGATTGTCAATTGTCTTGTATATTGTATTTCTTTTTGATTTTGTTCTTTCAATGGCAATGGGATTTATAAGGGTTGGTTTTTATGGATCATGAGCTGTAATTCTAGTTTTCCTTCCATTCTCTCTTTTTCTCATTATATACATTTCTCAAATTCAGCCATTGCTGCTTTTTTGCATAAAAACTTGTCAAGTCCTTTTTTTTATGCATATACAATTATTTTTTGATAAATTCTAATATTTTGTTCTCTATCTGCAATTTTATTGAACTGGACTGTAGAAAAGTTCCTTCTTTAATATAATCATCGACTCTATATCGTCTTTCTCCCTTTGAATTGTTACTAAATGTGTTTTGTTTATTTGTCAGTGGGAAACCTGTTTTTTAAACTGTAGCTAATTTTTCCAAAACTTCTCAGTAATGCTGTTGAAAAAGTCTTGTTTTTGTGTGTTTTGCTTGTGTTTTGTTTAATTTTTAAATTTTTAATGGATTCTTCTTTTTCAAATCATATCCTTTTTTTATTTTGGATGAAAAATGTTTGGATTAGTCTCTACTTAATACCTTTCATTTTGAACATTTTTACTAGGTGTTCTGTGAATGTGTTACATGGAAAACGGAATTGTGGCACTTCAGGGTCAGTTGAATAGACTGAAAGTTGGGATTGACGCAATTTATTTTTGGAGTTTTAAACCTCCTTTTCCTATATTAATGTCATTATACTCATTCTGGAACGACCATGTCTGTTACTTATGCTCTTTCTTTCGTCTTGTGATTTGACATTTGCTTTAGAGCCCAAGGCCACTGACTAGGATTCTACTTTTATTTCAAGGATCTGGAAAGTGTGCTGTGTCTATGCTTGGTTCTTTGTAAATGTTTGCTCATTTTTATGTGTTTGTGCACATGTACATCGTATTGCTTATATTTTTGTGTATGGTTGTTTGGTTTTGATGTTGGAATATCAGTATGCGAAAGATGGCAATGTTACTGCATTAATATGGGGAGCCTCACCTCAGTCAAGATCTGATAGGAGAAAGGACCGGGTAGAGACAAAACCAGAACAGTTGGCTGCAGCATCAGCTCAAGCTGAGATATCCTTTACTGTTCTTGTGTGATAATTCTATCTGTTTTGAATGACTTAATATTTACCTGAAAATTTATATTTTCCATAATAGGAAAACTTCATGCTGTTGATAAATGAAACTAGCTAACTTCCAATAATATTTCCACTATTGCTTATAAATTTATGACTTCATTGCTTTATAAATTTAGACTTTTCATATTTTACAAAGTAATTTCTGATTGTTCTTTTTTGTGACCTCACAAGTCACTAGTGAATTTTTACTAAAAGGTCTACTTGATGAGTCACAGGAAATGAAATCCACTCCATAAACAAAATTCTGTGCATTATCATGCCTTTTATTTTTCCTATTTGTCTTGTTTTTTTTTCCAGTGGGATGGGTTTCTGTAGATTCTTCACAGATTGTCATTTCATTGACATGATAGTCGCAAACTTAAATTTTGGCATTAATAGAGATTCTTTAAAGCCATGTAGTTCATGCATTTGCATTCTTGAGTCATGACTTTCCGACAGAGATTTGGATAGCAATGACCTTTAGGGTCACTACTGCAAATTGACATTTAGATCTGCTTTTGCTTCATTACTGCTGATGATTGAAAGGGGTAGTCTAGCTTGCATGATGCATATGCATGGGGATGTTGAAGATTTTTGGTAATGTTGTATAGTTAACTTTATAGCACAGAATGACTGCATCAACAGGACGAACAACAAGAGTGATAGGGTGGTATCATTCACACCCGCATATTACTGTACTTCCTTCTCATGTTGGTATGTTTCAAAGTCCACAAAGTTGGATGAAAACCATGAAGAGCATTTAATATTGTTTACACACACACACATCAATTCTAATTTTTTTGCATGCTTGATCTCTTTTGTGGACAAACACAAAATCTTATGTTATCTAAAAGTGTCATTTAATTTATTAGAACAGCCTTTTGTTTTGAGGATTATTTACACAAACCTAAATTTGTAATTTTTTTACTCAAATACATCTCTCACATAACATTGGCTGTTCTTATTAATGTTTTTTATTCTTAATTTTCTACTGCACGCCATGCTGTTTTCTCATGAAGCACACTTTATTCTTTATTTAATTCTCATCAACTAAAACATTGCAATAATACAATTTCCCAATTTTTTGTTGACTAGTTGATACACGTTTTATACTTGTTACAAATGGTCACTGGAAATTAACTCACTCTTGTCCCTTACCCTGTGCAGATGTGAGGACCCAGGCAATGTACCAACTTCTAGATCCTGGGTTTATCGGCCTGATATTTTCCTGTTTTAATGAGGATGTCAATAAGGTCTGCATTAGATGTATGCTACGTAGGTAGTCTTTTGAAAACTTTTGTAGCCTGGCTGAAACATATCTTAATCTGAATTATTTCAGGTTGGAAGAATCCAAGTCATTGCTTTCCAGTCCTCAGATGGGAAACAGAATAACATGTTAAGACCTGTTTCTGCATTGCCTGTAAATAAAAGTTCAATAATAGAGCTTGATTCATCTTCCTCAGATATTGCAAGTCTGGAGGGCCCTGAACTGGACACTGCTGATTCAAGAGCTGCAGGATCCAGTAAGGTACGACCTTTGTTTCTTGAAATTGAGTCTGGCCATGTTAATTGGTGAAAAAATAAAAAAGTTCACAAAAATAATGGATGATGTAGATGTTTCATGATTTTACCTATATGCTCTATCAGTGTTCTGTTAAACATTGGATAAAAGGCATTGCACATGGGCAGCATTATTATACTGATTGTGATTTTCCAAGTTCTCACAATTTCATCATCATTCTCTCTACTACCAAGACTATGGAAATTTCCTCTTGCCGGACACCTCCAGACATGTTTCTGGTGACCCTGGTGCTCTGTAACTTGGTTATTTCCATTTTTAGATTGCTACTATGCCCTTTTATGCTGTCTCAGATCACACTTTATGTGGAGTCTGGCTAATATGCAGTTTATCATCATATTAAAGTTCTTTTCAAATATTTTTAGTTTTTCTACTCCAGGTTGCTAAATAATTGCATGTAAAGCTGCAATGCTGTATAAATACAGCTAGGTTGGGCTCATATGCAATAGCATGAAGACCATTTATAACAGTTTTTTTTTTTTTTTTAAGATCCAGCCTAGATACTCTTCTTTTCCAAGCATTACATATACTGTAGCATCTCAAGGGGCTGCTGCACGTCACCATATAAATTCATAGAGAAATAGGAAAGAGAGGAAACAGCAAGTCAGGCCTGCTGTAGATAAAGGGGGTCATTGTGAGATGTGACAAACTGCTTCTGACTCTTATATTTGCCTATTAATGAAAATTTGGTGCTTTCTGATTAGCATTAGAAGTTTGAAAATCTCTTGAACAGCATAAACAGGCTTGTTATTTATAAGAAAAAAGATGGAAATGGAAGTGTCTGCTTTGTAGAGCAGTTGTTCTGGGGGGAAAACAACAAGAGAAGAAGATAAAAGTTGTATTCGATGTATTCTTTTGTTGCAAAATTCTTAATTTGATAAAAAAAAAATATTGGTATAGTGGGCATTTATTGTTTGTTAAGTGTATCTGGTTGCTGGCTGGGTTGCAATAGATTGTGTGATTTCTTTCTCTGTGCCAAAAAAGTGTTCATTAACACAAGGTTTTCTTGTCTTTGTGCTTTAAATCTTTGAATTATATGATACAGATTAATTTTTCTTTTTCATATTTATGCTCCAGAGGTCCTGATCTTTCAATGCTACTACTATTTTCACTTGGTGATCTCCATTGCTGAACCCCCTTGCCCCTTAAATCAAAAGAAAAATTGTTATACTTCACAGTTACTTTTCTAAATCTGTGAATATACTATTGACTAGGGTGGGGCAAGATCTTTGGGTCTTGGGGATTTCTTTGCTAATGCTGATGCCAACTATGTTGGGAGAGAAAGAATTGGAGGAAACTACTATAGCAGCAATTCAGGTGATAAGATAACTGATATAGACCCCATGGACATGTCAGAGAGTATGCAGGAAGCTATGCACCGCTCAAATTTGGACATGAGGTATACTTGAGTGTGTTCTTTGTCAGTTGGTTCTCTTACACCCTTTCTTCTAATTGTTTCAAGTTTTTATCTGTTATTGTTGCAAAAACAGCAACCGGCTGATGTTGTTCAAGTGGCATCAGTTCTCTTATAATGTGTGTTAGTTTGAGAAGGTTTCTCTTTTCCATTTTGTTCATGGTTGAAGTTATTATCTGGTATCATTTGGTAGTGGTATTTTATATTCACAAATTAACAATGTCCTGTCATTTTGCAAGTTAGCATAAGGCAATCCTCAATTGCAAATTCTAAAATTGCTTCTATATGTGGATAGTGGTGCGGAGTATTCCAGAAGAGAAATTCCTCTTCATGTTTTGCCCACATGCTCTCTGCTGAAGCTTGATTCACCTCTAATGTCATTTGGTGATTTGCAACGTGTGTTGTATGAAGAGGAGCGTGGAGCATACAACCAAGCCATCTTGCAGAATATGAGGTAATCATGATGGTGTAGAAACTTATTGTTTACCTTCTCTTTTTCATGTTTGTACGGTTACTTTGACCATTTATTCTCTTCTGATGTGCTGCATTTTATTAGGAATGGAAAAGTACATCCCTTGACTTTCATTCACCACACAGCAACATATCAGGCTTCCATGTGCAAATTGATTGAATACTGGTTAGGAACAATCAAACTTCCCTTCTAATCAACTTTTTGTTGTCACTCTTTTTCCTTTTAGAACTTTTGTTTATATTATTTTCTATTGATATTTCTTTTACTTGAAACATGCAGTCTAAGTCCTGCCATAAATGCTCTCCAGGGCCGCTTGAGAGAGAATGATATTCGGGTATATAATTAAATAAAATGCATGCATTTGATTGGCAATCCGAAAGTCTTATGATTATCTCCTGGAGAAAAAAAAAGGGGGGCTTATGATTGTTATAGCAAGTCTTTTCAATTTCAAAGGACTATTTTTTTCGTCCAGCGGTAAAGTCTTGGGCAGCAACTATGGTTGCAGGTTGAGGCCTCAGACTCCTTTATCAAACAATGTTGAAAGATAGTAATGTTTCTAGAGATCCTGCTTTGGTTGGACAGTAACTGATGATGGCATTTATAATGGAATTTGTATAGATTCGACATTCTGTTTTAGTTTGACCAGTGTTGGATTTTAGAGCTTTTTTTCTTTGGAGGCCAAAATTCCAAGTTTTCCAAGTTGCAATCTCTGTGTTCCAACTGGTGTATCTTGTCATGTAGCTGCTTCTCTCTGATATATCTGCAAATGATTTGCATGTCACACCTTTGATTCCTTCAATCCCTTTCTCCCTCCCTTCTAACATTCGGTGCCATACAGCATCTTTGTGTTGATCCACTTAATTACATCATCCCTTTTATTCCAAGTTACATGTATCTACACTAAACTGCCTTTATGAAACAGTTAGCAACACTTGCTGATGAAGCCAAGATGTTGGAGATGGAAACCGCTAAAGGGAGTGAGTTACAGATCTCCCCGTCAAGTTCCAGATCTCCCCGTCAAGTTCCATCTCCTGGACTACGAGGAAGTGCTTTGTCTGGTCAGAGGGACTTTCATGGTTCATCAGAATCTCTTAGTTCGAGGACTGTTGCCAGCCCTGGCAGCCGAAGCAGAACAAGCTCCTCATAGAGCTCAGAACTAAACCGCTTTTTAATGCATTTTGTAAGTGTGACTTTTGGATGTTAAATATGCTGTCTTTGTTTTCGTGTTTGCAATTTGTAATTGATAGATGATGCAAATGCAGTTAAAATTATGAACTCCTGTGCTCCTTTGGCCTTCAAACCTGTATTCAATAGGACATACATTAATTAAGAAATGGAGAAACTAATGTGTAATTTTATAGTTTAAGCAATTTCTTGGATGATTAAGTAAGAGCACTACCTCCCATGCTATGTCTACTACTTTCACCGACCAGCAGACCTAGTGAAACAGCCGGAAAATATAATATAGAATTTGACTTGGCATGCTTAATTTCCCCGGATAACCAGATGATTTATTTTAATTTGTTTTTTATAGATTTTTTTTTTTTTGGTGTCATAGCAATATATTATATTGATGCTTGATTTTATTAAAAAAAAAAAATTGGTTTTAATGGTTGCATAAAAAATAAAAAAGATTTTGGGAGCTAATTTGACCATGAGGGAAGAATACAAGGTTATTTTAACAAATATTGAAGACGTGCCTCCCTTTCTAAATTATTATGCCAAAATCATTTAAAATTTCTGATAGAAACATGTCGGCAAGTTACTCATCAAGGATTGTTGTTCCATCGGCAATTCAAATATCAATGAAATTGTCGATAGTATTTTGATGGATTATTTTTCATCAGCAAATTTATCAAAAATTAATTTTTGATGGAACTTCTAATGATAAATTCTATTGAAATTACCCAAATTTTTGTAACTTTTTGATGAAATAAAAATGAAATTGCTGATGAAAATATAAACGAAATGGACTCGTCTATCGATAATTTTATTAATATTTTTACTCTATTTATTTTATAGTTGTTTTAATCCCTTGGTAATCTACAAGTGTTTTCAAGATAATAATTACTCACATTAAACCTAAAAAAAATGAAATTATTGAAATAATGAACAATTTTTTTAAAAAAAAAAAAACATAAAACATACAACAAATATAAATATAATGTATTTAAAAAGCATCAATAAATATCTTAAGCAATGAAACTATCAACTCAATGGTGTCTCTTGCCTTTATCTTAAGGCTACCAATCCACAGCATATGTATCTGAAAAGCATTGCTAGCTATCCATTATAGAGATACAAAAGGGAAATTGAAAGGAACAAATTTATCTGAAAAAAGAAATCAGAACATGTCTTCAATGTTGAACAGTGACCTGTGCATTTTCCAGGAGATGCATCTCATAATCAAGGAAAAAATGTTAGTCAATGCCAAAAGCCATTTTTTTCTTTTCTGTCATAAGTTTGATCCAAGAGGGAGGTGTTCGGGACTGTGGTAGCGGTTGTTTTTCAAAGTGTTTTTTACTCGGAAATAAATCAAAATAATATTTTTTTATTTTAAAAAAATTATTTTTGACATCATCACATCAAACGATTTAAAAACACCAAAAAAAAATTAATTTAATTTTTTGCAAAAAAGTTTTTGAAACGCTAAAATAAACAGTTTTTAATATCTTGTATTAGAAATAAAAGCACTTCCAAGTCTACATAATCAAGTCATTTGCAAGTGTGATTTAGCATAATTTATGCAAAACTATATTGGGAATTTTATCCATTATGCTGAACTCAAGGCAAGAAATAAAGGAGTTGCTAGCACTGAGTAAGAGATGTATCCCTGAACCTTCCCTTCATAAGAGATGAGAGGACATGCAGAAGCACAAAATATAAGAACAAATTTTGAATCCATAAACTAAATTAAAACTTGTTACATTCATCTTTTTGTTGGGAAATATGAGTAGGAAACAAACACATATTTTTTCCCAACTAATTATTCATTATTTATTATTTATTCAATTCAAACTTATTCATTATTTATTCAATAATCCGTATCTAACTAATTATTCATTATTTATTAAATTCAAACTTATTCAATCTAAATTAATATATTTTAATTATTATCAGTTCTATAAAAATCAATTTTCTCTCAATTTTCAACTTAACAATAAAATTGAAAAATATAATTAAAATATATTTTTTCAACTATAACACACCTAAATTACAAAATCAAACTCAATTTTATTAAATGACAAATAAAATCAATTTTCTCAAAATCCCAAACAAACCATAACATACAAATCATGCATTAATACAATAAAATTATCTAGGAAAAAGCTATAAAACACTTAAATATAAAAGCCACTAACAAATACCACAAGAAAATTTCAATAAATTAACCTAAAATATAAATGTTTTACAGAAAAAAAAAACGGTAGGTTTGCATACTTGGTGTAGTGAAGGTACACAAGAAATAGAACTAAGAGAGGAAAGCTGATACTATTAATAGATGTAGTTCGACGTTGACAGGTTGGGAGCGAGATTTGTGAAGGGGGTGGACAAATTTGCTAATTAATTGGGAGAGTGGGGTTGTTGTTTTCAAAGAGAATGAAGAAGAATAAATAGGAGGGAAGAGAAAACTATTGGGTTTTAATTTATTTAAATTTTCAAAAGAAAATTCCATAGGTAATTCCATCAGCATAGTTATCATGTCAAGTTACCGATAAAAAAATTTATTGATTTTTTTATTTTTTATATTCCGTTGCTATTTCATTCAGAAATTACTAACTGAATATTTTTCATCGGTGTTTTTTATTGTTATTTTTCAATTTTATGATAGGGAAACTTCATTTTCATTACACTTTCATCCTTAAGTTTAAAAGGAGAGAGGGATATGTCAAATTACAAGATTAAAGAGAAAGTTGTTGATTGGCCCAATTCTAGTGAATAAAAAGTCAATCTTAGTGTCAATAGGTTCCTTTCATTACATTAAGATGATTTTCGACCCTCATCTTACTTTAGAAAGTTTTTGGATTCGGGCTGGATTTGTTTTTTTTTTTACCTATTTTTGGCTAATTTAAGCCCACATATGAGTTTATTGAGATCTCTAGAGTGTTTATTAAGTGTTTTTAAATCAAAATGTGGTTGAAAATAGAATTATTTTGGTCCAATAAGTCAAAAACCTGATTTTCTGGCCACTTGAGATGGTCGATGTCTAAACCAAAGGCGACACATCATCTACCAATATAGGTGACACATCATCTACTAATGCCGGCAACATATATTATTTTTTTAAAAAAAATAAGGTTGGGCCGACCAACATAAGCCGCCAAATTTGCTAATTAATTGAGAGAGGGGTTGTTGTTTTGGAAGAAAGGGAGGAAGAAAGTTATCGATAAAAAATTTTATTGATTTTTTTTATTTTTTATATTGGTATTTTTCAATTTTCTAGTAGTGAAACTTCATTTTCATTACACTTTTATCCTTTATGCAAAATTATGGTGGCGGATAAGGTCTAAGGAGGATCTTAATGCTGGTAGGCCAAAAGTGGAGACATGGGAGATTCTGAAACGTGAGTTGAAAGAGCAATTTCTGCCCAACAACACGTCCTGGATTGCAAGGGAAGACTTGAAAAAGTTGTGGCAAGATGGATCAGTAAGGGATTACGTGAAGAAATTTAGTTCTTTAATTCTGGATATTGATAATATGTCCGAGGAGGACAAAATGTTCAATTTTCTGTCAGGACTTCAGCCGTGGGCACAGTTGGAGTTGCGTAGGCAGAAAGTTTCAGACTTGTCTTCGGTCATTTCGGCTGCCGATGGATTGACAGATTTTGGAGCAGGCGCTAGCAAAGGGAATGCTGGAGCATCTTCTGATTCGTACCCACTGATGGACAGGTATGAAATGAAAAAGAAGAAGAAAGGGCTTGGTGGAGGAGAACCTAAACAGGCTGATGGCAATGGGAAGTCAGAAGCCAAGGGCAAGGAAAAGGTTTCGAAATCAAGTTCGGGCTGTTTTATTTGCGAGGGGAAGCACTTTGCAAGGGACTGCCCGCTGAGAGCACAACTTAGTGCTATTTTCGTGGAGAAGGATGGAGAAGGAACGACATACGTAAATCCTATACGTGTGCTCAACACTAAGTAAAAGAGTTAGTGGCAAGGGGCTAGCCTAGTCGTTGAGGACTTAGGCGTGGCCAAACTGCCTTGGGCAAGGCAGCATGGGGGAGTTTCATAACTTTGACGATGGACAGATCATGGTTTAACTCTAGGCGTGAGGATGCGCCAACGAAAGCGCACTGCATAGAATTTGGCAGCGATGGACAGCGGCAGCCTTGCAGCGACAGAGGCGAATTCGGCAGGAAGAGTTGATTGTTGTATGACAGACAAGTAAGCAATATTTAAATTTTATACTTTGCAGTTTTGGGGCACGCAGAATGGTTGGAGAACTAGATGTTTGTATGGGAGTTCATGTGGTTTTTCGAAGGGATTTTGTGTGGATGTATTTCATGAAGAGGGATGGAAACCTTGGGGACGCTTGTGATGAGTGTCTGAATTTCATGAAAACATGCTTGCAAGTATGATGTGTTTGACATTTGTGGAAAACTAACAAGCCAAAACAGAATGTTGTCGCAGCTCAGTTTTGAAACAGGTTGACGAAATTCAGTGGACTGAATTGTTGTTGAATGTGGGCAAAGCTAAGAGGTTTTGTGGGAGAAACATGGATTGTGACGAGGAACAGATGCGGTGCAAGGGTACTTCAAATCTGTCCGACGAGGGCGTCGGGTCTTTTGGTGGGGGTGGTTTGTAACAGTGTTAAACGTGCACGAGGTGCACACTTCGACAGGCTGTCCAAAACAGGTCCTAAAGGTGCTGGCAGCCATGCCAACAGTGGGAGAAATCGGCAGCGCAGATTTATGCGGTTGTGGGTTCGTCAAAGGAGAATCGGTAGCGCAGATTGTTGACGAACATTGGCTTGACGATGGAATGTCCAAGCCAGGCAGGAAAACTCGTCAGGGGCTGTCGAGGAATTCGGCAGCGAAGACATTGGCAGCCTGCACGCAGATGCGAATTCGACAGCGCAGGAATGGCAGCCTGCATGCAGATGCGAATTCAGCAGCGTGCAGCAGATTGTGCAAGTCAGGGGCTCGACTTGGCACGATCTTAAACTTGGACGAAGGACTGTCCAAGGCATACGAGTGACTCAACAGCTGACGAAGCAAGAGCTGGCAGATGGGGCTGCCAGGT
>Ga0307515_10018972_pt1 | contig 12411 bp, 9 predicted proteins | sample 17_EM_MG_FD_194513 | JGI IMG/M metagenome (GOLD analysis project Ga0307515, IMG submission 194513) | Populus trichocarpa ectomycorrhiza microbial communities from riparian zone in the Pacific Northwest, United States - 17_EM | ecosystem: Host-associated > Plants > Roots > Unclassified | place...
TTTCTATTGACTGGAATTGAGTTTCCTTTGACCGATTTTTCTTATGCTTACCAAACATGGAAAAGTGGGGAAAATGGTTTCCAGAAAAATGAATTCCTGAAAACAAACAAGGCATAAGATGAGCCCGTCCACTTAGCATCTGTTTGGGTTTGGAATTATAGTAATAATTACAGTATAAAGTGTTTTTTGATTTAGAAATAATTTAAAATATATTTTTTTAAATTTTTAAAAATTATTTTTAAAATCAATACATCAAAACAATTAAAAATATTAAAAAAAATAATTTTTAGTAAAAAAAAATTAAAATTTAAAAAATTCAGTTTCAACTGCATTTATGGTATATTGCGCATTCACTTGACAACCAACGAGAAATAGCTGGACATTAGTTGAGATGCACAAGAAAAAAAAAATATATATCAAAAGAAACCAGGATGCCGGACCAGAAAAAATAAAGTAAAAAACGAAAAGCAGTGAAGAAAACCAACGATAAGAATGAGCTCCAAATACAACCACAGCAAGTTTGACGCCGCTTTTTAACTGCCAAAATCGCAGTCATGATGGTTCAGGTTCTGGCAAAGAACCAGACACCACTTTCGACATATTGGAAAACATAATTCTATTAGCTTACTAAGAGCTTTTTTTTCTTCCAATATATGGAGTTTACAGTTTCTTTATCATATCACTGTTCCGTTGCTAATCTCTTTCCACATACAAAAAAATAATAATTTAAAAGATAAGCAATAATTAATAAAAGAACAAATGGTTTACATAAATAGAACACGATTTCTAAGACTGTGTGAGGGTGGTCAGCTGACGGAGACCGGTCTTGCAATGCCATAAATGAGGCAAAGATGCCAACCATGCTGAAGCGAAACAAATAAAAATACCTATATTCCCAGCCAAGTGCAAGCATGCCTACCCCTTAGACACTGAAAGTTCAAGATCCTTCAGAGGCATGCTTTCCACACCCTCCTTCAGAAGTCTGATTTCCTCTTCTGTCAAACTGTTCTTTGTATGGGGAACAGTCTTGGCATTTGAACTCTTTTCAGCCTCCACCGCCCAACTATAAACTACCATACCAACAACTGCAATAACCATCCCCATTATGTTCTTGAAAGTCAGCTCAGAGTCAAAAAGAAGCCACCCCAGTGTGAGAACGCAAATTGTTTTCATGTGACCTAAAACCTGGAAAGAAGTAGCTGAGAACCTTCCAATGCAGAGGTATTGGCTCACATTGCAGAACACAGCAAGGGAGCATGAAAGAATTATAAACAACTGCACAAATTCAAACTTGTTATTAGTTAAAAATGTTGGCAAAACTTGTTCCAGTGTATAAATGATCCATTGAAGAATGAGAATGGAAAAAAAAGCGGATGGGCTTACAATGGCACCAGAAGATATCTTATAGTGTGTAATGAATTTGCCATTAAGGTAGTAATCAATGAATGGACCAAGAATAAGGAGAGAGAGGGCTTGAATTGGCGCTGTTCTACTCAGCAACTCGAAAGATCCAATTGAGTACTTCTTCTGCAAGGAACCGATAGTCTGTTCCACAAAGTAAAACGAAAAGAAATGAAATTTGTTCCACAAACATTATCATGATGAAACACAGTATTATGCGACAATGTGCTTTGATATCATAACATGGTCACGCGTGCTGATTGGACTACATTCCATACCTCAGTATCATGCCCTGGAAACAGTTAATTGAAAAGGTTATGACTCTTGCATACTACATATTTTCTTTCAAAACCTTTTACAAAAAGATTTTTCCGTCTTTGTTGAAGCTCTTCCTTGTAGCCCAGAGTGCATTGGAAACAGCAGTTAAATTTTAGTTCACAAGAATGCAGACACTCCTCTCTCTCACTCTATAATAACCGAAGCCAATTCATTGGGTTATTGAGATAGAAAGATATCTACAAATGCTGCATTGACATCTGTATGGGAAGAAACCATATCAAATGGTTTGGCTTCCCTATTTATTGATCCTTAGAATCCTCGATCTCTATCTTACAGGCTAGCATGTGCCACAAATTCATTTTCCCACAAGAAGTCTCGAGGTGTAGGTGGAATCAAAATCATATGCATCTCAAAAAATCAACAAAGTTCAAATGTCACAAAACTGATTATTAATATAGCACTTCTGTCCTGGGATGGTATGGGGCTTGCAGGCAGAAAGAAGGAAAGATATAATAAATAAAGGGAAAGGAATGTTTACAAAAAATACTCACAATCTGTTGCAAAGAGGTGGACAAAACAGCTAAACAGGCGCATATAAAACCTTTGGCATTAACCTTGACATCAGTGACAGTGCAAACACCAACACCTATGACGACAACGAGAACAGATAACTTGACTTCCTTGGAGTATTGTTTACTGTGAATGATCCACTCCATTATGCAAACCACTGGGATCATACTGAGCTTAGAAATCTGAACCATGCACCAATTAATTAATTGCACCATTTAGCTGCTATGATGGAAAATAAAAAATCACTAGTAATGGAAAATGTAGGATGCGAGTCCCTATAGCGTTGAATAAAAAAAGAAGGCAGGGAAAAGTAGATCTGGCAGGTAGGTGTTGGGTTGAGCAATAATAATAATAGAAGCAGCACATACTTGGTAGAATCCGACAGAGTTAAGCATGAGACTCAGGTTCATGCCAGTGATGGAGACATTGGCAACAATTGAGAACCAGAAGAGCTCCCACATAGGGACGTGCTTTGATACAGAGAGACCAGTAGCATTTGAAACGAGGCCGACAAGAGCCGTTACAGCAAAGTGGAAGCCGGTTAGGGTTGTGGCTGCAAAATAATAGATTCAACGGATCAAATATTAGTAGTATGATTAGATCTAGAGATAGAGTAGAGATAATAACAATACCAAAACTGAAAGCATAACCGCTGGAGGACATGAGCTGCTTATTGGCCATGATAATACCAACGGAACTGATGACGTTCATTGCCCAGGCTCCCACATCCGACACCGCCGACTTCTTGTTCTCGCTCTCCATTATTTTTATCACTTTTTTTTTTTAATTTCTAGATTAAGATTTGATATTCTAACAAACAGATCTCTCAATTACAGAAATCAAATCAAATAATAATAATAACAACTAATATTACTAGAAAGGAAAAAATAAAAAGGGACACAACAGAGAAAAGAGGAGGCGGATTTTGCTTTTGAAAGGTGAAAAGGAGGGAATCAGCCTCCGCCAAAACAGAACAGAGTATGTAATTAGCAGGAGTGGAGAAGATCCAGCATTGATTCAACAATAACAATAATACTCTAAAAGGAAGGAAAGAAAGGAATGTAGTGGAAGAGGCAGTGAGCAACCGTGCGTTTGTGTTTGTGTTGTGTCCGTTTTAATTTGAGTTGAGATGGGGTGGCTTGCGAGTTGGGTGGGGAAGCAAATTGTTCCTTTTCAGTTTTCCACTTTCACGCTCTAAGAAAATCACCATCCCCAGTCTCCTCTCCCTCTCCCTCACTCTTATTTATCTATCTATCTATCCGTCCCCTCGCTAGGTTGGCTACCCGTTTGTCACCTTTCACTATTCTCAACGCACATGCATTTTGCTTCTATTTTACCTTAAATCCTTTTATAATTACATTTTACTAACACAACAGGCAGAGTAAGGAAATACCCTGTATCCTTCCTCCCCCTATTTTTTGCCTTTTTATTTTCTTCATTCCTTTTCTGTTTGTTTTTAGATTTCGGGAGTAATTAATACACGATAAAATTTGCCAGCCCAAATCCTTCTTCCTATGCATACAAACAAATCATACAGGGGCATCTTACTATCTCCGTGTGCCAAGCAAGCCATGAGTGTTAGTGCTATGTAAATAATTTGTTTTTCATATAAATGGCTAGTTAATAAAAGCATTACTTTAGATTAAATGTTATTAATGTCAGTAAGCAGAGCTTAAGAAATCAGGGGAAGTATTCGCTAATTAAATAAACTCCTAATTGTTTTTCCCCCCTTCAATAAATTGTATCCCAAACTCCTAATTGTTCTCCACGGTCATTCCCTCCCTCACTACGTGTTTGGTCTGTTTTTTCTTTCTCCTTTCAAGTTTAGCTCTTTAATTGATCATTTGATTGTGTAGAAGAAGAAAATTACAGCGAGCCGGGTTGGGGACACCAGCACAGCAACTCATTTTCTGTTGCCACACATTTTGTAATCTCTGCACATGGATTGAAGGATTTGATCTATTTTCATGTTGCAATTAAGCATCTTGTGCATATGGTAGCAAGCCAGGCCAAGGCCGAGCACTTGCTGTACATCTACCGCCACACTAATTATTGCTCTGGAGGAGGAGAATACCAACAGAGGTCAATCAAGAATAGCAAAATTTATCTATTTACATGATTATTAACTTTAAAATTTATAGAATTAATTAATTTACATGATGATTAAAATTAAAGTTTTTTTAAGATGCTGAATATTCATATTAATAAAAAATTAAAAAAAAAAGAATTGCAACATTTGGTTGGCACTCTTAGTGATGCAAAACATTTTTTAAGAGTTAATTTTTTTTTTTCAAAAAATCAAATACCATACATGGTATTTCTGTAATTTTTTGGAACTTTTTTTTTTCTAATTTATTTGGAACTTTTATTGCAAACCTTATTCAACTTTTATAGTATTTCTGTAATTTACTGCAACCACAGTAATCATGATTCTTTTAAAGGCGTCATCCATTCTTTCAAGGTTGACAAAACTTCTTCCAAGCACCATACACAAATGTTAGGTAGCTCCGAAGGCAAACATACCAATCCTGCTTGCTTTATCTACTAGAGTAGCAACAATACATCAATACACTAAGCAAAAAACTGATCCTGAATGTACATCTGTGAAAGCATATAACAAACAGAGACATGAGAACTACAGAATAATACAGCACAAGCCAGCCATCTAGAGAAAATATAAAGAAACACCATCGCCTTCTACAACCACCTCTCCTTTTCTCGTTGTGTATTAATATTTTTCTTCCATAAGTACATAAATATATAAATCACACAGTGCCAGCTAAAAATGGCGAGATGGGCTTCTCCATGAATACTCAACAAATGAAAATTCACACCTTTCCCACATGCCACAACATTGCTATACAAGCTTCTCACACATGGGATCATCATTTTCCACCATCAGTTGCTGCCTGTTGAAGAATGTCTCTGTGCACCAGGAGGTGCCGTTGGCCTTGGGAAGTTGTAGTTAAACTGAGCACCATTAAATTGCGGGGCTTCCACGTAGGGGCTCTAAGATGTCCAATAAATTCACAGGCAACAAAAGAAAAAATAAGAAAAGGAAAGGAAAAAGAAATCAGTAACATGAACGATAGAAATTGTAAATTATATTAGATGAACAAGAGCTTTTACTCTCTCAATCTCCCATCCTCCCTTCCATTATTCTACCATGTAAAAAAGTCAGGGACTGTTCAGGCATTCATCGGAGATACATTAAACATAACATTAAACATAAAAATCCAACGCATCAATAACTCCCCTTTTTTTACACTTTGGTTAGGCAATAATTAAACCTTAAACATTCTAAATTATAACCTAATCACTCTAGATGGCTATATGTGGGCGGGAGGGTTTGTCATGTACATGTGTGTCTATGAAAAGTGAAAATCGTTATTTCTATTTAATATTTTCTAATTTAGTTCATTTTTTTAGTCAAAAGTCATTCCATTGCTCAGTAAAAGTCATGCCAAATAAGCTCTGCAAAAATCATCACATGAACACAACCCAACACAGCTTGGTCTCTACTGCAGACAAGTCCCATCACCCCATCTCAGCAAAGGGAATAAGAATAAAAGTAAAGTCAGTACCATCTTTGTCAATTTAACTTCCTAGTACAACCTTTGGACAAATTAGCTCACAACATACACTTCCACATCTGTGGTGGCATTGTCTATGCTCACTTACATAGTTTTACCAAAACTTGTTTGGTTCTATAACCCAGTTTCCAATTAACACGCAAACATCTTCCCCCTAGTTTGTTCTTAGAAGCACTATTAATTGTAAGAACTTTTTCTTATCCTGGTTGTTCTACTTCTGCACACACACAACACAGCATGAAGAAAGCCAAAGCTACCTTCACTTTACTTCAGCACTTCAGTACTATGAAAATGTTTATGCATGAAAGGGCCCTGTCTACACAATCATGTCCTACACCAGATTTTGTAACCTTGCCTAACTTTTCCTGAACTGTCTCACAAACTGAAATTTGAAAGTGATAAAATCACTTCAGTTTGGCCATGAAACACATCTGTTAGTACTGAAAAGTTGAAATTCCTTGAAGCCCGAAAAGAAAAGGAGATCCAGAAGTTGAAAGGAACCAAGCCCCTATGTGTGATCAGCCGGAGATTAGAAAAATACCTGTGATGCCAATGTGCTATAAGATGCCTCTTCAGGACTTTTAGATTTTGGTGAAGTACTAGGAGAACAGGCATCGAAACTTGGTTCTCTTCCATTCAGTTTATGCAGAGAACCACCTAGCACAGGTTCACCCTCACCTCCATCGACAGATTTCATGCTCTATATTCACAAGTCTTAGATGCTTGAGGAAATAATTATTTTTATTAGAGAAAGCGCAAATAACCATGGTGAAAGTAATACCTGGAAGATTTTACCAAGAGTTTTCAAACCCTTGGCTCGTGCACGAAGCTCTTCTTTCTTGACACTGTTGTCTTGAAGAACCTAAAATAAACCATCAATAGATTACCACCAAACAAATTGAACCTATTATGCAACTAAGTTTTAGCCAACAACCATTAATATCTATGGACTAGCAAAACAACCATCTGACAAACACGGGAAAGAGTGGCCTCAATATCAGCTACATTAAGCTTCCACAGTGAATCAGTCATCAACTTCTTGTGGGATTGCATGTATGCTTCAAGCTCTTCTTCAGTATAGTTCCCTTCTGCGCTGAGCTGCTTTTTTATGTCCTCTTGTAACTGGATCAGGGCAATGGCACCTGGCAAAACCAGCCACAAAAGAAACAAAAAAGGAAACTTTTTTTTTTTAAAAAAAAACTTAGATAGCCTAGAGAAATATTTCTCATGCAGAAAACCATGTGAACTTTTTTTTATTGACATAAACCACATTGATATATGTAATGCTACAAGAAGAAAATATGCACACACACAAGCTGGTGTGTGTGAAGAGAGATAAGATGCATGCCCAGCACACTGGAAATATATCAGAATTGGATACCACTTTTGACACCTATAACCGCTCCTAAATAATGGTCCAAGAGCCTGTATGGTTTGACCAAAATGAGGATCAAATGAGCAACTACCCATACATGGTTAAGATCAAAACCATATATATCTACCAACCTGTGGCTGCGGTTACTTGAGATTTAATAGAGTGGCCTTTGTTTCTAAACCACTCGGCAATGAATGGCACACCCAGATATATCGCTTTCTTCCCAAGCTCTTTTGCTGCCTGTCTTGCATAAATGTAACCAATTGTGTTCAACATATCAGCACCATAAGCTGTAAAACATTTAAGAACAAAGAATTAATAAAAGTGTTCAGTATTGTGTGTCATAAAGAACACAAAAGATAAGAAGGATTGCACAGGGCTATGGTTGAAATTCAACCTGACCAGTCATTGACCAAACTTTGTCTCAGCTAGTATGAGTACGCAAAAAGATAAGAAAGGAAACTTTCATTCTGTTTCATAGGATGAAATAAATTAAGAGCATTAAATTTATATGAATTGTATTGTTTATTACAAATTTGTGTCCTAAATTGTTGTGTCTTATGATCTTCATAAGATGCCTGTTGTGCTTCTGTTTTGTGCATTCCTTAAGGCTATAAGCAGACTCCACAAAACAACTGTTCAGACATGCCAAATCCCTCAAAAGATTGAAGCCTGGCAAACTTAATCCACTTTGTTCTCTCTGCCACATCGTGACCCAACCTTAGTCAGCCGGTTAGATTTTGACCAGGGAATTCTTTCTTTATTTTAGTATTTCCAGTTAGATAAAGTTCCATATTGATGTAGATTACTATAACCTAAACAACAATAGTACAGTTACCACAAAATGTCAGTATAGAAACTTTCAAGTAGAGCTAATATTGGTCTATAAGCTTCAATTGTAATCAGAATCTAACTAATGAGCAAAATCTTGATTCTTTTCTCTTGGTGAATACCAAAATCCTCACTTTTTCAACTATACCCGCTACATAAGAATCAGGAAACAAATGTGCCATGCATAAACAGCAGAATCAATTTTCATCCCTTCTGGTACAACCATACATTATGTTAAGAATTCCTTGTGGAATCAGCATCTTAATCAATTAAACATCAAGTTTTTTACGATTATGTCAACCAGCAAACTCATGCATTGGACACCAATGAGTTCAGAAGCCATAAACCATCACTTGAAAAAAATGAGAAAACCATTGTGAGAGTAAAAATCTCTCCAAGTAAAAATGAGAATGGTGAATTGGCTGTTTCAAGTGTAGATTCTAGATTTAGAAAAGTACTTCAGAGTTTAATTCTCCCGAAATTCAATGTAAAGCAAAAGGGAATGTCAATTCAGCTTTAAATAAAACCAGGCAGACACAGATTACTTCTCTTATTGTATTGCTGTTGTTTTTCATTCATTCTCCTTTAAACAATCATTTCCAGAAAATGAAAATTTACCTGCATTTGAGAGCCTAGCTACTTCAGCTTCGGCATGTTTAATGAACTCCTCTTTGTTGCCTTGTACATATTGATTAAGTCGATCTTTCAGTATTTCCGCAAGCTTTTCTTCCCTCTCCTTTTGAACAACCTGTTGTAAAATAAGTATTAAAAAAACAACCCTTAATAAAATAGATTTATCAGCAAATATTCAAGAAACAAAACAGAACAAATCTTCAACGCTCAATCCAACTTAGCCAAGCCAGGGTACAGATGCCTGAAATACAAACTCTTAACGACAAAACTTTTAGAAAGTGCTAGATAGAGGTTTTAGTGTTCCATGTGAAAATTAATGTCATATCTTATGCCTAAGTATGAAATGCTGCTAGCTGATAAATTAATGTTGGTGTACTTGTGGCATGCAACTGCAAAACTGAAGTGTCCATCTCAGTGCCATTAACATATCTAACTCGAAACGCTTTTGTTTTCCTCATCTGTCATCTTTTTAAGTGTTTTTTGTTTAATTTTGCCTACAATGATGCTCAAAAAATATCTGTATGCAAGGCTTACTCTAATTACAAACAGAACGTAACTTTGTTCAGCCTCTGTTAAGGCTATATATAATACTTTAAAAGCAACTTCTTTATCGCTTAATTGCCAAATAAAGGGTCCATTTGCACTCTGATTTGGTTTGAGATTTGTGATTGTTGCAGCAGAGGTTCTAACACTCTGCCCAAAAGCCTTCAGTTCTGACAGTAATATCAGCAAAGAGAAGCAAGAAAAAATTTCTTGTGGATCACAGGGATGGAAACTCACATTCCCTTGCTCCTTTTGTTGTATCATTCACTTCTTGTCACCATTTAAATTCCTCAACAGTAACAACACTCGTTTAAAAAGTAACAAAAATAAATCAGCACAAAAAAAAAAAAAAACATATTAAAAACAAGAAAAGTTTTAATGAAAAGCCAAAGGTTTGGTTGATGATAAATAATGGTACACTAAGGATCTTACCCTCATTTTCTCTTGCAACTTTTTAGTATCCAATTGTTCCCCCTCTGTGAAAATGTCTAATGAAGCCATTGATGCCATAGCAAGCTGTCCTATGTAGTCCACGAAAAGCTCACTACCGAAAAGCATCGCAAAAATTGCTGCTGGTTCAATGATTGCTTCACTGCAGAGAATGAAGAAGATGTAAACAAATATAAAAGGAAAAAATATGAGGAAAGAATTATCAAGCTCTGCATACATAGAAATCCATGAGAGGCCAGGCAATCCATCAACCTTAAAACTCATTTATCCACAGATTAAGAATAAGAAACTAACGTTGAGATTCCAGATTTTCCATAAGCATCGTATGCTTGCCGCTGGGCAGGATCACTTAATACTTGGTATGCCTCTCCCAACGTCTGAATTAAAAAGAAAGAAACCTCAATAAGAGATGCCTAAGCTTTCAATAACTGATTACTTATTGTTGTTCCTTCTGATCCTTAACATGTATAGCACCCATTAATCTGACAGTAGAAAGTTAACATAGAATTGAAGATAACAATAATAGATAGCTAGAAACTTGTACCCATGTTTTAACAGTCAGGATAATAGATTACTAATTTTTTTTTACCAACAATAGCTAGTAATTATAACTTGATCCTAAAATACAAATAACAAATTATTTTTTAGGCTATCCGATGCAGTTCGAAAGAAGTTCAAGAAAAAGAAAATTTAGAGATGGAATCTCTTCAACCTTAAGGGAAATTTTGGTAACTTGGGATCCACAAAAACACTTGGCGGTTAACACAGAGTGTTATTTTGGGGGTTTATTTAAGTTTGGTGAACCAATCTATAACCAGAACAGCTGGGGTGGCAGAGTACTGGTACTTTTACACTTAAACCTTCCATCCTAACCAGTAAGGAAAGCTGCATCCTCCCCTTTTTCCTCTGATACGTCTGTACATAGGAGGCTATAACTGTACTCCTTCACCTCCCTGTTCCTTTTTGTCTTTGCTTACTCTATTCCCTACCTTCTCTGCTCATTCAGACCTAGTGCTCATACTTTATATTCCCGCCTTTTTATTAATATATGTCTTATCAGTAATGCAGCAAGTGATGCTAGATAAATAAGCTTGAGTGAGTGTAATGGGAGGGAAAATGCACATATCCAACCCTTGAACACAACATCTGGATTTCACGGAAGAGTTAAAAGCCAACCAAATGTGCCTCTCCTGTACAAAGAAGAACATGCAGAAGAGACTAAAAGGATGACTCATGAACCACTTCAAGACATATTGATCTGAATTGAGTGCATAAATCTTTTTCAAACATTATTAGTGGGAAGGTAGCATGCGAATATGACTGTGATTGTTAATAACGAATCGCTGTTTAGACAAAAGAAGTCAGAAACACCCACAAAAATGCACCAGTTTTTTCTATTTCTAGTTTCCGTTTTGGGAATCCATATAAAAAAAATCACTATATAATTCAGTTCAAAGGAGCAATAACCGATTGTCCTGAATTCTTTTAATTAGCTACTAGTTGTTTGATAAAATTAGAAAGCGAAAGAGTTGCCTGAAAATTCTTTGCGGCAAGGGGATCATTAGGGTTTTTATCTGGATGGACCTGCCGAGCCTGCAGAGTAAAATTTAACAAAAACAAAAAACAAAGAAATGAATCTCTAGTGAAGAATTATAGAATAGAAAAGTAAGCAATCAGATCATTGTATGAGTTCATTTAATCAAATCCTTATCATCGTAACGGATCCAGACAGTTGAGTTGGATGGGTAAGTGAGAAAAGGAGATCTACTCGTTTGTACTGAGAGAGAAAGCAAAAGTGAATTGAAATTGAAATTAGTAATTACCCTGATGTAATAGGCTTTCTTTATCTCAGCCTCGGTGGCCGTGGGGCTGACTCCGAGCACGTCGTAGTATTCTGTTTCTTTTACCATCTTATAATTTCTTCCTTCCAATCTAGATCCCTTTTCCTTTCCCTTTCTGATGTTTTTCTCTAAGCGATGATTACTAGCTAACTAGTTTTATTTTTGAATCTTATAATCTGATGTTTTTCTCTAAGAGACTTTTGCGATACCTTCTCTCCCCTCTGCTCCTTCGCTAGTAATTGTCAGCAGGGGGGGCGGTAATAAAGAAAGAAGATGATGATGATGATGATGATGATGATGGCGTTGCTATTGCGCAGCCCTCCGTTGAATATATTTTTTTTGGCGTTGACTACTGCCTGCTTTTAGCGTTGTACCTTCTTCTCTTTTGCCTACTTCCTTGCTTCTTCCGCTTGTACCTTCTTCTTATTCCATTTCTAGAATTTCAAGTTTTACACTTCAGACTTTCAAATTCAAATTCAAATTCAAATTAATTAAAAAACTAAATGGCTTTGGGGATTTACGGTGGCCCCCTCGCATGATATGGCCCCCTCACATGATATGCTTTTTTTTTTTTTTTTTAATTTTAACCATTACAACATATTCTAAACCGCGTGGGAAACACCGTGGATTACATATTTTAAATCGCAGTAATCCACGGTGTCTCTCCTTTTTTTTTTTTCTAACTTTTTTATTTTTTTTAATTTTTTTTTCAAATTTTTTTCAATTATTTTTTTTTCAACTTTCCTATTTTTTCTTTTATTTATTTATTTTTTTTTCCAAACTTATTTTTGTTGATTTTACTTTTTAAATATTGACCTAGTTAAAATTTTTGCTTTATAATTATTTTTTTTAAAATACTGTGGATTGCTGCGATGTTTTTCCACATAGTTTTTCT
>Ga0307515_10018973_pt1 | contig 12409 bp, 16 predicted proteins | sample 17_EM_MG_FD_194513 | JGI IMG/M metagenome (GOLD analysis project Ga0307515, IMG submission 194513) | Populus trichocarpa ectomycorrhiza microbial communities from riparian zone in the Pacific Northwest, United States - 17_EM | ecosystem: Host-associated > Plants > Roots > Unclassified | place...
GCTTGCATACTGCACCCAAAATTCCGACATAGGCGACAGGAAATATCGCCATTGATACTGTCTGTGTTCATTCCACTTTAACCCTATTGATCATAGATCGTGATCTGCGGTATTACTGACGAAAAATGAAACTCCCTTACTTTCTTATTCTATCTACTTCTACGGTAGGACTACTTATATAGTAATAATAGCCGAGCCACACATGAAACCAGTGTCAGAATACACGGAAACGAATCTGTAACCCTGCATATGACCAATACCCAGGAACCGTAATTAAACCCAAACTGTACCTATTATGACGAGAACAATAATATTCCGACAATTACCAGATCTGGTGAAGATTCTCTCCAGTTTCGTTTCTCATATGTCCTTCGGGGCTGATGCCTCGAGTGGAAATTCTGTGAAAATGTGACCAGGAACGCAGAGAAGGTGACCAAGCAAAGGTATGGCGGAAACGCCTGGGTGTGATGACTGGTGAACACGTGTTGTGGAACAAATAGGCCTTGCTGTTCCCGACGAAAATGATAAAAGCACACCAGAGGCACCATGGTGTTTTTCAAAGATCCGAGGTAGTTCGTAGAACCTGAAAGGTATATAACAAAGAAGGGACGTTAAACTGCGGTGGTAGTCGACTTATCATTGAGGCATGTATTCCCCAGGATGATCGCGTGACCACGCAGTCCAAATATGCGTATACGTCACGTGCATCATTCGCCACACCCGCCCGTATTACCAAAGCTGAGCTGAAAAAGGGGGCTATAGGACTGGAGGATACCAGTGATTTTTACCGTATCAACGTGCTTGACGCGGCGGATCATTTCTCCGGGGAGGCGGGTCGTGAGGCCGGCGAGGTTGGACCTCTCGATGACTATCGAGTCTTAAAAAGCGTAACGGTTGGCAGCAGCATCACAGAAGACCAAAAATAAACACCTCAACATCGTTATTGCGCGTACTTCCTATTCCCAGGTGCGAGATGCTGGGAATGTGCTCACATTCTGGCCCTTTGGTACGTCGATGATGCTTCGTTTGACACAAAAGTATTCTCAAATTGGTCTTGGCGTCTCGCATTAGGACGTAAATGATCCCTGTGTTCGGGCGTATTGGACAGCCTTTACACCTTCTGCCGTCCTTCTTGTGATCCTTGTGCTACATTCACCAATACGATATACAAGGTTATTCAAGGCGATCTCAAATCTCCTGACAGACTTTTTACCACTTGAGGAAGCTGTCGCAATCGAGAACAATCTTCGCGTCGCAGAACTCGTCCTGCCACCGGTACCGCTGTGGCGGACGTTGTCTCTAGCCATCCCCGCTATTTTGGAAACCGTCGCATGCCTCGCATTATTCAGTTACCGTCTTGCAGTGTTCTCGTCACACGCAAATTACGACCTATGGGCGCCGTTGTTGGTCGCCATATCCTGGTTCTACGCCTCAGTCAAACCCGTTATGCGGCCTCCACTCACCCCTCCGTATGACCTATTCATTTTGTATCTCGTTCACGGCTTCACGGCTCTCCTCTCCGTCGGCTCAGCCATTTATAGCTGGTACATCTATGGGGAGAGTGTGAGCAATGCATATATTTTGGGGACTACCATCCACTTTATTATCCTTGGAGGTCTTCTTGCCATCGTTTTCTCGATGCCCCTCGGCGTTCCGACCGCTCAAGTGGACAAGGAGGAAATCGGAAAAAGCATATCCCCAGAAGACTACACGACTTTGTTCAAATGGGCTACCTTTTTTTGGGTCTATCCTCTTATCAAGAAGGTAATGTCCTTCAATTCTGAGGCGGTGCAGCTTATTCTTATTCTTCCTTAGGGAATCACCACTCCCTTGAATGAGAAAGATGTTTGGGCCTTGTCCCCGTCCCTCTCCTCTCGTCCCCTGTTCATCAAGTTCTCTGCATTCGCAGAACGCGTCCGCCCTTTGCATTCCAGGCAACCACTTGTCTGGATCCTGCTCAAAGCGCACTCGCTCGACCTAATTCTCGATTCCAGTCTCACAATCCTCTCGATCTTCTTCAACTATGCCAGCCCCTTCTTCCTCAAGCGTATCCTCGATGCAGTCTCACTTCCTGCTGCCGAACATAAGAGCGAAGGCTTATTCTTCCAGGTTCTCATCTACACTCGCATTACAGATGCCACTGCACCTGACCCAACGCGTCCGTTGACACCACGCGAACTGCGTGCCCAAGCACTCGTTTATGCCATCCTTGCGCTTGTGTGCACGTGTTTAAAAGCTCAAGCCGACGTGCAGCATTTGTGGTACGGGCGTCGTGCTGCGACCAGGGCTCGTTCGGAGCTCATGGCCGCCATTTACGATAAGGCCCTGAAACGCCGCGACGCTTCTGGTTTGGCCATGAAGGACAAGGAGCCCAAAGATGACAAGGAAGATGAGGAGAAAAAAGGGAAGAAAGGTGCTGACACTGGAAAGATCGTCAATCTAATGAGTGGGGATGCAAATCGTGTCGCTATGATGGCCTCGGCCGCATACATGATCTATGTAAGTCGGCGCAAAAGTCTAATCGCGTCGAGCACTTACCCAACTCCTATAGGGAGCTCCATTCGAGGTGGTTATCGGGGCGGTATTCCTATATCAGCTCATGGGCATGCCGGCCTTTGCCGGTTTCCTCGTCCTAGTCGCAGCTGCCCCTCTCAACTCGATTCTCACAAGGCGCGGTATCAAGATCAGTCGTGGGACTCTTGGAGCGCGTGACGCACGAATGGCAGTACTCAACGAGCTCATCTCCGAGGTAAAGTTCATCAAGTTCTTTGCCTGGGAGGACCGATGGATCGCCCGTGCGCTCAAGGCCCGCGCAAAAGAACTCGACTGGCTCATCAAGGAACGGCTCAACTCGATCGCATTCTGGTTATTGTGGATGCTCAGCCCAGTGTGCGTTTCAATCGTGTCATTCACGGTGTTCGTCGCTACTGGAGGAAAGTTGACGGTCAGTGTGGCATTTACGGCTATCCAACTATTCAATATGATCAAGTTGTGCGTCCATCTATCCATCTGTACCCGATCAACGCTGATAAGATTGGAATAGGCCGCTCAATATCATCCCCGCGTTCATCGTCCAACTCCTTCAGACTGGTGTCGCAATCGATCGCATTAATGCATTCCTCGCTGAAGAGGAAGTACCGGTCTTTGTATCCAGTCTTAAGGGCGAGGAGGCCCCACCTCCTGACATTGAGCAATCGCACCGGCTGGGTATTCACAATGGCTGGTTCCGCTGGAACGAAGCTCCACAGGAGGAGCCAAAGAAGGAAGAAAACAAGAAGGTTCCTTATTGGAAAGTCTGGAAACACCTCAGTGGCCTACGACGCAATGCTCAGCCTACCCGTGGTGAGAGTGAGTCCACAGTGACCGCTGTATCTGAGTCCTCGGGGCCTGGCAGGAGGTTCGAACTGCGGGACGTCAACGTTGATTTCCCTGTTGGCGAGTTGACAGTCATCACTGGGCCTACCGCGTCGGGCAAGACGGCTCTATTGATGGCGCTGATGGGTGAAATGACCGCAGTCTCCGACGGTCAACCAACAGTAGCGAACACCCTGGGTGAAGGTGCACCGAAAATCTTCCTCCCCAAGCACCCATCGCAGTACGACGTGACCACTGGGCTGAAGAACTGCATATCCTATTCCGCACAGGCTCCTTGGCTAGAACATCTGGCCATCAAGGATAATATCCTCTTTGGATCCCTGTATGAGGAGGAGAGATATAACGAGGTAATTCGGTGCTGTGCTCTTCAGCCTGATTTTGATGTGCTCGAAGATGGCGATCAGACGGAGATCGGTGCGCGTGGTGTCAGTTTGAGTGGAGGGCAGAAGGCAAGAGTCGCCCTCGCGAGGGCAGTCTATGCCAGAACGAAACATGTGTTGTTGGATGATCCGCTGAGCGCTGTGGTATGTCTACTCGATCGCAAATTCCGTCGACTCAGGGACGCTGAAAATTCTTATAGGATAGTCATACTGCGAGATTCTTGTTCGAGCAGCTATTCCAAGGACCACTGATGAAGGACCGTACAGTGGCGAGTCCCGTTTCCTCAATAAATTTCTCGACTTACTCAACGCATTTGCATCTAGCTCCTGGTCACGCACCATGTAGAACTTGTCCTCCCCGGCGCATACTACCTTGTCCGAATGCTTGAGGGTCGTATTGACACTCACGGGACTGTCAAAGAACTCAATTCCCGGGGTGTTCTTGAAGAAATTGCCCATGATGAGCAAGCGCAAGCAGAGGATGAGCCAAAGGTCATATCCGCCGAGGACCTAGTTGACGCCGCCGAGGAACAAAAAGGTACCGATAGGGGCGCTGCTGCGGCAGATCAGGGAGTGGACAAGGCAAAGACGCCAAAGAAACTCGTCAAGGAAGAGGCTCGCGCCACTGGGAGTGTTAAGTGGCCCATTTATAAAGTCTATCTCAAAGCTTCGTAAGTCCTTTCTTCTGTGGGCCTCGGGACCATCACTAAGCGTCGATGTCGTTCTCCAGATCCTATATCGCTTGGGTTGCCATCGCACTCATCACGGTGCTTCAACAGCTTGCAGGTGTTGGGGAAAAAGTAAGGGGCACCGGTAGTATGGATGGTCTGAGAAACTAATGCACACCCCGAGTAGGTCTGGATCCAGTTCTGGGGCGAGGCTGGTCAAGCCGAGCCATCGTCAACCCTTAGCTTGCACCCGTCGTATCTCTACACCGGTTCAGTCTCAGAGTACGCGCCGTATAGTATTCACTTCGGGAGTCACTTCATCCATCCCAGCAACTGGACTATGCCGGCGTCGAACTTGGGAACTATCAACACCGCCGCAATGCGTCCGATCCACAATCTACCATCCGCTGATGATCATCCTCTCTTCTATGTGTCAGTATATGCAGCAATTGGCATTGGAATGTGCTTCATTGGGATTCTGGGTATCATTGCGCAAATGATCGGATCCTTGCGTGCATCGAAGCTCCTTTTCTCCCAACTCCTCGAGACGGTCGTACGGGCCACTATGCGATGGCATGACACCACTCCAACAGGTTTGTGATTTGGTGATTCTAGGTACACCAGTTGACCCTGCATAGGACGTATCATGAACCGCTTTGCAAAGGACTTCGAGGTCCTCGATTCTTCTCTCTCGAGCTCTATTCGCCAGGTTGGAGTGCAGGTGGTCGTCTTCGTGGCAGCGGTGTTCACGGTGGCCGCTGCCTGGCCTGGGTTCTTCGTTTTGGGACCTATAATTGGGTACTCGGTACGTATCCCTTAAGATATTTTCGGTGAATAAGGCTAATTCCCTGATCTTTAGTACGTAAGGTTAAGTCTTGGGTATCTCCGCGCGGGCCGAGATCTTCGGCGAATGGAAAGTACAACGCGTTCACCGATATTCGCATCCTTCGGCGAGACTCTCGAAGGCATCGTAACCGTCCGCGCCTTCTCTGCAGAACGTCGCTTCCTCGACAACTTGCACCGCAAAATTGACGAGACCACTTCAATGTGGTACAGCTTTTGGATGCTCAACCGGTGGTTGCTTCTCAACTTCGATATTATTGGCGGTCTGAGCGTATTTTTGGTCACCCTGCTTGTACTTGGTGGATGGATTGAAGATTGGCTGGCCGGCTTGACGATCACGAGTGCTATGACTTTTACCTCTAGGTGAGTTGCTGGATATACGGAGCCAAGGTTAACTAACCTCATCATCCTTGCCGCCAGTGTCTACTGGACATGCAGAATGGGTAAGCCCACGGACTCACCATAGCAAAGACAGTAGCTTAACGCATTGGGTTTTAGTCACACAACTGGAGCTCGATCTCAAGTAAGCCCCTTAAATTGACATGAACTAAACAAGTCACCCATGTTTTCCCAGTTCCATTGAGCGGGTCGTCGAGTATCTTGAGCTACCCCAAGAACCCCCTTCAGTCGTCGAGAGTAATCGCCCGCCTGCATATTGGCCTTCTACGACTTCCCTTTCGGACAGCCTCATCAGGGTGGAGGATCTCGTCATCAAATACGCTCCAGACTCGCCTTCTGTCTTGCGTGGGGTGTCATTTGCCATCAAACCTCGCGAAAAGGTTGGGTTACTCGGACGAACCGGAAGTGGTGAGTATTAATTTGATTTGTTTCGCACACCACTTAGCCATGACCCTGATCTATAGGAAAATCTACTCTGGCAATGGCACTTTTACGCTTCGTGGATCCAACCGAAGGAAAAATCGTCATTGACGGAATTGATATTCGGACCATTGGCTTGCAGGACTTGCGTTCGCGAATCGTACGTCGGTTATCTATCCTTTGCCTTCGCTGACTGGGCACCTGCAGACTATCATACCCCAAGATAGTGTCCTCTTCTCTGGGACGATCCGGTGCGTGGCTTTATAAGTATTGGGGACGGATGCTCATAATATTTGCAGGGAGAATCTCGACCCATTCGAGGAACACAGTGACGGTGCCTGTTTGGACGCCCTCTACCGCGTGCAGCTCGTCTCCGAGTCTGAATACCAGTCGCGAAGAGCCTCTCGAGCCACATCACCAATCGGTACCGCGTCAGAAGATACCGCACACACGCAGCAAGAGGAAATGGCTACATCCATTCGACTCGAAACAGAGGTCTCAGCAGGTGGTTCTAACTTTAGCAGTGGTCAAAGGCAGTTGATCTCTATGGCCCGTGCGCTTCTCAGACAGAGTAACATCGTTATTTTCGATGAAGCGACCTCTAGGTAAGTATCAGTTACTCCCACAATTTCTTGGCTTACATGAGCTCCGTAGCATCGACTTCAAGACAGATGCCAAGATCCAAGCCGCCGTTCGAGCGGAATTTGCTAACTCTTGTCTTCTGACGATCGCACACCGTATACGTACTGTTATAGACTTTGACCGGTTGGTGAGTAGATAGATTATCTAGCTTTGTCATAGCAGCTAACTGCGTCCACCAGATTGTCCTTGACAAGGGCATGATTGCAGAATTTGATACGCCACTGAATCTGATTCGCAAGGAAGGCGGTATCTTCCGTGGCATGTGTTTGAAGAGCGGTCAGTTCAAAGAGTTGGAGGAGGCGGCGCAGGCAAAGGCTGCCTCCGAGTACAGTACCGAAGTCGGAGTTTCAAATTAGGTACGGCCAAGAAGCACTAGAACATAGAATGCAAGGACGGGGTATCTGGATCTCAATGTAAAGTTCGAGTATATAATCTCGTGTTTTTCCTGTCGACTCGAATGAATCCGAAAATTGGAAGACGCAGTAGCTATCTAAGGCTTCAGCTGTGGCCGCTGAGAATGTGACAATGAGAGGGAGCCTGAGTAGATACAAACCGATCAACCTCGCCTTCGAGGGGGGAACCGAACGTAAAATCAACGGATGCGCCTCATTCTAATACCAGCGACTCACCCTGTGTCTATTTTCAGATCGGGGTTAGGCGGAGGAGCATTGGCAGTAGGATTGGATGATAAGGGAGCCGCGCGAGGGTTATGGCCAGTTTATGAAATGGAGGGCAACCGAACAAATCATGTATTATGTCTCCAGCGTGGGTTCTAATGCCTGGGAGCTCCCATCGCTCTCGCCTTTGATAGCATCTATGATTTCTTCTACCCACCCAGCCATACTATAGTCTGATCCCACCACATCATTGAGCAACGTCAAGATACCTGAAAAGGCTCTTTTTCCTTTCCTGAGACCCTCGAACTCATCATAACCGAGGTCTTCCACAGCCACTTCGCCGCGTGGATCATCTCCATCTCCTCCCTGCTCGACTCCAGGGAACCCAAAGTGATCTTCATCAGTCTTGAGGACGACTTCTCCCCCGGTGAACGTCATGCGGAATAGCACACGAAGGACAAGAACTGCGGCATATGAAGTCGAAGGAGGGTCTTCACGAGGTTTGCGCCAAAGGATATCGAACGGACGTGCAGGAGGAGGGGATCGAGTAATGGGATCCGTAATCCTAGAAGCACCCAACGGTAGGTCTTTCTGACCTGGCGGTCGCTTTGGTCGCCTTGCAGGAGGCATATGCGTGGTAACGTGAGCACGAAGGCCGCCAGTTGGTGCATTGTGTTTGCAAGCTCCCCAAGAGCAGATACTGTCTCCCTGTTCCTGAATATGCTCGAGTACGTGGGCGAAGAGATCCTGAGGCGCCCCGAATGGTGTCTCTCCACAGCCCCAGTTGTTCCACTGGCACTTCAACCCTACCCCTTCCTCCGCGCTCTCTCGACGTCTAATCCCCCGCAAGACAAATCTTTGTGGACGGCCTTCTTCAGGATCAGCCATTGTGGCACTAGCAAGAGGGAAAACCGAAGTGACTAGTTTGATGACCTCGGTTGCCATCAGGAGAGGTTGTTTATCCTTGTACGGCTCCCATGAGTACTTGTAGAAGGTCCAAAATTCGACCTGAGTCATTTCGTGGTCAGGATCGGGCACAAACATGCGCCGCATCCTGGCGTATTCTCAATGGTGATCCGAGAGTAGAACGGTGTTAAAAACGTACCACTCAGATGCCCTCCCCGGCTCTAGTACCAAGGCGAGTGATTCCATTTCTTCCTTGGGCAATTCGAAGGAGAGTAAACTTGGATCTTTCGCGGACGAATGTACTGGAAGGAACACATTCTCGGTGATGAGCTTTTGGTCGTACAGAATTTGAAGAACGAGGAGGCGCAAGACACCAGGGAGATCAGGGTGGTGAAGGAAAGCTTTCGCTAAAGTGGGATTGGCGAGATGGGCAAGCAAATACTCTAGAGAGGCGAGAACCAGTTCTCGATCTTCCATTATCCCAAGGAGATAGATGGCGGTTTTCAATGAACCAGACGTCGGCGTCACATGGCGAACGTTGGGGAAGGCATCGAGAATATTCTGCAGGCCATACAGGCCTGAAATTATTGTTGCTTTATCTTGGCTATTCGCGACAATTGAGATGAGAGGGCTCATGCGATCAAGCCCGGGTGGAGGATTGTGTTTGTAAACAGCAAGACGGAAAATTTCCAACACTCCAATAAGGAATTCATGTTTGTTGTCACCTTGTATTCGAAATTTGTTTAGGGTCATGAAAACGAGGAACCGAACTCGACGTGACCCAGATAAAGTTGCTGAGTTTTCATCCAGGTGGGCGGAGTTTTTCAGAATCAAGAGTGATGTAAGAGCAAAACGCCTCTTGAGAGAATAATCAGGTGAAGGTGAGAAGATACTTCCATCCTCTCCCTCGTCCTCGGCGTGGGCAACGAACCAGTCTGGCCAGTCGCAGAGCGCGTCTACAAGACCTGGCCACATGGAGAGTACGAAGCGGTCTGAAAGAGAGAACCGTAATAGACGGGCTAGAGCCCAACTGACTTCTGAGAGCACGCCGCTGCGCAAGGCTAGCAACATCCGATTATTTGGGCCAGGCTCATCGTACCAAGCTATGCAGTGTCATAAATGTGCCCATATATATGTAAGACAGGACTCACGCTCCACGTCATCGACAAGTGGCGTTTTTGACTGTGCTTGCGCGGTTTGGGTTGGGTAATAGTTCTTGTAGGGGGCAGTCTGCAACGGGCGTGACGCATAAGACGTGCTCATATTGATTGGAGCGAAGGTTCGATCGTCTTACGGCAACTGCGTGGCCACTATAAAATTGCAGATGGTGGCTGCTTCCAAATCTCGAAACACGCTTCTAAACCAGCCACCTTTCTTCCAATGCGTACAGAGGATTACAAATGAAGTGTGTAGTCCAACAAAGAGAGTAATGAAAGACAGAGAAAGACAAACAAAATGTCCAGTTTCGTGAAGGCATAAAGTGGGGCATGGTCGATTGGTGACTAACGCTACAAACTGGGAACCCGTCATTCATTTGACGATTTGGTCACCCTTCCAGAACACTCAGATTTGGACCTCGGTGTTAAATAACCCTAGAGCGGAATGTGGGGCCTTTGTGAACTGTGGATAGCTCCAGATTTTTTTTCTGATAGCGCATTGGGTATTGTCCTCCGACAGCGGCCTTTCGACGGCCTTTGCTGATATTCCTTTGGGCGGGTGACCAATGTCAAGGAAACTAGTTTCGACACTCAAGCCCTGTGAAAGCGTAAGTCACGCAAAGCTAGTGGAAATGAGGACAATCACACCATCTTATCAGACGTCTCAGCAAGTGCCTGGATACTCGAATATGCAGGGGGCGACTCCTCCATCCATGACTCGCAACGATCAGCCATAGACTTGAGAACAGGTGACGTGTCCGGAAGAGATGGAAGAGATGAATCTATAGATATCGGTGTGGAAGTCATAGAGGTGACATTGATATTCGATATCTTGAACCAGGACTTGTGGAAGGACTTGCGGAAAAAGGACTTGCCGGATATCGCAGAGGAGTACCCAGTGTCGCTGACAAAACCACCTTCGTCGGCTGGGCCGTCCTCGTGCTGCGGTTCCTCCTCATCCGACGAATTGTCAGCGAGTTCGCCAAGATCCCACGAGCTCCTACCCCAATCATCCACTACATTGGGGTCCGCATCGTAATCCAGCAACATCCGTGCACAATCCCCGTGTCGGAAGATGCACGCGAAGTGTAGCGGTGTCAAACCGTTGATGTCGGTCGCGTTCACATCCATGTCCCAATCCAGCAATGCAGATGTGAGGCATTTAAAGCCCAGAGAGGCCGCAAAATGGAGCATTGTCTGTCCGTGGGCGTTCTCTGTCGCGATCCAGTCCCTCCACTGCGCTTCCTCCGCATCCTCATAACTGCGAGAAAGGCAAAATTCGCATCATATAGTCACCGGAGTGTAGATATCGAGACGTACCAGTCCTGAAGTAGGATCAAAAGACGATTTTCTAGATTTATTTTCCAGTCCTCGTATCCGTCCAAGAGGAGTTGCTGGAATCCAACAGGAGCATACGCGTTTTCAATGCCCGTGGTGTAAGTGCCATCTAGCCCTCCGATTTGACTGATGGAGAGAATACTGCGAGCGACGTCCATTGGATCAAGCTTCATCCCGGAGCGCTGCATCCCCAAGACTTGCAGTGCCATTCCCATCCTGGAGAATGGCATAAGTGGTGGCAAGGAGGTGATCAATGACTTACAGGTCTTGTTCGCGCGTGTCTGTGTAAGTGAAAATGAGGGGCGCTGTTGGCGGTAAGGGGACGCTAGAAGTGAGCACCACTCGAACAGCCCCAGGGACAGGCGAAGGTGGCAACTTGCAGATGATGAGATCGGCACTTCTGCACGTAACCTCAGAAGATAGAGTAAAGCCGAACATAACACCTAGGTTATATTCTCCACTGAAATCTGAGCCCACCACAGCAATTTTAGGACCTCCGAGAAGCGGGCCAGATGCAGGTAATAGGTCGGTAATGGAAGGCGGGCGATACACAGGCTGGGACAGTTGTAAGGGGAACGGTGATTCTTTGAGTGTTCCCATGGATGCAGGGAGTGTGTAACGGTGGTGATCATTGAGGTGAGATGTATCAGGTAAAATTGCGGCAATGCGGTCAGCGTACGTCGAATATGGTTCTACTGTGGTTCTCCGCCGTTTATTGGGAGCTCGTGGTCCACGGAGCCGTGGTTCAGGGACAGGAAGGACTGAAACCGTTGGAGGAGAAACGGAGGCGACGGAGATGATCGGGCGTCGGTCGTCGGTGATGAGGATAGGTGTTGTCCTGGTCGACCCTACGACGCAGCCATGACTGTCTTTTACGGTGAAGTCGATGCTGTGGGTGGATGTGTAATTAGTCATTCGGAAGAGATCCAGCGCGGAAAACCCACCAAAACCCCCGCTTCTCACCGTGATGACGGCAGTAGCAAATCAACCCTACGGGATACAATTATCATTCAGATTTATTGGTGTATGTGAATGCACGCACTGAACGACAGATGGATACTACCACTTGACAGGTCGAATATGGGTTCGCAGGTGAAATCGATAACACTGGTGGGTGAATCGGGGTCTGCATAGTACTTAGGCCGGCGTTTAGCTTCCCGCGCGTAACAAATCGAGCAGCAAGTGGCTGGCGTGTATGGTTCACTAGAACAAATCGCAGAAGCATGTAAATGCAACATTGATTCTGACGCAATAGTATCTTGAGGGTGGATCAGACACAAAGAACGAGCATTGGTAATGGAGTATATACCGTGGTCAAAATATCGTGGTTGTTTAACTGAAGCAGTGAACGGCAAGCGAAGCCACTGCCAGCGAGCGGTGCCACCAGCAATTGCAGCCACTTCAGGGCTCGCGACCGGCATGTTGGCAAACTCGAGCCTGATCTTCACTTGAGTCTCCACACGGCTCTTGGGAGGGAGATCGTGCGCGATAAGCTGAAGGCTATGGTGGCTGTGAGCACCAAAGTTACAATTGACAGGACTAGTGTACCTGCTTGGGCAAGAAAGACCGATATCACTTGCGGTGACATCCGTCGTGGTGCTTTCCACTGTAAATATCGAATGATATCCCAAAGAAGAACGATTATCGTTGGATGGTTCAATGGG
>Ga0307515_10018974_pt1 | contig 12409 bp, 11 predicted proteins | sample 17_EM_MG_FD_194513 | JGI IMG/M metagenome (GOLD analysis project Ga0307515, IMG submission 194513) | Populus trichocarpa ectomycorrhiza microbial communities from riparian zone in the Pacific Northwest, United States - 17_EM | ecosystem: Host-associated > Plants > Roots > Unclassified | place...
TAACAACCTCGCTCGGAACTTGCAAGTTCATTTAATGCCATTAAAAGTGAAATGTGATTAACCATGCATATGCCTACTGCGGACTGGCTTCATCAAATGCTCAAATGCAATTGTCAAAAAGAAGCCTAGATGACGGTGACAGGCAGGAGATATACCCTGCCATACATATTCCTGCGGGTACGGTTAGATATTTCAGATTTGATTTCACACCCTCCCTGCTGCATGCCCACATGCGCCGCCGATAATCCAAAAGCGAAGCGTTCGCGAAGCATAGGTGGATGCATAGGTTTCAGCAAGCTGTAATTGGTAATTGTTCACGCATCCTACCAGAGAGAGAATACCCAACCGGAGTAACCAATCAGCATCATCATCATTGAAAGTAATCGGTGGAGGACTATTGAACCATGTGACCGACCATTCCCATATCCGCTAGGACCAGACGTCGAGTAACCTCGGCTCCGCTCCATAGATCGGTCGAAACCGCCCTTCCATGTAGAGCGGGTGCCCGTAAATGAGGGTCACCGCCCCCCAAAAAATTGAAAATGAACGGGATTCATATTATATTCAAGTTCAGATATAGGCCCTGGTGTGTGAACTGACCGAAGTCGCTGAAAAGCTCTGGATAGACAACGCGCATAGCGGAAGAGGGGGGTGCGGTGTAAATGTACCCACTCCACTCTCCCAGCCGCCAACCATAAGACACGCCATCATGGGCCACAATCATCCCGCGCGAAACGAAAACGATCGGACCTCGGCAAATTTGTCCCAAAAAGATCGACACCAGAAAGAGCAGAAAATGGGACCCCTATCCTCTTCCCCCTCCAGAAGAAGAGAAAGAGAGAGAGGATCAACGATTTCGTCTTGGGGACGGGAACGCGAGTCGTGCCAAAGGAGGGGCACGGTCGAACTTTGATGTCCCTATTTAGAAAAAAAGCGGTTTAGTGACCAGCAAGAGTATAATAGTTTTGGAGGCGAGGCGATGTGCGGCGATGGAGTAGAGAAAAAACTCACCCGTTGTTATTGTTCAAGGAAGAAAAAGAAAAAAGCCAAACAAACACAAGGACAAATGATGGGTCGTGTGAGGCTGGGGGGGAGAGTTAACCATTTGACCATCTCAGATTCATCACTTACCCTTTATTCAGGCCTGTTGAATGAGTCAAGCCAACCGGGTGGGACCTGCACCCGGATTGGTGGCTGGTAGCCTGGTTCATGAACCTTACCTTACCCTTCAAATTCAATTGCATATTATAATGCACCTTGTAGTCATTGAGGGGATGAGAACGGAAAGAGAGAAGTAATCCAGGTATCCATGTAGGATTTAGCACCCGCGTACTGTGCCGTGGTGTCAGTGTACCCGCGCTTGCTCGTCCTCGAGACCTGTCTATATACCGTGGAAACATTATAGGGTTACAAACATATCCGTGTCTTAATGACAGGTCAAAGGTCGAGTGACTTAGCTCTGCTTGTAGGATGGAAATTCCGCATTGTCGATCGTTCGGTTTCAAACATAAATTGACTAACAGTCTCGAGACGTCCGATCTCACCTTTAGAAATGACATCGTAAAGTTGAGGGGAGTGGGGATGACCTGTCGTCCTGGGAAGGTGCGACCGGACGGACGAATCAAGGGGCTGTTGGGTATTACAAGGGGAGGTAGTAGTGCTCCCTTCCCTTCTGAAGAGTAAACAGAGGTCCGCGATTTTGGATAAAACGGAAACTCCCCCGACCCGGTGGTCAGGGATCAGGAGGAATGAGCGTCGTCGGTCAGGTGGTGGATCAGACTGCTCAACTAATGATTAGTGGCTCCACGTATGCACCGCAATGCGAAGAATCAGCGAACGTTCATCGATACTGCGCACAACCTGGGGATAGAGGAGATCGTTGTATATGACAGCAAACGTGGTCACAGTACCTGTATCTAAAATGAAGACATCCGAGCTCACAGATTGAGCTTAGGTGCGGACAGGTGCGGCGGTCGCGACCCACCCTCCTCTGAACGATGCAATACCAGCCATCAGCCCAAAGAAGGTTACCCAGAACTCATTCTTGAACAGCCCCTTCTCAAGCGACCTGAATTCGGAGCACGTCAGCTACCGTCCGTGGTGTCCTTCGGAGGTCTTACCAATGCACTGTCAGAGGGAGGTACCCGAAATTCACGACAAACTCATTCCATATTGCTTCCTTTCGCTTCCGCACCTCCTCTCGAAGCGTCTCCGCTTCTGCACCTGTCTTTTCCACCATCCCGCTCGTAAAATCTCGCTCGAGCGCATGCTCCCGTCGCTGAACTAGCTTCCAATCCTCCTTCAGGTGCACAAGCTGCAGCACGACGTACGCCGCCCACGCCCGGCAGCTCCACAGCGCGAACTTGGATTGCTTGGCTTGCGAGAGCGGGAGAATCGAGTGGCTTGCGAGGTAGTATACGTGCTCGAGTGGGTAGTATACGAGCATGCTCAGGCCTTGCAGCCTTTCAATGTTGAGCAGGAGACGGGTAGGTGGAGGAGCGCCACGCTCGAGGGAGGCAAGCCACTGGAAAATGGGGAGCAAACCTGGAGAATAGTATTAAATGAAGTCCATCGGCAGTGGGCGGTGGTAAAGTGGTAGATCGCTCATGAGAAACGAGCCTGCCGGTCAATCCAAACACGCACCCCAGAGGCGCCAAAGTGTGCGTGAATCTCCAACAAGCTTTGATAACCGATCGAGAGATGCCGCTGCAGAGCTTATAGTGACCGTCTTCGTGCCGGTCTTGTGTGGACGTCCGGCTCGAGCGTTGAGCAGTGGGACCAGCAGCTTGGCGACGTATTGGATCAACTAGTTGATCAGTATATTCCCAATGACAGAGGTGCAGTGAGTCGTGGAACGGAACAGCGGGAATGAAAGTCGAAGAAAAGGACGTCAGACCCAGAACTAATGAGGGGTGAGACGCACCATGAAAAGTTTGTCACTACCGCTCCATGTGCTGAGGAACCGAACGCTGTGGTTGAGTGCCTCAGAAGGTGGAATGGTGCGACCAACAGCTCCGAAAAGGAAGTCGTTCAACCGCGTCGTCGTGAGTGGTTTTGAGGCGGACATTTAGTCTCCCAGATAGAGTCGATGGGTTAATATGCGGGTTCAAAATCAAGGAGATATGATGGCGCCGGGGGGGAGGATGTGGGAGAGTCGAAAACGCCTAGAGTGCCAATGCGTCGAATTCGAGCATGTGTTTATTTTCAGTCATTAATCTCCAGAGCACCTTCTGAATTAATTCTTCAAGACTATAGGCTGTAGAGGTGAGATGGCTGTTGGGAGACTAACGAGCCTGCGAACGTGAACGTAGACTCGACCATCTCTTCAATCGCCAACCACTACCTATTTCTTGCGAAACGGAACGGGCCCAACACCCCTTTTGCATATTAGAATATCCATTTTCTCTTGTGGATGGATCCTTCGGAGACATGTCCAGGTTTAGCGGTGTGTGTCACGACATATGGACTTCCCTGCCGAATCTGACAAGTGTCTAGGCTTCTCCTCCATCTCTCCTCCACTTTCCTCTCCAATATCCGCCGCCAGAGGGAACCGAGGCCCTTGACGCCCGTATCGCGGCCCTTCGTCAACAGCAGGAGGCCATCGAAACAGAGATGGCTGATCTTAGGGTGCTCGTACGAGGCCATCAGAGCTGGGCCGAGATCAGGAGTCTTGAGCAGACCCACGCATGCCTGGACGATGACATAGCCGACATGCGATTGATAAGAGGACCATGGTGCCCCAGCCGAATACCACCAGAAATTATCTGCGAGATATTCCACTTCTACTTGGTCTCTATTCTGAATTCGGTGTGGACATTAAGCCAAGTATGCCGTGCATGGCGGCGAATTGCATTCGGATGCCCCACTCTTTGGAACACGCTGCATATTACATCTCTTGCTCTAAAATGCTCGAATGCATACAGAAGTCGTCACCCCGTTGGTTGGGACTGCCATGTCACAGAGCTGCAAGCACGGCGTGCCATTCGAAGGACGAGGGAAACAACTCTGCGAGTCCAGCTGGTTTTCGATGTGAGACCTCGGAATCCTGATGAGATACTGCGAGTATTGAGGGTTGTAGCAGGACAGAACTTAGCTCGCTGGACGTCCTTAGTGTGGTTTGATTCAAGGGTCGGCGCTATCACGGCTTCCATATTGCGGAAAGTTTTCAGACCAGCACAGGAAATGACCTCCTTACAGCATCTACATTTGCGATACGATCATTATGATTTGTTGCTTCCAGCCCTCATTGCTGGTGTGCCACGTCTCTCGTCCTTGTGGATAACGCTGGAAGACGGGGGACCACCTACCATGCTAATGGATCAACCGTGGCTAGGGCGGTTGAAAAAATTGACACTTGTATTCAGTGGGCATGGTCATCCTCAATTTGGTCGATTAGGACCAATGGTGGGAAAGTGCAAGGCTTTAGAAGAATTGAACTTACGAAGAAAAACCCATTCACTACTTTCAGGTGAATCATTTGATTCATCTGGATGGCCTCCTCTTCCTCGTGGGCTCCGAACTATCTTGCTCCACGCACATGCCAATTTCTGGCCCTGCGTCTCCAGCGTCAACGTCACATCACTCGCTCTACGCATGGAGAACCGTACAACGGAAACTCTTTCCGTCGCTCCTCGTTCAATCTCTCTCCCTTCCTTGACTAAACTTGCGTGTCTCTCCTATGAGACCGCTTTCACTGCAGGATACCTCTTAGATGCTCCTAAAACACAGTTTATGTCCATTGCTCATTGGACACGGGGCTCCATAATCCACGATAATTTTCCAGACAAACCGTGGGGAATTTACCCAATCAATGCTTTTCTTCAGACAGTCAATCCGGATAGAAAAATACTACAAGATCTATTTCTTCGACTCTCCAAGACGACCACGCTTTCCTTGTGCTGCTACTTCGCTTCCGTAGATCCCCTTCTTGCACTAATCCCGAGTTTGGAGAGTCATGGTGATACAATAGTATGTCCGAATCTAACTCGGGTGGAATTCGAGTTCAAGGATCCACTCCTGACTTCTGAAGTCAGTCGCATCGACGATATTATCCGAGCCATCCAGGATACAAGAGGACATATGGGGCTTCTACGTCCTTCTGTCACCGTCCGTTGGAAAGGGTGTTATTCTGGCATTCAAAAGTAGAAGGCATGCCTGCGGTTGTTTGACGAATTCTATGGCCCGAGCCTACGACGCGCTTATTTAGTCTACTATGGCCTGTATATGGTAATGGTGATTAATTTATGGTTCTCCGATGACGGATTATGCCAAAAGCACGACTTGGAGTTCTGGAAGTGGTAGTTACCTTGAGTGTTCTTCGAAACAGTAAGCAGCCTTGAGAATAGACTATCCCCTTTGTAAGAAGGGTGCTTTGTCATTTGTTTACATAGCAAATCTGCAGATTTCGATCATGTGACAACAACATAAATCTGCATCTGCCACAGATTCGCAATCAAATTGAGTATCAGACCAGTCCCTTTGAAGCAGTACACACCTCTACTGAGAGTTATAATTTCGTATACCCGACCGTACTTGAACCAGGCTTACATAGCGAAATAATCCAAATGTCCACTTCAGATGCGCCAACGTGCACGTAAATCTCCAACAAGGTTTGATAACCGATCGAAAGATGCCGCTACAGAGTTTGTAGTCACCGTCTTAGTGCCAGCCGTGCACCGAAGGCTCGTTCGAGCGTTGAGCAGTGGGACCAGCAGCATGGCGGCATATTGGATCAACTAGTCGATCAGTATATTCCCGAGGAAAGAGATGCAATGAATTGTGGAACGGAACAGCGGAAATGAAAGTCGAAGAAACGGACGTCAGACCCAGAACTAATGAGGAGTAAGACGGACCATGAAGAGCTTGTCACTTCCACTTCATATATTGAGGAATCGGGTGCTGTGGTTGAGTGGCTCGGAAGGTGGAATGGTGCGACCATACCAACAGCTCCGAAGAGAAAGTCGTTCAACGCGTCGCCGTGAGTGTTTTGAGGTGGACATTTAGTCTCCCAGATAGAGTCGATGTATTAATATGCGGGTTCAAATCAAGGAGATATGATGGCGCCGGGGGAGAGATGTGGGAGAGTCAAAAACGCCCAGAGTGTCAATGGGTCTAATTCCAGCATGGGTTCATCGTCAGTCATTAATCTCCAGAGCACCTTCTGAATCATTTTTTCAAGACTATAGGGTGTAGAGGTGAGGTGGCTGTTGGGAGACTGACGAGCCTGCGAACGTAGACTCGACCATCTCCTCAATCGCCAACCAATACCTATTTCTTGCGAAACGGAACGGGCCCAACACCCCATTTGCATATTAGAATATCCATTTTCTCTTGTGGATGGATCCTTCGAATACCTGTCCAGGTCTAGCGGTTTGTATCACGACATATGGACTTCCCTGCCGAATCTGACAAGTGTCTAGGCTTCTCCTCCATCCCTCCTCCTCTTCCCTCTTCAATACCCGCCCCCAGAGGAAACCAAAGCCCTTGACGCCCGTATCGCGGCCCTTCGTCAACAACAGGAGGCCATCGAAACAGAGATGGCTGATCTTAGGGTACTAGTACGAAACCATCAGAACTGGCCCAAGTTCAGGAGTCTTGAGCAGACCCACGCAAGCCTGGACGATGACATAGCCGACATGCGATTGATAAGAGGACCATGGTGCCCCAGCCGAATACCACCAGAAATTATCTGCGAGATATTCCACTTCTCCCTGGACTCGATTCAGAATTCGGTGTGGACATTAAGCCAAGTATGCCGTGCATGGCGGCGAATTGCATTCGGATGCCCCACTCTTTGGAACACGCTGCGTATTACATCTCATCCTCTAAAATGCTCGAATGCATACAGAAGTTGTCACCCCGTTGGTTGGGACTGCCATGTCACAGAGCTGCAAGCACGGCGCGCCATTCGAAGGACGAGGGAAACAACTCTGCAAGTCGAGCTGGATCTCTATGATATACCTCAGAACCCTAATGAGATACTGCGAGTATTGAGGGTTGTAGCAGGACAGAACTTAGCTCGCTGGACATCCTTATTCTGGTTTGAGTCAAGCATAGACGCTACCATGGCTTCCAAGTTGCGGAAAGTTTTCAGACCAGCACAGGGAATGACCTCCTTACAGCATCTACATTTGCGATACGATCATTATGATTTGTTGCTTCCAGCCCTCATTGCTGGTGTGCCACGTCTCTCGTCCTTGTGGGTAACGCTGGAAGATGGGGAACCACCTACCATGCTAATGGATCAACCATGGCTAGGGCGGTTGAAAAAATTGACACTTGTATTCCGTGGGCATGGTCATCCTCAATTGGGTCGATTAGGACCAATGGTGGGAAAGTGCAAGGCTTTAGAAGAATTGAACTTACGAAGAGAAACCCATTCTCTGGTTTCACGGGAATCATTTGATTCACCGGTATGGCCTCCTCTTCCTCGTGGGCTCCGAACTATCGTGCTCCACGCACACACCAATTTCTGGCACTGTGTCTCCAGTGTTAACGTCACATCACTGGCTCTACGCATGGAGAACAATACAGCGGAAACTCTTTCCGTCGCTCCTCGTTCAATCTCTCTGCCTTCCTTGACTAAACTCGAGTGTTTCTCCTGTGAGACTGCTTTCACTGCAGGATACCTCTTAGATGCTCCTAACACACAGTCGATGTCCATTTCTCATTATACACTGGGCTCCATAAAGGTCAACCTCCACTATCATTTTCCAGATGAACCGTGGGGAATTTACCCAATCAATGCTTTTCTTCAGACACGCAATCCGCATAGAAAAACACTACAAGATCTATTTCTTCGACTCTCCAAGACGACCACGCTTTCCTTGTGCTGCTACTCCACTTTCGGAGATCCCCTTCTCGACTCCGCTTCCGTAGATCCCCTTCTTGCACTAATCCCGAGTTTGGAGAGTCGCGGTGATACAGTAGTATGTCCGAATTTAACTCGGGTGGAACTCGAGTTCAAGCATCAACTCTCGACTTCTGAAGTCAGTCGCATCGACGATATTATCCGAGCCATCCAGGATACAAGAGGACATATGGGGCTTCCACGTCCTTCTGTTACCGTCCGTTGGGAAGGGTGTTATTCTGGCATTCAAAAGTAGAAGGCATGCCTGCGGTTGTCTGACAAATTCTATGGCCCAGCCTACGATGCGCTTATTTAGTCTACTATGGCCTGTATATGGTAATGGTAATTAATTTATGGTTCCCCGATGACGGATTATGCCAGAAGCACGACTTGGAGTTCTGGAAGTGGTAGCTACCTTGAGTGTTCTTCGAAACAGTAAGCAGTCTTGAAATGGGCTATCCCCTTTGTAAGAAGGGTGGCTTGTCATATGTTTACATAGCAAATTCGCAGATTTCGATCAACATAAATGTGCACCTGCCATGGATTCGCAATCAAATTGAGTGTCAGACCGGTCCCTTTGAAGCAGTACACACCTCTACTGAGAGTTATAATTTCATATACACGACCGTGCTCGAACCAGGCTTGCATGGCGAAGTTATCCAAACGTCCACTTCAGATGCTCCAACGTACACGTGAATCTCCAACGAGATTTGCAACCGATAGAAAGATGCCGCTGCAGAGGTTGTAGTCACCGTCTTAGTGCCAGCCGTGCACCGAAGGCTTGCTCGAGCGTTGAGCAGTGAGGCCAGCGGCTTTTCGATATATTGGATCATCTAGTCGATCAGTATATTCCCGAGGAAAGAGGCGCTGTGAATTGTGGAACGAAACAGCGGAGATGAAAGTCGAAGAAACGGATGTCAGACCCAGATGAACCAATGAGGAGTAAGACGCACCATGAAGAGCTTATCACTTCCACTTCATATATTGAGGAATCGGATGCTGTGGTTGAGTGGCTCGGAAGGTGGAATGGTGCGGCAAAGGTAACAGCTCCGAAAAGAAAGTCGTTCAAACGCGTCGTCGTGAGTGGTTTCGAGGAGGCCATTTAGTTTCCCAAGATAGAGTCGATGTATCAATATGCGGGTTTGAAATTAAGGAGATATGATGGCGCCAGGGGAGAGATGTGGGAGAGTCAAAAACGCCCAGAGTGCCAATGCGTCGAATTCGAGCATGGGTTTAATTAATCTTTGGGGCGCCTTCTGAATTAATTCCTCAAGATTGTAGGTTGTGGATGTGAGATGGCTGTGGGAAGACTGACGAGCCTGCGAACGTAAACTCGACCATCTCCTCAATCGCCAACCACCAACCACTACCTATTTCTTACGAAAACGGAACGTGTCGGAAATTGGCAATTCTGGATGTTTCAGGTTAATTACGCGCTCCGGTGCCTGGTTACCAGATGGACGGTTATATAAAGAGAGGGCTTGTATCCTTACGTGTTTGTAGCGTGCCCCAACAAACACAGTACGATTATTTGTGTCCGAGTTCACGACCTAGCGGAAATTCTAACAGAACGTACCCAACATCCTTTTTGCATATTAGAACATGGATTTTCTCTCTTGGATGAATTGGATGAATCCTATCCAAACCCGTCCAGCTCTTGCGGTCCGTATCACGAGATATGGACCTCCCTGCTGAATCTGACAAGTGCCTGGGCTTCTCCTCCATCTCTCCTCCTCTTTCCTCTCCAATATCCGCCGCCAGAAGAGACTACGGCCCTTAACGCCCGTATCGCGGCCCTTCGTCAACAGCAGGGGGCCATCGAAACAAAGATGGCTCACCTTAAGAGGCTCGTACGAAACTACCAGAACTGGGCCGAGATCGGGGAGCTTGAGCTGATCCACGCAAGACTGGACGATGAGATAGCAGACGTGCGATTAATGAGAGGTCCATGGCGCCCCAGCCGAATACCACCAGAAATTCTCTGCGAGATATTCCACTTCTACCTGGTCTCTCGTCAGAATTCGGTGTGGACAATAAGTCAAGTATGTCGCGCATGGCGGCGGATTGCATTCGGATGCCCCACTCTTTGGAACACGCTACATATCACGTCTCGTACTCTGAATTGCTCAAATGCATACAGAAGTCGTCACCCTGGTGGTTGGGACTGCTATGTCACAGACCTGCAAGCGACGCGCGCCATTCGAAGGACGAGGAAAGCAGCTCTATGGATTGAACTGGAACTCAATGAATGTCTTCGGAACCCTAGTGGGGTTCTGGGAGTGTTGAGAGTTGTAGCAGGACAGAACCTAGCTCGCTGGAGATCCTTAGTGCTGTTTGATTCAACGATAGGCATTGGATTGACTTCCGTGTTGCGGCAAGTTTTCTTATCAACACAGGGAATGGCCTCCTTACAGCATCTATTGCTCCCATACAAACATTGTGATTTGTTGCTTCCAGCCCTCACTGCTGGTGTACCAAACCTCTCGTCCTTGGTGATGAAGCTGGAAGCCGGGGTTTCACCTACCGTGCTAATGGGTCAACCATGGCTAGGGCAGTTGAAGGGATTGACACTTGAATTCTATGGGCGTGGTCATCCTCAATTGGGCCAATTAGTGGGAAAGTGCAAAGCATTAGAAAAATTGAGCTTACGAAGTAGACCTCATTCCCTAATTTCAGGTGAATCATTTGATTCAGCTGGATGGCCTCTTCCTCGTGGGCTCCGAACGATCTTGCTCCACACACACGCCAATTTCTGGCCCTGTGTCTTGAGTGTCAGCATCACAACACTCGCTCTACGCATGGAGGGCTGCACACCGGAAACTCTTTCAGTCGCTCCTCGTTCAATCTCTCTCCCTTCCTTGACCAAACTCGAGTGTTCCTCCTATGAGACCACTTTCACTGCAGGATACCTCTTAGATGCCCCTCAAATACGGTCGATGTCCATTTATCATTCCTCACAGGGCTCAACTGCCGGAACCCGCGATATTTTTCCGGACAAACCATGGGGAATTTACCCAATCAAAGTTTTTCTTCAGATACGCAATCCGGATAGAGCAGTACTACAGGATCTATTTGTTTGACTCTCCAAAACGAAGGCACTTCTTTTGCACCTCTACTCCACTTCCGTAGATCCGCTTCGCGCACTGATCGCAGCTTTGGATAGTCACGATGACGCAGCAGTATGTCCAAATCTACGCCGGGTAGAATTCCAGTTCAAGGATAAACTCCCGAATTCTGAAATCCGTCACATCGACGGTATTATCCAAGCCATCCAGGATACTGTTACGTTTCGTAGAATATTTGATAATAAACGCAACGTCTAATAGCCTGGGTTTAAACCTGGGGACTCTTCCTTCAGTCCCACGGATATACGATATTTAGTTCTAATTAGCTTCGTATACACACGTTTAATAGTATATAGTAAACCTATAACACTGGCCCGCAGTATTGGTAGAGTAGAGCGTGTAGAACGATAGAATGGAAATCTAAACAATTGTACTAAATGTTCTATAGGTTCTTAGACCTCAGATATAGATCAGAACACAAGATACGAAGAGTAATAGAGTGTATAGAATGAGAATGAAGCAGTGCGCGCGATTGACAGTGATGTCTTCAATACCAGTTCTTTATCCCGGGCCTACTGTCGGTTTGAAATTAAGGAGATATGATGGCGCCAGGGGAGAGATGTGAGAGAGTCAAAAAGGCTCAGAGTGCCAGTGCGTCGAATTCGAGCATGGGTTTAATTATCTTTGGGGCACCTTCAAGATTTTAGGTTGTGGAGGTGAGATGGCTGTGGGAAGACTGACGAGCCTGCGAACGTAGACTCGACCATCTACTCAATCGCCAACCACTTCCTATTTCTTACGAAAAACGGAACGTTTCGGAAATTGGCAATTCTGGATGTTTCAGGTTACGCGCTCCGGTGCCTGGTTACCAGATGGACGGCTATATAAGAGCCTCAGGATAGGGTTTGTATCCGAACGTGTTTGTAGCGCGCCCCAATAAACACGATTATTCGTGTCCGAGTTCACAACCTAGCGGAAATTCTAACAGGACGTATCCAATATCCCTTTTGCATATTAGAATATGAATATGCATTTTCTCTCTTGGATGAATTGGATGAATCCTATCCAAACCCGTCCAGCTCTTGCGGTCCGTATCACGAGATATGGACCTCCCTGCTGAATCTGACAAGTGCCTAGGCTTCTCCTCCATCTTTCCTCCTCTTTCCTCTCCAATATCCGCCGCCAGAAGAGACTACGGTCCTTAACGCTCGTATCGCAGTCATTCGTCAACAGCAGGAGGCCATCGAAACAAAGATGGCTCTTAAGGGGCTCGTACGAAACTATCAGAACTGGGCCGAGATCGGGGAGCTTAAGCTGATCCACGCAAGACTGGACGATGAGATAGCAGACGTGCGATTAATGAGAGGTCCATGGCGCCCCAGCCGAATACCACCAGAAATTCTCTGCGAGATATTCCACTTCTACCTGGTCTCTCGTCAGAATTCGGTGTGGACAATAAGTCAAGTATGTCGCGCATGGCGGCGGATTGCATTCG
>Ga0307515_10018975_pt1 | contig 12409 bp, 9 predicted proteins | sample 17_EM_MG_FD_194513 | JGI IMG/M metagenome (GOLD analysis project Ga0307515, IMG submission 194513) | Populus trichocarpa ectomycorrhiza microbial communities from riparian zone in the Pacific Northwest, United States - 17_EM | ecosystem: Host-associated > Plants > Roots > Unclassified | place...
GGTTCCACTTGCCGGTCGTGGCGTGGACAGTGACGCCGACCTTGACCGTTCCGGTGATCGACGGCGCCGAGGTCACCGCGACTTTCGGCCACGTCACGGTCAGCGCCCGGGTCGCCTTGCCCGCCAGCGCCGAGGTTGTGGTGACCTCCCAGGCGCCGGCCGTGGCACCGGTCAGGTCCACCTCGGCGGTCAAGGTGTGGCGGTCGGCGGAGACGCTGCGGACCACTCCGACGATCGGCGCTGACCCGGTGCGTCCCAGTTGGACGGTGTCGGTCGCATCGAAGGCGGCCCCGGTCAGGGTCAGCGTCGCCTTGCCGCCCGCGACCGGGTTCGCCGGGCTTACCGCGGCGATCGCGTACGGCTCGCCGCCGCACGGCACGGTCAGGCAGGAGACCTGGGCCTGGTACGGGAACGTGCCGTACAGGCTGCCCGGGCTGAGCAGGATCACCGCCTTCGTCGTCTGGCCGAACGGCAGCGACGTGGTGGGCTGGCAGCTGCTGGTGCAGGGTCCGAGGCGGAACGAACCGTCCGCCTGATAGCCGGGGCTGAAAATGTACGCCGCCGGCTGAGGCGTCGCCGTCCCGTCGGCGTTCGTGATCGTGACCCGGTAGTCGTCGCTGGTGCCGACCGGCGCCAGCAGGCAGCGTCCGCTCTGCTCGTCGGTCATCGTGCCGGTCAGCGGCCCCAGGCCGTAGGCGATCGACGGCACCGGCTCGCACCTCGGCGACAGCGTGCTCCCGGCCGTGACCGCCCACGTGTCGAGCTGGAACGGCACGCTGGACCCGGCTATGGCGGCCCAGACGACGACACGGTACGTCCGCTTCGTCGGCAGAGCGGTGGTCACGCACGGGCCTGTCTCGGAGCAGAACGTCGCCCCGTTGTCCTGCACCCACATCATCTTGGCGAACGGCGAGGGACTGCGCAGCGCCACGAAGTAGCGGTCGCCCGGCGCGGCAGCGAAGGAGTAGCAGCGCACGTTGGCGGCCGTGCTGATGCTTGCTGCCGTGGCCGGGCCGCCGAGCGCGGTCGACGTGACCGCCGGGCAGGTCAAGCTGTCCACCGCGAGGTCCCGGCGAGCGAGCCGGAACGTCGCGTCCCGGCCCTGGCTCCAGATCAGCACCGTGTACGCCGCCGTCGGCGTGAAGCGGCACGTGGTCACGTCGGCCGTGACCAATTCGATCAGAGCGTTCGACGTGCATGCCTTGCTTCCGGACTGGCTGTACACGATGTACCGCGCACCGCCGCCGCCTGCCGTCCGCGCCATCGTGAGGAATTCCTGCGCCGAGTGGCCGCCGGCCGGGAGGCTGAAACACTGGGCGAACGTGGCCGCGGAGAGCGTGACGTCGATGCCGGTGTCCGACCCGACCGTGCCCGGCGGGAGATTGGGCGCGCATCCGGTGTCACCGCTCAGCGGCTGCACGAAGACCGCGTACGTCCCTGTCGCGCCCGCCGCGCGCGGCGCCAGCAACAAACGGAACGGCGCGGTCCCCGCTAGCGTGCACGAGCCGGCCGCCAGCACCGTCTCGCTGCAGACGACCCTCCCGTCGGCGGCGGCCACGGTCCGGGTCAGCAGCACTGTCAGGGAGCTGGACGCCGGCTTCAGGACGGCGACGGGGGTGTTCGCGGGCAGCGCCGGCAGCTCCAGGCACTCGCTCCGCACGTCCTCGGTGAAGGCGCCGGCATGCGTCTTGCCCAGGTCGGCCGGCGTCAGCGCCGTGCAGTCCGTCGGAAGCACTACGGTCTCCGCGGCGGCCGCCCGTGGCGACACGCTGGTCAACAGGACAGTGCAGAGCAGCGCGATCCCGGCCGTGCGTACGGCCTTTCCGAATCTCACGAAGCATCTCCTCAACGAGTGCTGCGATCATAAGCGAACTATGTTCACTCGCGCCGCCCCAAGTCGACGCCCGAGTTCGTGCCTCCGGCGTGGCTGGTTCTGGCTGCTGAAGAACACGGTGAACCGGGCCGCCATCCGGGCCGCGCATGCCGGTCGCGGTCCGTTCTCGCTGATCTGCCACATCGGACGCAAGACCGGCAAGCCCTATGAGACGCCGCTGCTGCTAGCCGCCCACGGCAACGACTTCATCGCGGAGCTGACCTACGGCCCGCGGGTGGCCTGGTACCGCAACGTCGTCGCCGCCGGCCACTGCACGGTCCTCGCCAAGGGCGTCGAATATCGGATCGACGCGGTCCAACCGTGCGACCCGGAGGTAGGCCTGCGGGCGTTCGGCTATCCGGCAGCCTTGGTGTTGCGCCTGCTACGTCGGCACGAGTTCCGCCTTCTGTGCGTGGCCGCGTGTACGCCCGAACGGAGTGAGTCGCCGTAGGCTCAGGCGGTCACCGTCGACCTCGCATTGTGGAGATCTGATGAGCATTCTTCAGGCACTCGTTTCCGGAGTCAGCGGTGGCGCGATCGAGGTCGTTGATCTCACCGCGCCGCTGTCCAGCAGCACTCCGATCCTGAAGTTGCCGGAGCCGTTCGCCGACACGGTGCCGTTCAGCCTCGAGGAGATCAGCCGGTACGACGACCGCGGGCCGGTCTGGTACTGGAACAACATTCATACCGGCGAGCACACCGGCACCCACCTGGACGCCCCGGTGCATTGGATCACCGGGCGGGACGGGGACGACGTGTCGCAGATCCCGCCGCGGCGGCTGATCGCGCCCGCCGCCGTCATCGACGTCGCCGACCGGGCCGCCGCCGATCCGGACTTCCTGCTGGAGATCGATCATGTGCGGCAGTGGGAGACGGCCAATGGGCCGCTGCCGGAGGGCGGCTGGCTGCTGCTGCGCACCGGCTGGGATGCCCGCTCCGGGGATCAGCAAGCGTTCCTGAACGCCGACGAGACCGGCCCGCACACGCCCGGCGTCTCGGCCGAGGCCGCGAAGTGGCTGGCCGAGGAGGCGCCGGTGATCGGCCTCGGGGTGGAGACCGTCGGCACCGACGCCGGCGCGGCGCACTCGTTCGATCCGCCGTTTCCCTGCCATTCGTTTCTCCTCGGTGCCAACAAGTACGGGCTGACCCAACTCCAGAACCTGCACCTGCTGCCGCCGACCGGCGCCGTGGTGATCGCCGCGCCGCTGCCCATCGTCGGCGGTTCCGGCAGCCCCACCCGGGTGCTCGCCCTCGTCGAGCGATGACAGCGAGCCACCGATGAGCGAGCAGACCGTCGCCGAGGTGGTCGGCAGGACGATGGCGACGCTCGGCGCCGATCACGTGTTCGGCGTTGTCGGCAGCGGCAACTTCCACGTCACCAACGCGCTCGTGGCGCACGGGGCACGCTTCGTCGCCACCCGGCACGAGGCCGGCGCGACCACGGCGGCCGACGCGTACGCCCGGGTCAGCGGGCGGGTCGGGGTGGTCACGGTGCACCAGGGCTGCGGGTTGACCAATGCGATGACCGGCCTCGCGGAAGCGGCGAAGAGCCGTACCCCGCTGGTCGTCCTGGCCGCCGAGCCGGCGGCCGGCGCGCTGCGGTCCAACTTCCGGGTCGACCAGGACGCCCTGGCCCGTGCGGTCGGCGCGGTGAGTGAACGCGTCCACGGGCCGGGCTCGGCAGTCGCCGACACCGCGCGGGCGTGGCAGGTGGCGGCCGGCGAGCGCCGCACCGTCCTGCTGAATCTTCCGCTGGACGTGCAGGCGGCTTTCGCGGCGGCGGCCGTACCCCCGGGTGCCCCGGCGGTGCAATCGCCGTGCGCCGCCGACCAGGCGGTCGCGACCCTGGCCGGCCTGCTCACCACCGCCGAGCGGCCGGTTTTCATCGCGGGCCGCGGCGCGGTCGACGCCCGGGCGGAGGTGGAGACGCTGGCAGCGGCCTGCGGGGCGCTGCTGGCGACCTCGGCGGCGGCCAAGGGGCTGTTTGCCGGCGGTGACTGGAGCCTGGACGTCTCGGGAGGCTTCGCGACTCCGCTCGCCGCCGAGTTGATCGGTGCCGCCGACGTCGTCGTGGCCTGGGGCGCCTCGCTGAACATGTGGACCACCCGGCATGGCACGCTGGTCCACTCCGGGGCCACAGTGGTGCAGGTCGACCTCGATCGGGCCGCCCTGGGCGCCCACCACCGCGTCGATGTCGGCATCGTCGGCGACGTATCGCAGAGCGCTCGTGCCGTGGCCGCGGCCCTGCCGCGCAAGACCAGCGGATACCGCACCGACAAGGTGCGGGCCCGGCTCGGCGCCGAGGGGCGGTGGCGCGACGTCGCGTATGAGGACGAGGGCGACGCCGCACACATCGACCCGCGCACAGTGAGCATCGCGCTCGACGACCTACTTCCGCGCGAGCGGGTCGTCGCCGTCGACTCCGGCAACTTCATGGGCTACCCGTCGATGTTCCTGTCCGTGCCGGATCACCGGGGTTTCTGCTTCACCCAGGCATTCCAATCGGTCGGGCTGGGTTTGGCGAGCGCCATCGGCGCGGCGCTGGCCGTCCCGGACCGGCTGCCGGTGGCGGCCTGCGGCGACGGCGGCTTCCTCATGGGCATCGCCGAGTTGGACACCGTACGCCGGCTCGGGCTCGGAATGCTCATCGTGGTCTACAACGACAACGCCTACGGCGCCGAGGTGCACCACTTCGGGCCGGCCGGGCATCCGCTGTCCACTGTGGTCTTCCCGGAAACCGACCTCGCCGCGATAGCCCGCGGTTACGGCTGCGCCGCGGTCACCGTGCGGCAGCCCGGCGACCTGGCCCCCGTGGCGGCGTGGGCGGCCGGGCCGCGGGCCGTGCCGATGGTCATCGACGTGAAGGTCGCCGCGGGCCGCCCGTCATGGTGGCTCGAGGAAGCATTCCGCGGGCACTGAGGGATCTCCTCAGGTCTTGGTGGTGAGCAGGTAGTCGTCGGCGTCGGAGCTCCACTTGAGGTCGACGGCTCCGCTGGTCGCCGCCGCCTTGCAGAACTGGAGAAAGCTGCGGTAGCCGAGCTTCTTCTCGCTGAACTCGGGCGCCACCTTGCGTACCCGATTCTTGAGACCGGAAAGCGCCACGGAGCCGTCGCTGCCGACCAGGTCGAAGATCACGGAGCGCAGCAGGCCGAAGGCCGCCTCCTGGTCGCCGTGCTCCGGAAGCGTGACCTCGGGATCGCCCTTGGCCCCGCCGGCGATCAGCTCGACCACGTTGTTTCCGGCCAGGTGGCGAAGCAGCTCGCTGAAGGCGCGGAACCCGTAGTCCGCCTCGTTGAAGGTGGGGTCCTTCCTGAGCAGGGTTCGTTTGAGCGTCGAGGCGGTTACCGTGCCGCTTGAGCTGCGCTGCAGGCCGGCCACGGTCTGGGCGACGAGCGCGGCGAGGGTGTCGACGTCGCGCGCGGGTGCGTCCGCGGCCGGCTGGGCTTCGGGCTCCTGCACCGCGGGCTGCGGCTTGGTCTCCGGCGGGCTGGCCGGACGGCTACGCCGGGTACGTGCCGGCGGGATCTCGACGCCCTCCAGCCGGTCGTAGTAGAGGAACTCGTCGCAGGCCGGGGGCAGCAGCGCCGAGGTCGTCTTCTCGACTCCGACGCCGATCACGCGCTTGTTGAGCTCGCGAAGCTTGTGCACCAGCGGAGTGAAGTCGCTGTCCCCGGTGCAGAGCACGAACGTCGAGATGTAGTCCCGCTCAAAGGCGACCTCGAGCGCGTCCACCACCATCTTGATGTCGGCGGCGTTCTTGCGTGAGGCGCCCATGCGCTGCGGTATGTCGATGAGCTCGACGTGCGATCTGGTCAGCATCCGGCGGTCCTCGTCGAAGTATGACCAGTCCGCATACGCCCGGCGTACCACCACCCGCCCCCGCTCGGCGAGGGCGTCGGCGACGGGTCGAAGATCGAAGGTCATGCCGCCGAGGTGGTCACGCGCGCTGATCGCCAGATTCTCGTAGTCAAGGAACAGTGCGATGCGTTCTTCTTGATCCACGCAGCTCAGCGTACGCGCGGGCGGGTGGGGGATCGAGGCGGTCGGCCAGCCGATGCAGGACGGTGGCCGAACTGCGCCGGATCGCGCCGCGCCGCCGCCGGCGACGACCCGGCCGGATGGGGGCCTGCGGCAGCGCCGAGCCGGCGTCACGACGCGTCACCTCAAGGGCAAGGGCGGCGACGATCGGGTCCATAAGCAACCTCCGTGGCATCGTGAGCGCTCACGTGAGCGCTAACGTTAGCGTTAACGGATCGTCTCAGAGGATCCGGACGGCGTCAACGGGCCGGCGGCTACGATGCAGGGCATCGTGGTCAAGCAGCAGCAGAGCGCAGCCGGGGCCGCCGGGTCAGTACCGCCCCGGCGAGTCACGCTCAAGGACGTGGCCCGGGCCGCCGGCGTCTCGCATCAGACCGTGTCGCGGGCCATCAACGACAAGGGCGAGATCGACCCGCAGACCAGACGCCGCGTGCTCGACGCGGCCCGCGAACTGCGGTATCGCCCCAGCCGGTTCGCCCGCGGGCTGGTCCGGCCGGACGTGATCACCGTGGGCCTGATCGTCCAGGACGTGGTCAACCCGTTCTATCCCGAGTTGATCGCCGGCGTGATCGAGGCCGCGGGAAACCAGGGTTGGCAGGTCGTCGTGGGCAGCACCCAGAACGACCGGGGCGGCGAGTTGGCACTGGTGCGCTCGCTGGGTCGCCAGGTCGACGCCCTGATCGGCTTCCTGACCTATTCCGACGCCGAGTTGGCCCCGTACGTCGAAGGCGTGCCGCTCGTGGTGATGGAGCGCCACCAGCAGACCAGCCACGGCGCGGTGGACGTCGACATCGAGACCGGCGTGCGGCGCGGCATCCAACACCTCGTCGACCGCGGTCACCGGAAAATCGGCATGATCGATTGTTCGGCCGACGAGGGACGCGACCGACGAGACTGCTTCCTCGCCGCGATCGACGAGTTCGACCTGCCGGTCGACCAGGGCTGGATCGTCGGGGGCGGTGAGTCGATGGCCGGCGGCGAGGCCGCCTTCGCCGAGTTGCGCGCGAAGCACCCGGACGTCAGCGCGGTGTTCGCCTACAACGATGTCGTCGCCATCGGCGCCTTCCGCGCGGCCCGACGCATGGGGCTCACCGTGCCGCAGGACTGCGCGCTACTCGGCTTCGACGGCCTCAGCATCGGCGAGTTGCTCGATCCGCCGCTCACCACCCTCTACATCGACAAACGCCGCATGGGCCAACTCGCCGTCGACCAGGTCAACGGCCTACTGAACGGCACGACGGTGGAACCGTCCCTGGTACCCACCGAACTGGTAATACGCGGCTCCACCTGAGCCGGCCTCCGGGCCGCAGGGTCCTTTGACCGCGGCGCCCGAAGCCGCCGGATCCCCGGAAAAATCCAAGTGCCAGGCTCGTCATGGTTGACCTGCGTCGGTTTGAGCCGGCCCGCCACCATCTCCGCCGGCATCATGCCGGGTCGGGATGGACGTGACCTGCCACCTTGATAGCAAGGAGTAGTTACTCCCCCACCCTTAGTGTGGCTGGAGGCCTTTGTGGCAGCACCTCGGTTCCGTTTCCGGCGTCCCTTGAATCCCTCGAAGCTCAGGGCCCGCGCCGTCCTCGCAGGACTCCTTCTCGTCGTCGCCCTGGTGCTCGGCTTACCTCTGCTGATGGTCCACATCTCAGGGGTGCCATGGGATCACTTGGCCGATGTCGGTGATGCCTACGGCGGCGCCTCCGCCCTGCTGTCCGCGGTGGCGTTGTGCGGAGTCGGTGCGTCACTGATCTATCAACAACGGCAGCTCCGCCAGGAGATGGTCATGATTCGACGACAACAGCACTTCGAGCTCATCCGGCTAGGCATTGATGATGTCGATCTACTGCGGGCCGTCGATGTGGAACTCGGCGAGGCTCCTGACGGGAGGCAGCAAGCCTATCTGAATCTCATGACCAACTATTGGCACTCTATGTGGGAGTTGGGGGAAATCGATGATGAGGAACTACGAGCGCTCGGATCATCGATTTTTCGCGGAGAAGTAGGGTGTCGGTGGTGGGCAAAGTACGGGGAGAGCTGGATCGGAACGCGGCAGCGACCAAGTCGCCGCCGCTTCATCGAGATGATGTCCGAGGCATGTGCCGCGGAGGTTGCCTGGGCTGCGGAGCGGCCGGCCATTCCGCAGCAATCTACCAGTCGCCGTCCTGCTCTCGCGGCGGCTGCGGCAGCCGTCATTTTCGGAGTGATCATCGGTATAGATCGATCTCGAAGATTTCGATCTATACGTTACTGAAGTCGCCGGATTTTACGGACTCGACAAAATTCCTCCAGGTCGATGAATCGAACGTTAGGATGCCGCTTTGTGGATTCTTGGAATCACGAAGAAAGATATCGCCGTTGTGGCCGACCGCTGCTTCAATACAATGGCTGGAGCCCGCCGACCGCGTGCTCTTGAACCAATCTAGGCGCAGTGCGTACGTCATTCATGCTCCCATGCGATGTCTCGGCCCTGCGCCGACCCATCTTATTATCGATGATTTCGGACCGAAGAAATGGCAGGTATGGCTACTTCCCCCGATAGGGGTACTGCTAACGAGTCGTTGGAGCCAGACCCAGGTTCGAACGACTCCGCTCCCGGCGCTGGCAACCGAGTCGAACGCTCGCCGTCTTGACCGGCAGGTTCGGCCAGGTAGCGCGCACGCCTACGCAGGCACGCATGCCACTCGGGCTTCGCGGGGGCACCCAGCGAATCGGTACCGCGACGCGACGACCACCGCGGTGAAGGGCAAGCTCATCAATGATGCCCTCCATCGTCACTCAACAACCTGCCCGGAGGTTGCCGTCGCTGGCCGTAAGACGTGGTGGCGGGACTTGGACAAGCTGCCGCAGTTGGTTGGAAAGATCGACGCGTGAGAAATCTGGCGAATGACCGAAATCTTGATGTCACAGGGGGCCGTCGGTGAGCTTCTCGAATCAACTTTTACCACTACTCGGTGTGGTCGTCGGTGCGGTAATGACATTCCTTAGCGGTGGCTTGATGGAGCGATCACGCTGGCGACGTCAGCAGGGAATTCGGTGGGATGAACGGCGGCTTGACGCCTACGTAAAATACGCTGCATCGGTAAAGCGGAACTCAACGGCCGTCGCTCGCGTGCTGGCGGGAAGGGGTATTGTCAAATCGATCAAGGCGGCGGAAGAAGAGAGTGGGCTAATCGAACTCGCAGAGGCCGAGGCCGAGCGATCAACCCTCTTCGAAGCCGTCCTTATGTTGGGCGACGGCCCGACGATCGATGCTGCCAGCGCATTGAACAGGCAGGTGTGGCGGATGCAAGCGCTTGCTCGTGGTGAGCTGCCTGTCGATGTGCATATCTGGCGTGAGACCTTTCATGACTATCGAAAAGCGCGCCTCGCGTTCTACCGAGACGGACGCAGCAGCATGGGAGTGCCCGCCGCTACAATGCCTCAGAGTTCCGCGTGGTCAGACTCTGTCGTCGAGGAATCGAAGAAACACCCCATTTTGCCACCGACGTCTTAGTCAGCGTTCGGCTTGCGTCTAGCTTCGTGGTCGCGTCGCCCCAGGACCGACGACGATGCAACGGCCCTCGATGGCGCCGCCGGGCAGGACCCTCGGGTGCTCCGTTTCGATGAAGGGATGACCCGTTGCGCCGACGACTGGACTGCTGGCGCCGGCCATCCCCGCCGGCTCCGGCCCGATTCGCCTCCGGACCGGTTTGTCGTCCGATGACTGACAACCTTCCTGGGGGCCGGGCGCGATAGAGGTGTGACGCCGAGGGAAGGAGTCATGCCTTGTCGGCAGAGGAAGACCGGGAGTACGTCGAGTATGTCTCGGCGGCGTTGGACCGGCTCCGGCGTACCGCCTTTTTGTTGTGCGGTGATGCCGACCGCGCCGATGACATTGTGCAGTCCGCTCTTGTCGCGGTCTATCTGCACTGGAAGAAGATTCGCACGGTTGGCAACCTCGACGGTTATGTGCACCGCATCCTGGTGCGCCGCTACATCGACGAGACCCGCAAGAGTTGGGCGCGGGTACTGCTTGCCTGGCGGGATGCCGACACCGCGGCCCCGGCCGGGCCGAGTGTGGAGGACACGCAGGCCGTGCAGGCCGCGCTCGGGAAAGTCAGCCGGGGTCAGCGCGCCGTCCTGGTGCTGCGGTTCTTCTGTGACATGTCGGTCCAGGAGACGGCCACCGTGCTCGGCTTGTCGGCCGGGACGGTGAAGAGCCAGACGTCTCGCGGCCTGGCCGCGATGCGTCATTTGCTCGGCGAGGAATGGCAGGCGATGCCGTCGGCGACCACCGGAGAACCGAGGAAAATTCGATGACGCCAGAGAGTGAAACCAGGATGCGCGACCTACTGTCCTCAGTCGACCTACCGGCGTCCAGGATCACCGCGGCCGGCCTGGTCCGCGAGGGGGTGCGGATCCGGCGCCGGCGCCGGCAGTGGCTGACGACCGGGTTCGCCGGGCTCGCCACGCTGGGGCTTGGCGCGGCGGTCGCAGTGGCCAGCCTGCCCGGCGGCCTAGCGGATCCCGCCCCGGGCCTGTCCCCGCAGGTCGGCGCGTCGGCGACGGCCGCGCCGGTCGCCTGCGCGGTGCAACGACTACCGCTTCCCGCGGGGGCGACCGCCGGTGAGGTCACCGCCGGCTCGCCGAACGGGCAATACCTCGCCGGGGTCGTCATCGAGAAGGACAACCCGGGTAAGCCGGTCCGGTGGGCCGGCGCCCGGGCCGAGTCGATTCCGGTCGCCGGAACCGGTGAGGCCGCGGCGGTGAACGACAGCGGGGTCGTGGTGGGCGAGGGTCAGACCGCCGACCGGCGGCACTATGCCTGGGCGTACGCCGGCGGCGAGGTGATTGAGTTGCCGGTGCCGAGCGGCTACACGGGCGCCGAGGCGACCTCGGTCAACGCCGGCGGTCAGGTGGCCGGGGTGCTGTTCGACGGCGACCGGGCCGCCGCCGTGGTGTGGCAGGCGCCCACCGCGACCGCCCGGGTAGATGTGTTGGACGCGCCGGGCGGGGCGATGGCCTTCGGGATCTCGGATAGCGGCGTGGTGGTCGGCGGCCTGCACAACGGCAGCGCCGCGTACCGGTGGAATGCGCAAGGGTTGGGAAGCAAGCTCGCCATGCCGCCGGGGAGTGCCGGCGGCGCCGCCCATGGCATTCGCGGCGACTGGGCCTACGGCCTGCTCACCAAGGACGGCCAACCGCCCACGGGCGATCCGACCGCGGGCACCCCGACCGTCGTCGACTGGAACGTCGCTGTGGTGTGGGACCTGCGGACGGGCCGCGCCAGCTTGGTGGACGGCGGCCGGGTCGGGGCGGTCAACGCCCGCGGGTGGGTCGTGCTCTACCACCCCGACCGTACGGCCGCGATCCGCGAGGTGGACGGCACGCTGCGGGCGCTGCCGGGTCTCACCCCGCAGGGTACGGCCTACGCCACTGCCCTCAGCGACGACGGCGCGCGGGCGGCCGGTGCCAGCGCCGAGGTCCCGGTGAGCTGGTTCTGTGCTCCGGGAAAGGCAACCCGCTGAGTCTCCACTAGCATTTGCCGCGTTCTTCAGGCGGATGCTGAAATGAGGCAATATGCGGTGGTTTCGGCTGGGTAGGCGGCAGGTCCAGCACGATCCGGGCCGGCAGGAGGCGCTGCTGCACGACATCCGGCAGCGGTTCGGCACGCACGTGCGGGTCGGGTTCTCCGACCAGGCCGACGCGATCGTCCGATTGTTGGACGATGACGACGGCCTGGTCGTCGCGGCCGGCATGCTGCGGGAGTTCGCGGATGCGGCCCACGCGGAACTGCTCGCCCAGGCTGCTGGTCGCGGCTGGGCGGTCGACCGCCGGAACTACCGGCCGCTGTGGCAGGCGGCCGGGCCGGAACTGCGGTGGCCGCTGTTCGACCTACGCTGCGGCCTGCACCCGTACCTGCAGGTCACCGCGGCGGTCGCGGTGCTCGGTGGGCAGGCACGCCGGGCCGTACGGGTGGCCGACCCGGATCCGCAGCTGGCCCACGTGTTCGAGGTTCTCGACCTCACCCTCGTCGGCTGGGAGTACGCCCGGGTCCGGGTGGACGTCGACGCCGCTACCCTGGCCGACCGGCTGATCTCGACGGCCCGGGAGCTGCGCGCGGCCATGGGAGACCCGCCTCCGCTGCCGCCGGCCGTTCGCGAGCTGATGCGCCGCAACCACACCGTCGACGTGTACGACCCCGCCGGCAGCCGGATCGTCGGCGCGTTCAACCCGGGCCGGAGCCTGCGGGAGTCGCTCCTGGCCTGAGCCCCGGGAGTTGCCTAACTCTCATTGATATGATCGTGATGATATAGAAGCTCGTCGTTCCCGACTCTCATAATGTATCCACACGTTGCCATACGTGGATATCAGGGTTTCGGGAGGAACCGAGTGAAGAAATCCCTTGCGCTGGCCGGCATAACCGCGCTGGTCGGTAGCTGCCTCGCGGCCACCGCCGCGAGTAGCTCAGCGGCGCCGCCATCCCCCACGTCACCGCGACCGGACGCATCGGCAGTCAGCAGA
>Ga0307515_10018976_pt1 | contig 12409 bp, 10 predicted proteins | sample 17_EM_MG_FD_194513 | JGI IMG/M metagenome (GOLD analysis project Ga0307515, IMG submission 194513) | Populus trichocarpa ectomycorrhiza microbial communities from riparian zone in the Pacific Northwest, United States - 17_EM | ecosystem: Host-associated > Plants > Roots > Unclassified | place...
TCCCTGATTCCGGCCACCCGGAAGCGGTCGACGGGAAAGGCTTTCGCGATGCGCGGCCATTTGGCTTCATCCGCGGCATCATACGCGGTGTCGGACATGCCGAGCGGATCGAATAGTCTCTGCTTTTCGAATTGAAACAGCGTCTGACCCGAGGCCACCTCGATGACGCGGCCGAGCACGTCGGTTGAATGGCTGTAGTTCCAGCGCGTCGCCGGTTGATCGGCGAGCGGTAGCGTGGCGATCCGGTCGGCGAATTCTGCGTTATCGAAATCGCCCGCGTACAGTTTTGGATTGGCATAGAGTTTCGTGACAACGGATTCGCCGAAGAAACCGTAGGTGATACCCGACGTGTGCCGCAGCAGATCCCTGATCGTGATCGGACGCTTCAACGGCTCGAGCTTGAGCGGATGTTGTCCCGCTTCGTCGGAAAGATCGACGCCGACTTTGGCGTCCGCAAAGGCATGAATGTATTTCGATACGGGATCATCGAGAGCCAGCTTGCCGTCGTCGACCAGCATCATCGCGGCGACCGAGGTGACGGCCTTCGACATCGAATAGATCTGGAAAATCGTGTCCGCCGTCATCGGCTGCCCGGTCTCGGGATCCCGCACGCCGAAAGATTCGAAATAGACCGGCTTGCCGTGTTGCTGGATCAGCAAAACCGCGCCGGGAATCTTGCCGGTCGCGACTTCGTTGCGAACGTTATCGCCAATACGATCAAGGGCCGCGCCTGAGAAGGTTGGCGCAGAGGCTACTTGGGACGGTGGCACTTGAGATGGTGGTACCTGGGATTCGGCTCGCATCTCGTGCAGCCAGCCGCCGACAAAAAAGATCGAAAGCACCACCGCAACGAGGCGACGCGCGGCCAAACCGTCGGTTCTCCAATGATTCATGATGGAGCAGCCGCTGGCGCCGTCCCCGACAAAAAGCTTGGCGGGAGCGCGGCGGCAACCGCCAGGACGGTCACGATGGCGTGCAGTTTACCCATGCTTTTCCCAGGATGTTGGAAGATCAAGAACGCTGATATACTCAGTCCCCAAATCCAAATGTTCCATCCGCCTGTGGTTCACTCGTAAAACGGGGCTTTGGCGGGCCCTCATCAGGCTAGAGTATGTCCAATAGCGTGTTCAATTGCTTTCTGCGGCGACCGGGGCGGTTTTTCGCAGTTGTTGGCGCCGCGACCGATGTCCATCCCTTAGGTCCTGATCTAGCCCAAGGCATTGCGTGATGCCCCTCGATACTCCTGCCGAGTTCAAATCTGGTCTACAGGCCCGGCCAACCGGCGCCGCCCCCAAGGGGGTGCCGCTGGCGCTTTTCCTTGTTTCGATGAGCATGATCGTCGCGGTCTGGTACTGGCTGGCGAGCCCGGTGCTGCTGGAACATGCGCTGATCAATCCCGCGAAGAAGCTGGACTGCGTGTCCTACGCGCCATTCCGGAGCGGACAGACGCCGTGGAATTCCGATATCGTCATCAGCCCGGAGCAGATTGCGGAAGATCTCAGCCAGCTTGCCGTTGTATCCAACTGCATCCGCACCTACTCGGTTGAGAACGGGCTCGACAAGGTGCCTCAGCTGGCATCGAAGGTCGGGCTGAAAGTTATTCTCGGCATTTGGCTCGGCCGCGATCGCGTGAAAAACGCCGCGCTGATCGACACCGCGGTGTCGCTGGCCAAGGGATATCCCGGAACCGTCATGTCGGTCGTCACCGGCAGCGAAGTGCTGCTGCGCGGCGAGATGGCGGTGGAAGACCTGCGCGAGATTCTCCGCTCGGTCAGGGCGCGCATCGCGACACCGATTACCTACGCCGATTCCTGGGATTACTGGATGCGCCATAAGGAGATGGCTGCCGACGTCGATTTCGTCACTGTCCACATGTTGCCGTTCTGGGAAGATGAACCGATCCGCGCCGAAGACGCGGCGGCACATGTGATCGATATTTACAAGAAGGTCGCGCTGGCCTTTCCCGGCAAGGAGATCCTGATCGGCGAAGCCGGCTGGCCGAGCAAGGGGCGGATGCGCGAGGTCTCGCTGCCGTCGCGGATCAATCAGGGCCGCTTCATTTCTGAATTGATCGACCGCGCCGGCCGGGAGAAAATCCGCGTCAATGTGTTCGAGGCCTATGACGAACCATGGAAGCGGCAGTGGGAAGGCACGGTCGGCGCCCATTGGGGCTTGTTCGATGGTGTCACGCGCCAGATCAAGCACGCGGTCGGATCGGCCGTCAGCAATTATCCGTACTGGAAGCTGCAATTGGGCGGCGGGCTGGCTTTCGGCGCTTTAATATTCCTGGTCGCGTGGCTGACGCGTCGATCGGCCACCACCGGACTGGCGCCGTGGCTCGCCGTCTCGGCATGCGCGACGACAGGTGGAGTCCTGATCGGGCTTGCGGCCGAGAAGGCCTCTTATGAAAACTATGGCGTCGCCGGTATGTTCAACCAGGGAATGCTGCTGACGGTGGCGATGGTGCTGCCGCTGCTGTGCGCCAATGCGTTGATTACCGGACGTCCGTTGCCGTCCTTCCGGGAATTGCTCGGACCGCGCGACGGCTGGCCGCAATCCTTCCTGGCGCTGGTGCTGGGCTTTGTGCTGCTGGTCACCGCGGTCGTGACAGTGGAAATCGCGCTCGGCCTCGTGTTCGATCCGCGCTCGCGCGATTTCCCGTTTGCCAGCCTGACCATGGCGGCGGTGCCGGTTTGCATGGTTGCGCTGCTGAACCGGCGATCGTCCGATGCCGGCGCGATGGCGGAGGCGGTGTTCGCGGGCCTGCTCGCGGCGGCGGCGCTGTTCCTCCTCGTCAATGAGGGAATTCACAATTGGCAATCGCTGTGGACCACGGCGGCATTCATCGTGTTCGGCGCCGCGCTATGGATGCCGCGCGCCGTTGCCGTTTCACGCGTGCTGTCGGGTATGCCGTCTTTGCCGCAGCCAAATCCGCCGACAGGCGCTGGCGGCTTCGTCGCGGCTCCCAACGTCGAACGCGAGAAATAGCGCTGCGCTGAGGGCGCCGGGAACGAACGCATGTGGTCGAACAAATTCTCCCGGCGCCATTTTGGCAAGATGGCAGGCCTGGCCGCACTTGGTCTGTCGACTGGACCGGTCAGACCTGCGGATGCGCAAAGCGGCCCGACCGGTCAAAAGCCCGTCGCAGCTTTTCCTGACGGCTTTCGCTGGGGCACCGCAACCTCCTCCTACCAGATCGAGGGCGCCGTCAGCGAAGAGGGCCGCGGCCCATCGATCTGGGACACGTTTGCGCACACGTCCGGGAAGATCAGCGACAAGAGCAATGGCGACGTCGCCGACGATCACTTCCATCGCTACAAGGAAGACGTCCAGCTGATGAAGGCGCTGGGTGCGAAGACCTATCGCTTCTCGATCGCATGGCCGCGCGTTTTTCCGGAAGGATCCGGCAAGCCAAATCCGAAGGGTCTCGATTTCTATAACCGGCTGCTCGACGAACTCTTGGCAAGCGATATCGAACCGTTCGCGACCCTGTATCATTGGGATCTGCCGCAGACGCTGCAGGACCGCTTTGGCGGCTGGACCTCGCGCGACACCGCAAAAGCGTTTGCGGATTATTCCGCTTATGTCGCTGAGCGTTTGAGCGATCGCGTCAAGCACATCTTCACGATCAACGAATGTTCGAGGCTGGTTCATCTCGGTCACGGTCTTGGGCTGGACGCGCCGGGCTTGAAACTGTCGCAAGGCGAGCAGAACCAGGTTCGTCACCATGTCGCCCTTGGGCATGGTCTTGCCGTGCAGGCGATCCGCGCGCACGCCAAGGCCGGAACCAAAATCGGCCTCGCCGAGAACATGGTCAATTGCATCCCCGCGATCGAAACACCCGAGAACATCCGCGCAGCGGAGATAGCGACGCGAGAACTCAATGCTGGCTATTTGACCGCGATCCTCGAGGGAAAATTCACGGAAAACTATCTGGCGCATGCCGACGCTCCGAAATACTCCGCCGATGATCTCCGCATCATTTCATCGCCAGTCGATTTCGTCGGGCTGAATGTCTACACGCCCGACCATTACGTCGTGGCCACTGACAATGCGCAGGGCTATACGCTGGCGCCTTTTCCCGCATCGTTCCCGCATATGGATGCGACATGGCTCAGGGTAGGGCCGGAGGCGCTGTACTGGGCGCCGCGTCACGCGGCGAAGATCTGGGGCGTGAAGTCGATCTACATCACCGAGAACGGGACGTCGTCGACAGATCAGCTGGCCGCGGATGGAAACGTCTACGACGTCGACCGCATCATGTATCTGCGCAATTATCTGCAGCATCTGCAGCGCGCGACATCAGAGGGTGTTCCCGTCGCCGGGTACTTCCTGTGGAGCCTGATCGACAATTTCGAATGGATGGACGGCTACCAGAAGCGCTTCGGCCTCTACCACGTCGACTTCAACACCCAGCGCCGCACGCCAAAATTGAGTGCGTCGTTCTATCGGGAAGTGATCAAGCGGAATGCGGTGGTGTGAGATGCTCGCTCACTGTCGTCCCGGCCTTGAGCCGGGACCCATAACCACCAGCGGCAATTGCTTTTGCACGACGGTGGCCTTGTTTAGCCACGTTGGCCGCGGCGTATGGGTCCGGGCTCAAGGCCGGGACGACGCTTCAAAACATCTCGAAATATTCGCGATGTTCCCACTCCGAGACTTCAGCCTGGAAGCGTTCGATTTCGGCGTTCTTGATGTGGACGTAATAGTCGACGAATTCCTGGCCGAACGCTTCGCGAAAGAACGGATCGTCGCTCAGCGCCGTCACCGCCTCGCGCAGCGTCTTCGGCAATAGCGCCGCCTTGGTCTCATAGGGCGTATCGGCGGAAGGGCCGGGGTCGAGCTTGCGGTCGACGCCGTCGAGGCCGGAGAGAATCTGCGAGGCCATATAGAGATAGGGATTGGCGGCGGGCTCGCCGATGCGGTTTTCCAGCCGCGTCGCGGCATCGTTTGGGCCGCCGAGCACGCGGATCATGACGCCGCGGTTGTCGCGGCCCCAGATCGCGCGATCCGGCGCCAGCGAATAGGTGCGATAGCGCTTGTAGCCGTTGATGGTCGGCGTCGTGAACACGGCGGAGGCGCGGGCGTGTGCGAGTAGTCCGGCAAGATAGCCGCGCGCAAAGGGACTGAGCACCTCGCCGTCGTTCGTGGTCATGAACGCGTTTTCGCCGCTGGCGCGCGATACGATCGATTGATGCAGGTGCCAGCCGGATGCGAATACGTTCGGCAGTTTCGGCCGGCACATGAAGGTGGCGTGATAGCCGTGGCGCCGGGCGATTTGCTTCACCGCAGAGCGGAACAGCACCATGTTGTCGGCCGGTGTCAGCCCCTTCGTGGGCGCGAACGTAAATTCGCACTGGCTCGGGCCGAACTCGACCTCGACCGAGCGTAACGGCAGGCCGAGCGCCAGCACGTCGCGCCGGATGATTTCCAGCACCGGCTCCATCTGGTCGTAGCGTTGCTCGGTCAGATATTGATAGCCGTGTGACAGCAGGCTGACCGCTGGCGGCGATCCCGGTTGGCCGGCATCCTCCGGCGCCATCTTTGCATCTTCGAGCTTGAAGATGTGAAACTCGACTTCCAGCCCGGCGACGAAGTCGTAGCCGCGCGCGCCGAGCTGGTCGATCACCTTGCGATAGAGATGCCTTGTGGCGAACGGCACCGGTCGTCCATCGGCAAAATAGATGTCGCACAGCAGCCAGCCTGTCGTCGGCGCCCATGGCAGCACGCGGAACGTGGTGGGATCGGCCACCATCAGCACGTCGGCCGCCCCCTCCATCTCGCGCATGCCAAAACCGCCGCCGGATGTGAACACGGGAAATACCGTGCGGTGCGAGGTGTCCTTGGCGAGCATCGTGGTGGTGATGGAGCAGCCACTCTCCAGCGAAGCCAGCGCCTCACTCGCGACCAGCGTCTTGCCGCGCAAAATACCGTGCTGGTCCGGAAACGACAGCCGGATGACTTCGAGTTTTTGTTCCTCGACGATGCGGCACAGGCGGGCTACCGCCTCCTTCTGCTCCGCCGACCACAGTCGGTGACGCTCGACAAAACTCAACGCGTCACTCCTTCGGAAAGGCGGTCAAATCGACTCGTATTGATCGTCATTGCCTGCGACAAACGCAAAGCGTTTGCGCAAGGGAGCGCAGCGACGAAGCAATCCATTTCTCGGCTTGCGGCGCTATGGATTGCTTCGCTGCACTCGCAATGACGAGGAAATACCATCACTCGGCCGCCGTCAGATGACGGATCTTGTCGGATATCTCGCCGGGCACCGGTGCGGCCCATGGCGCGCCGCGGCGGCGTTTGACGTCGACTTCCATCCAGTAGATTTCCCAGCCCCGGGTCGGCCCGATGCCGTCCATGGTGGCGGGGCCCTGGATGCTGCGCGCGCGCTGCGCGTCGAGGAACATGAACGGCTTCTCGCCGCCGCCGACTTTTTCGATCTCCTGCCGCAGCAGGCGGCGATATTGCACGATCGCTTTATCCGATGTGCCGAGATGCTCGTTGGTGCGATCCTGGATCGCGCCCATCGATTCCACCGCCCACTGGTCGTGCACGTTGATGTCGGCGCCCATGCCGGTATAGGTCTCGGTCGCCTGTTCGTGCGGATCGAAGCCGTAATCGTTCGACTTGTTCTTGCGCGATTTGTAATCGGGCAGTTCATAGAGCTCGAGGCGCTGGTCGCGCATCTTCTTCTTGTCGACCGGCGCGGTGTAGCTGGTGAAGATCGCGTACCAGTAGCAATTCTCGTCATCGACCGGCACGTGCCACTGCGTGATCGTCATCTCCTGGCTCATCGGGATGACGAAGCCGTGCGGGAAAAGCTGGTTGGTAACGCGCACATGGGTGCGCTCCTCATCGATCTCGCGCAGCGCGATCAGCCGCATCCCGTATTCGGTGTGCTCGACATTGATGATCGGGTTATCATACTCGCGCAGGATTTTCGTCATCGGCATGTCTGTGCCGGCGGACGCGCCGCGGAACTGCTTGCCGTAGGAAGCCGAGGTATCCTCGTCCTCGAAGAAGCGATGCAGGAACGAAGCGTGCGCCGGATCGATGCCGACTTCGAGCGCCTGCAACCAGTTGCAATTGATGTGGCCCTTGAATGCGAACGTATGGCTATCGGGCGCGATGAAGCAGTCGATCTCCGGAAACGCCGGCGGCTCGCCTTCGCCAAGATAAGCCCAGAGCATGCCGCTCTTCTCGACCACGGGATAGGAGCGCTGCTTGATGCCCTTGCACAGGTTCGAGCCCTTCGGCTCCGCGGGCGTCTCGATGCATTGCCCCGACGCGTCGAACAGCCAGCCATGGAATGCGCAGCGCAGGCCGCCATTCTCCAGCCGGCCGAAGGCGAGATCGGCACCGCGATGCGCGCAATGGCGATCGATCAATCCGTAGCGGTCGTTCTCGTCGCGAAACAGCACGAGGTTTTCGCCGAGCAGCTTGACGGCTTTGACCGGCCGCGGCCCTTGCAACTCGTCGACCAGCGCCGCCGGCTGCCAGTACATCCGCATCAGTTTACCGCAGGGGTCTTTTGCCCCGGTGCGGGTGATCAGGTCATTCGCTTCCTGGCTCATCATGGCGGGTAGCGTCCTTTGGCGGGTGCAAAATGTTCGCCTATTGAACTAATGGGCGAATTATGGCATGCCTTGGCGAGACGGCAAGCACAATCTTTGGCTGGAGCGCGGCCGGTGGAATGAAAGATGCCCAAACTCAAACGGAGTGACACCGACGAACGCGCCACCGACTTCGTCGAGAGCCTCGACCGTGGCCTCCGCCTGCTGCAGAAATTCGGCGCCACCAGCGGCCCGATGACATTGAGCGACCTCGCGCGCGCCGCCGATCTTCCCCGCGCCACCGCGCGCCGCATTCTCTTCACCCTTGAGCGCGGCGGCTTTGTCGCGACCGACGGCAAGCTGTTTACGCTGACGCCGAACGTCCTGACGCTTTCGGCGTCCTATCTGCGTTCGAGCCAGGTCGTGACGGTGTTGCAGCCGGTGCTGGACCGGATCGCCACGTCAGCACAGGAGATCAGTTCGCTGGCGGTGCTGGATGGCGAGGAAGTCGTGTTCATCGCGCGCGGCAGTCCCGCGCGGGTGTTTTCGGCAGGCCTCGATATCGGTTATCGCCTGCCGGCCTTTTGCACGTCGGTCGGCCGAGTCCTGCTGTCGCGATTGCCCGACGACGAGCTTGCTTTGAGCCTCGATGCGATGAGTCTCGCACCGCTGACGCCATTCACCGTGATCGACAAGAAGTCGTTGTTGCAGGCGATCGTCCGTGATCGCCGCCAGGGCTATTCGCTGGTCGATCGCGAGGCCGAGCCGGGGTTTCGATCGATTTCCGTGCCGATCCGCCGCTATGACGGCATCATCGTGGCTGCGATCAACATGGGCGCGCATGTCGATCGCGTTTCGACGGATGAGATGATCGAGCGGTTTCTGCCGCTGCTTCGCGAGGGCGCGGATTCGGTGCAGTCGATGCTGCTGTGACGGTGCGTCGGGTCTCGTAGGGTGGGCAAAGGCGCTCTTCGCGCCGTGCCCACCATCTCTGTGCGTCGCAAGATTTGGTGGGCACGCTCCGCTTTGCCCCACCCTACGGCACTCCCGCAAGCCGCGAATTTTCCCGGCCCGCGATGAACGTATTTCACTCCGGCATGCACGAACTCGATGCAGATGCCGCGAGAGATCAAGATGAGCAATCCCGACTGGGCCGTCCGTATCGTCGCCGTTCCGCCCGGCGAAGCACCGTTGTGGGTGCGTCAGAAGTGGGTGGGGCTCGATCTGCCGGTCATGCGCTATGCGGCGCACCGGAAGTTATTGGCTTTCGGCGTCTCTTCGATTCCGCATTCATGGCCGGCGCAATGGGCCGCCGTTCTTCGCGGGCGTGCCGAGCGCGTCACCGGCTATGTGGTGGCCGCAGTACCCGCCGTCGGCATCCTTGCCAAAGCGAGCCCCGAGGCCGCCGCCTGGTGGCGCGAAAACACGCCGCATCTGATCGCGCCGCAGCGCACCCTCGTGTTTCATGAGGAAGTCTGCCGGATTGCCGATATCTGACCGGGGGTCGAATCCCGCTAGCGTTTGAGCGCGGCGGCAATCATTTCGAACTTGGCGACGATTTGCGGCGTCACCAGATAGTGAAGGATGGCCGCGACCGCCACGCTGACAATGATTGCGACCATCGTGTATTGCACCATCAACACGGCCAGTATCGCGCGAAGACGGCGCGGCCGGGGCTTCGGTACATTCGGGGTGGCACGGATGAAGCCACCTTCGTCTTCCATGGTACTCATGCGTCAGTGTTCGGACCGCAGCTGATCGAGGCGCGCTTGTAGCTGCCGGTTGGCCCGCTCGCTGGCGCGCAGCTTGCGCGCCCAGTCCAGCGGAATAGCGCCTCGCGCCTCGCTCGCCCCTGAAAACACCAGGCCCGCCGCGAAACGATCGCGCCAAATCAGGCGCGCCGAACAGGAAATGGCCTTGCGTTCGATTTCGAAGTCCACCTCGTCGGGCACCAGCGCCGGATTTTCAAATTCGATTTTCGCCCCAAGCTGGCTGAAGTTGCGGACGACGCAGGCAAGCGTCGCCGTGCGGGCGCTGAACGCGATTGTTCCGCCGTAATAGACGCGGGTTCGGGGCTGCTTGCGACGCTCTAACATGACGTGTCTTCCATACGTTTAACGGTTTGGTAACACTATTAGAGGGTGTGCTGCTCTATGGAACCGCAGTGGTAGTTAATGGCGGCCAGGGTTAACGGCGCTCAGGCTCATCCCCGCTTTGGGTTTGGAAAGTGCACGGTCCCCAAGAGTTTCACCACCGCCGTTCCCGCCAACCGGTCGTAAACAGGATCGATCTTCAGCGCGATCTGGGCGACCAGCACGATCGCCCATACTCCGCCCAACACGGCGGCATACGCGAACCATTGGAAGAACTGTCCAGTGAACATTGCGTCCGCGCTGCCGATGGTCGTGGCATATTGATAAATCAGCAGAGCCAAGGCCGGCACGGCGCCGATCATCATCGCAAGATAGCGACCGACCGTCCTTGCGAACGGCACACCCGGCGCGCCGGGATTGGCAATATCGATCACCCGTATCCCAGCGGCGCGGTCGCCCAGCGTCCGTCCGGTCTTCCACACCATGATGACGAGATAGGCGATAAGTGCAAGCTGGTAGATCCAGTCGATCGACATGCCGCGGATCGGCGTTCCTTCCTTGTCCAGCATGTAGCTCTGGCTGACGCTCGTGGTGGCAGTGCCCTCTCGCGTGACGCGTGCGACGGTCAGGGTAGCCCCGGTCGTCGCTCCAAAGAACGAGACGCGACAGACCCGCATGGCATTCGAATCATGGGGCGGAGGCGGATCGAGCCCCTGCGGAATGGTTTTCCCGGCCACGCAGCTGGTGAAGAGTCCGCTGTTCATCTGAATCATGCCTGCCGTCGTCGCAAACAGAACGGCCGCCAGCATCCCGAAAGGCAGCGTCACGATGATTCCGTCGATGAACAATGCCCACCATCTTCGCCAAAATCCGGCCCTCAGGAGATCGCGGGCGTCGAGGCTCGGAGGGCTATCGCTCATATTTCAATCCAGTCACGTCGAATTTCGGCCTCCGGTGGAGACCGGCGCTATCGCAATCGTGGTTGGGGAGACCGCAGATGATTACAAGGCGTCATTGTTATGCTGGTTGCATATTTTTGGACGCACAATCATATGTCAATAGCGTTGCTGGCGTCAGCCGTTCGCGAACATCCGCGATGCTTCACGTCGCGGCCGAACCCGTTGCCGCTGCAGGCGTGATCTGTTCCCCGGGACGCATGCGACGGCCATTCAGCACCGCGCCGAGGAAGCTGTAGCGTACCAGGAACTGGTAGCTGGCGAACATCAGGGGCAGCGCGATCAACATGGTCGCCCCGAATTTGACCGGCCATGGCCAGTCGAGTTGAGACACCGCGACCTGCAGGGCCATCACGATCGGCATGTGAATGAGATAGAGCCAATAGGACGCGTCGGCCAGATAGCGGCGTGCGGGGCTGAAGCCGGAAAGGAACCGGAGGGCAAGACCGATCGCAGCAAATGTGGTGGTCCAGATCGCAAGCGCATAACAGGCCGCGCCTGCAAGCTTGATGGCCTCATAACTGGGCGGCCGGGGTTGCATCACTGCTGCGACGGCGAGGAAGAAACTCGCCGCAATCAGGACGACCGCGAGCACGGAATTGAACAACCATCGTTGCTCCAGCATCCGGATCAAATCGATCTGGCGATGCAGCAGCCAACCAAAGACGAATGCCGTGCCGAAGCCGATCAGGGCTTGCAAGTTGGTGACGAGGGATGAATCCGGCGTTCGTACGCCGAGCCAGCCGACCCATGTTGGATCGAGGCAAAAGGCGATCCCGATCGGCAGAGCCAGGATTACCGGCGCGAGCCGGCTACGCATCACCAGGGCGACAAGACGATCGAGACGATTGCGGATACGGCCGTTCTGGTCGAACCAGACCACGCCGGCGCGCAGCACCAGCAAGACGACATAGAGCTCGAGCAGCACGTAGAGAAACCAGAGATGCGTAAGCGGAAATTGTGGCAAGACCGGCGGCCAGTTTGGCGGGCCAGGCAGGCGACCGCCATTGGGAAAACCGGTTGCCCAGACCACGACCACACTCATTGCGGCAAACAGGATCGGCCAGCCAACCGCCAGCGGTAACGCGATGCGCTGTAGGCGATCCCTGATGAAGCCCCAGCTCCCGCGCCGATGGAAACTGAGATGGGCAAAGAACCCGGCGATCAGGAAGAAGGTCGTCATCCGGAAGACATGGATGACAAAGAACAGCACGCCAAGCGTCATGCTCGGGTGGCTGTCCTGGATGATCCAGATCCGGGTTGGCGCCGGTATGAATGACATTGTTGCATGCAGGACAATGCCGAGCAGCAAGGCAAAGCCCCTGACCGCATCGAGAGCATGCAGGCGTTCCGGCTTTTGCTCGACATGCGTCATGGGACCCCCCAAAGAAACGGAGAAACAGTAACCAGCGGAAAAGAAGCAATCGGTCGCTGCAATCTGCCGGACCGCGCTAATTCGTTCTTGCCGGATCGACAAATCGGCTAGCCGATTTCTCGATTCTGTTGGCCGATTTGGGAAGTGCCGTCGTTTTTGGATGCGCTCGCTTGCAATTCCACCAGGGCGTCGCGCCGGAATTCGGTCGGCGTCAGCCCGGTATCGGCCTTGAAGGCGCGATTGAACGGCCCGATCGATTGGAATCCGGCGTCCATGGCGATGGTCAGCACCGGGACGTCGCGCTGGCTCACATCGGACAGCGCGGCCTTGGCCTCGTCGATCCGGTAGCGGTTGAGGAATGCATTGAAGTTGCGGTGGCCGAGCCCTTCATTGATTGCCTGCCGGAGCCGATGTTCGGGCAGGTCGAGC
>Ga0307515_10018978_pt1 | contig 12408 bp, 10 predicted proteins | sample 17_EM_MG_FD_194513 | JGI IMG/M metagenome (GOLD analysis project Ga0307515, IMG submission 194513) | Populus trichocarpa ectomycorrhiza microbial communities from riparian zone in the Pacific Northwest, United States - 17_EM | ecosystem: Host-associated > Plants > Roots > Unclassified | place...
CTCTCTGTGGTTTCTTGGGGTTCTGCTTCTATTGGAATTGGCTTTTCAGAAGTTGAATCAGAGTCTCTCTCTCCCTGATGAATGTCTTGTGTGGTTTCATTGGCTTCTGCAGGAGCTTGGAGGCTTTTTATTTTGGTTGATCAAAATTTTGTTGATCCAGCACCCTTGTTAAATTGTTGATCAAATTTGTGGATTCTATTGTTGATCAAATTGTTGATCAAGCGCTGAACGGTTTTTTTTTTGGGTGACCCGGGTCAACCCGGGTCAGCCCATCTGACCCGTGACCCGATCACCTGACCGGGTCGATGACCGGGTCGGGTTTCAAAACTATGGACTGAACCCTGGTGGTGGATCCATAAACACCTCTTCTTCCAACTCCCCATGTAAGAAAGCATTCTTTACATCATATTACTGCATACACCATCCAAGATTAGCAGATAGAGAAAACAAAATTCAAATGGTGTTCATCTTAGCAACTGGAGCAAATGTTTCTTGATAGTCTATCCCAAAAGTTTGTGTATACCCTTTTGCAACTAGCCTGACTTTATACCTTTCAAGGCTGCCATCAACTTTATATTTCAGAGTATAGACCCATTTACACCTTACTGGTTTCTTCTCTTTTGGTAACTCAACTATTTTCCATGTTTGATTCCTCTCTAGAGCATTCATCTCTTCTCTCATGGCAGTTTTCCATTTCTCATTACTTAGAGCCTCGTGCAAGATTTTTGGGATAGGTATGGTGTTTATTTTTTAGAGAAAGGTTCTGTGTGATGGTGAAAACTTTTCAAATGACATAAAGGTAGCTATAGGATATAAGGGATTCTTAGTGCATTCTCTTATCCCTTTTCTGATTGCAATTGGCTAATCAAGATCATTAGTATCAAGAATAGATAAGGATGGATGGGAAGTTTCATTACCTTGCTCTGGTTCAGATTCTTGGGCTTGCATGAGATTTTGAACAGGCTGTACCCTTCTTCTATATACCTGAAGAGGTCGGTTAGTAGTAGTAGTTTCACCCTGCAGAATTTCTCTTGTGAGGTTTGGAGACTTAGTGAGTGGTGAATTCAAAGATGATTGCTGCCGAGATGGGATTTGGAAGGAAAAAATGTAAAAAACATTTGTATTCTTATCTTCTATGTCTGTGTTGTCCTCCTGAAGATAAGTCTTGTTGAAGAAAGATTGGTTTTCATTGAAAGTGACATCTTTTGACACAAGAAATCGTTTTGAAGGTGGATGATAACATTTGTAACCCTTTTGTGTGATATAATACCCTATGAAAACACACTTAAGAGCTCTAGCATCAAGTTTGTCTCGGTGATGTTTATGAATGTGAACATAGGTGACGCACCTAAAAATTCTTGGGGGAATTTTAGAATAAAAATTATTCTTTAGAAAGAATTCTGATAAATAGTTTAAAGGACTTTTGAAACCAATAACTCTTGAAGGTATTATATTTATCAAATAAGTAGATGTTAAAATAGCTTCTCCCCAATAGTGTTTTGAAACTTGATGTTGAAAAAGTAAAGCTCGAGTAGTTTTGAGAAGATGTCTATTTTTTCTTTCGGCTAACCCATTTTGTTGAGGAGTATTAACACAAGATGATTGATGAATAATCCCTTCCTTTTCAAAGTATGGTGATAGGATCTTATTAAAGTAGTCCCTAGCATTATTAGTTCTAATCCCCTTAATGCTAACCCTAAATTGATTCTTTAACATTTTTGTAAAGTTTGGAAAGATGTGACTTACATTAGCTTTTCTTTTAAGAAGATAAACCTAAGTCATTCGAGTACAATCATCAATAAATGTTACAAATCCCTTTGCTCCTGAAATATTGGGAACATTATATGGATCTCATATGTCAGAATGAATTATATGGAATGGAGACATAGATCTTGAATCACTTATAGGAAAAGGCACTCTATGATGCTTTGCAAACTCATAAATTTCACAATGAAATTGTTCCACATTAAGATTTTTAAATAAGGTTGGAAACATGTGACTAAGAGTCTTAAATGAAAGATGTCCTAAACAACGATGATGGTTCCAAACATCATCTTTATTAGAATTGACTGAAATAAATGATAGAGGGTGAGAGTTACTATTGCTGCCTTGCATTCCAAGCATGTACAGCCCATCCTTGACTCTAGCCTGCCCAATCATCTTCCCCGTAGCTAGGTCCTGAAATATGCAGTGATTAAGGAAGAAAGTTACACTACAATTTATGTCTTTAATTAGTTTTCGAATGGATAACAGATTTGCAGTAAGGTTAGGGACATGTAGCACTTGTTTAAGGTCCAATGAGTGATTAAGAGGGATTGTTCCCTGTCCTGCTACTGTGATTAGAGATCCATCAGTAACTGTGATTTTCTTACTGCTAGGACAAGGCTGATATGATTTGAATGAACCTGCAGAATGAGTCATATGGTCTGTTGCACCTGAGTCTATGACCCAGATGCTGGAATGGTCCTTGTTTGAGGCACTAAATGCATGAGAAATTAGAATTTTACCATTTTTAGCAAGAGAGCATGACCCAGATGGTTTCTCCATGGTGTTGAGTAGGGTCCTTAGACGCTCAATCTCTTATTTGTTGAATCCCCCCACTTCAAGGATGTTGGACTCATGAGCTGTCTCTTCTGAATTTGTTAAATGTGCATGTCCTCTTAACTGATTCCATTTGTATCCTCCATTACACCCCATACTTGGTGGTTTTCCATGGAGTTTCCAGCAAGTCTCCTTTGTATGACCTGTCTTCTTGCAATAGTTACAAAAGAAATAATCTTTAGGGAATTTTTTTCCTTCAATCTTCCCAACTTCTGCACCATTCATGGCATCACCCATGTTTCTGCTATAAGTTATCAACATAACAGATCCTTTAGTATTTGGTGCATCCAACATCACAGTTCTCCTTCCTTCTTCAGCCCTTATTACTGAGAATACCTCATTAAGTGAGGGTAGAGATTCCTTTCCAAGTATTTGGACTCGTATTTGATCAAATTCTATGTTGAGTCCTGCAAGAAATTCAAAGATCCTTTCTCTTTCTACATAATTCTTTAAAATCACAGCATCATCATTGCATTGCATCTTAAAATCCTGATAATAGTCCAACTCCAACCAGAAACTTTTCATAGTATTGTAATATTCAATAACCATCATATTACCTTGTTTGGTAATTGAAAGCTTCGTCTTAATCTCATAGATTAACGCAGTATCCTTCACTTTAGAGTAGGTCTGTCTCACTGCATCCCATATGTCTTTTGCTGTAACCAGAAACATATAAGGCCCACAGACTTCTAGCATAACAGAGTTTCATAGCCATGACATAATCATGGAGTCTTTTTCATCCCAAAGTGTAAACTTTGGGTCTTCTGGACTAGGAGGATTGTCCATCAAATGATTAATCTTTCCCTTTCCTTTGAGAAAGGTTTTTACTATCTGTGACCACTTCAGATAGTTTCTTCCATTCAGTCGGTAGGATGACTGTAAATTCTAGAATTCACTTGATATTTGGGTTTCTTTTGTAGTGTTTTCAGACATGTTTTTTCAGATCTGGACAGGTCTGCTACTAGGATTGTCAGAACAAATTGGAAGATAAGAGAAGAAATTCCAAATCTAGAGAGAGATAGGTTCAGAAAAGAAAAAAAAAATAGGCTCGGTTTAGAGCTCTGATACCATGTGGAGAATTCTTGAATTCTTACTTCTCAATCTTATTTCAGAATATATTCCTGATTATATACAACATTTACAAATCTATATTAGGAAGGCTATTAACTACACATAAATAGGTGTTATTATTTGGACCTGATTTATGGGAAAGAAAATCTGGCTTTCTATATTCATTTCCCATAAATCAGGTTCAGATCAGATCAGATTCAAATCTGCCTTGATTTCTTCAGAATCTTCAACAAGAAAATAATAAAAATTCAAAAATTACCATCCTAAATATGTTAGAATCAGATTTTTCACACTTAAGATGTCTTAAATAAACTAAGAAATCTGATTTGAAGGTAGAATTAATTCTGAAGTCTTTTTTCCTTGATGTAGCTCGGATGAATAAGGAATCCTTGTAAGAAAAAGATTTTGAAACATTAATGAATCCTTGCCACACTTGGAAACTATATTACAGCCCATTAAAGATCATTGTAGAGCAAGGAAATCCTAAAACAAGCTGTCATATCCTTGTAGAAAAAGGATCATCCACAAGTCAAAAGGAAGTAAATAACAAAATTCGTACGCTTCTGTTGAACCGTAGTGCGATGCCTTTTCGAATTTCGATTGACCTGAAAGTTTAAGACAAGATAGGACAACATGTCAAGAGACTCCACGTAAAATGTTAGCTCGATCCAACGGTCGGATTGAAAATTATGATTTTTGCCATAAAACTGGATAGTTGCACATTTTACATCAAAATCCGAGTTTAACTTTGCTTGGATCGTATCATTCCCTCTCTCTTAAGAAAATAATAAAAATCTAAAAATTCTCATCGTATCAGATGACATTCTGATCAATAATAAGAACTTAACTATGCATCTTGGTCATGTGCATAATGTATTTAATGTGTTATGTAGTGAGAAATTATATGCTAATCTTAAAAAATATACCTTTTGCATTGAGAAAATTGTGCTTCTTGACTATGTTGTAACTGCACAGGGTATCGAGATGGATGGGGAGAAAGTCAAGGCCATCCAGGATTGGTCTCCACCAAAATCAGTAAGTGAGGTAAAGAGTTTTCATGAGTTAGCTAGTTTTTATAGGTGTTTTGTGAAAGATTTCAGTACATTAGCTACACCCATGAATGAAGTTGTTAAGAAGTCAATTGGGTTTAAATGGGGGGAGCAAGAATTGGCTTTTCTTCTTTTGAAATAGAAATTATGTTCTCCACCTGTTTTGGTTTTATTTGACTTTACAAAAGCATTTAAAATAGAATGTGATGCATTTGGAATAGGAAGAGGTGTTGTTTTAATACAGGATCAAAGACCGATTGCATATTGTAGTGAGAAGTTAAGTGGAGTGACCTTGAACTATTCCACTTATGAAAAAAAACTATATGCGTTGGTAAGAGCGCTTGAGACATGACAATATTACTTATGGTCAAAAGAGTTCATATTACATTCAGATCATGAGTCCTTGAAGCATCTGAAAGGACAAGGTAAGTTGAATAGAAGACATGCAAAATGGGTTGAATTCATTGAAACTTTTCCTTATGTAATCAAGTATAAGCAAGGCAAAGAGAGCATAATGGCTAATGCACTTTCGTGCAGGTATGTTCTTCTAAACACCATGAATACTAGATTGCTAGGCTTTGAATATGTGAAAGAATTGTATGTTAATGATTCTAACTTGTCGATATTTATAATGAATTCAGACATTCAGCTTTTGGTAAGTTTTATTTTATAGATGTTTACTTTGTTCACAGAGAATATATATTGTGTGTTATTACTAGTTATTTGCGTGAATTTCTTGCTTGTGAAGCATATAGGGGTGGTTTAATGGGTCATTTTGGGTTACGAAAACTTTGGATGTTTTGCATGAACATTTTTATTGGTCAAGATGAAAAGGGATGTGCAACGAATCGATAAACAATGCATTTCTTGTAGAAAGGCAAAATCTAGAGTACAACAAACTGTATAATACATCATTGCGCCTACTCAACCTTAGGTCGATATCTTATTAGACTTTGTTTTAGGTTCACCTAGGTCAAAGAAAAGTAGAGACTATTTTTATTGTGGTTGATAGGTTTTCTAAGATGATGTATTTCATTGATAGGTCTCATATTGCGGACTTGTTCTTTAGGGAAATTGTACATTTGCATGTATTCCTAGGAGTATAGTGTCAGATCGTGATGTTAAGTTCCTTAGCTACTTTTAGAAGACTTTGTAGGGAAAGCTGGGAACTAAACTGATGCGAACCTCATGATCACGCGGTCATGCAACCCGTAAGCAAGATTGAGATATGATTCCGGAAAGCCGAAATAGGTCTGATAGGAGTGTGACACAATGGAAACCTCCCCTAAAACACCGACACTATTGAAATGAAGTAGAATGACTTCACGAAGCCAGTTAATCTTCAAAAAGTTAGATTCAGTTCGTTCAAGAACTGAAGAATGTAAGAATCACTTTCACATGTTAAAACTGAAAAATTCAAAAGTAATATTCATCAATGGCTGGTGAAATTTTAGTTACATGAGTTTAAATAGTTCTTGAAAAATTAACCCTAATAGATCTATCCTTGTCGGCTGAATTGATCCACATACAAAACTGACCTAAAAACCCTAAACTGAAAAGCCCATAACCTGATCCAAACAAGTCTTGGATCCTAGCTCTAACACAAAGTTTTAATTAAGCCCAAACATGAAAGAAAATAATTAAAATAACTAATCTGTCATTAAATAGCACCAGTCCTTCTTTCCTTGTGTAGCTAGGATGAATAAGAAATTCTTATAAGAAAAGGATTTTGGAACATTAATGAATCGTTGCCACTCTTGGAAATTATGTTTCAGCTCATTAAAGATTCTTGTGGAACTAGAAAGTTCCCAAAACAAGCTGCCACATCCTTTTAGAAAAAGGATCCTTGCCAAATAAGAAGTCCACATGTTAAAAGGAAGTAAATAACAAAATTTGTACTGTCTGTTCTGACCTATATCGCAAGTCCTTTTCAAAATCCGACTTACCTGCAAATTTACCCCAACATAGACAAAGGTCTCTGGAATCTGTTGGTAAAGTTTCAGCTCGATCCAACGGTTGGATTTAGAGTTATGTCAATAGTGTAAAACTGGATAGTAGAAAATTTTACGTCAAAATTCGAATCTGGCCTTACTTGGGTCGTATCACAAGGTTGAACCATATCATAAACTCTTATTTTCAAAAACTATTGTGAATATAACTTTATCCTAACTTTTGCATGTTTGAGCAAACAACATGTCTTCACGCAAAACTTGTGGGCTAATATTTACCCACTTACGATAAACTCAAAGTATGTTAACTAAACCTAAACATGAAAAGGATAATAAAAATAACAAATCTAACACAAATAAAGTTGTTGTACCTAATTAAATAAGGGTACATGGGAAGGGAGCAATGTAGTGCTGTATTCCTCTATTATTCATATGAATAGTCAATCACTTGGAAACACCAAGAGAGATTTTCAATAATTTCTAGTGGTTCACTATGAGGTCCTTGAAGTTAACTTTGAGTGAAGATTGGAGAAGCCAAGATCAGAAGGCATGGGTAAAAAAATATCAAAGCACCCCTTAGAGTAACTTCAATTGGAAAGCCTCTTGGGTATATAATTCATCTTATCTTATGAGTTGTGGAGAAGAATCGGTCCCACTGATTAGTTTATCTAGTTACATTAGTTATTCACCCTCACTAGTCGCTAGGCAGCTAGGAGGCATTCAGCATATGCCGAGGACTAGGGGTTTTGATGTGAACCCCTTGAGGCATTCATTCTTTTGGCATTGTACCTACTTTTCCCATGAAGATTGAAGTTCATGGAATAATCTTCTACACTTATTAACTTCTTGTTCATAGAATAGTCTTAGTTTTTCGCATCTTTGAGCTAGAATCCACCTTTGTTCCCTCTCCCCTACTAAATACATGAAACAAATAGGAAAACAAAGAAGAAAAAGATGAAGACACAACAAGAACTGATTTAGACTCGAAATTGCAAATCTAACTTTCGTAAACCAGAACTGATCGAATACGTGATGAAAATGACCCAAACAACATCCAAATATCCCAAATATGATGATAATGTACCGGAAGGAATGAAATCAACAAAAACAAAACGAGTTTTGAAAGCTAATACAAAACAAACCTGTTACGGAAAGACAAAGCCCGATTCTAGAAATTCAAATTTAACATCATTTTTTATTAGGACCCCAGTAAATAGAATATAAAGTTAGATTTGATATATAGACACGAAAGAACCCCTTTAAAACCTGAATTTAGAATCCAGGCCCAATAATGCCCAGAAGACATTAAACTTGATATTTAGTGCGATTTCATATTAGATAATCAGAATATCAATTTTGAGTTAATTACGATAAGTTTTGATATGCTGCAGCGAAACAAACGTGTTACTAATGCGAACCTCGTGATCACGTTGTCACGCAACCCACAATCAAGATTGAGACCTGATCCCGGAAAGCTGAAATAGATCTGATAAGAGTGTGACACAATGAAAACCTGCCCCAAGGCACCAACACTATTGGATTGAGTAGAATGACACCACGAAGCCAGTTAATCTTCGATAAGTCAGATTCAGTTCGTTCAAGAACTGAAGAATGCAAGAATCACTCTCACACATTAAAATGAAAATTTCAGAAGTAATTATCCTCAAAGCTACCGAAATTTAGGTTATATGTATTTAAATAGTTCTTAAAAGTAACCCTAATGGATCTATCCTTGTGGGCTGAACTGACCAGCATACAAAACTGACCCAAAACCCCTAAATTAAAAAGCCCATAATCTGATCCAAATAAGCCTTGGATCCTAGCTCAAAACAAAGTTTTAATTACGCCTAAACATGAAAGAAAATAATAAAAATAGCTAATTTTTCATTAAATACCACTAGCTTTTCTTTTCTTTTATAGCTAGGATGAATAAGGAATCCTTATAAGAAATTGATTCTAAAACATTAATGAATCCTTGCCACACTTGGAGATTCTATTACAGCTCATTAAAAATCCTAGTGGAACTAGGAAATTCCCAAAACCAGCTGCCACTTCCTTGTAGGAAAAGAATCCTAACCAAATAGGAAGTCCACAAGTCAAATGGAAGTTAACAAAATTCATACAGCCTTTGTAGACCAGTATTGCGGTGCCTTCCCGAAGTCCGATTGACCTGAAATTTCAACCCATAGTAGGACAACATGTCTAGAGAGTCCACATAAACTTTTAGCCCGATCCAACAGTGGGATTGAGAATTATAATTGTTGCCATAAACCTAGACTGTTGCGCTTTTTACGCCAAAATCCGAATCTGACCTTACTTAGGTCGTATCACAAGGCTGAACCATATCAATGGTTTTGAGGATGGGACCATAAGCCATCGGGAAGGTTTTTGGCTGCCTAGAAACCAAAGGGATTTTAGGAATAGAACTAAGGGCCAATTCAGCCAAAGGGGAAATTTCTATAGTGTTGGGGGACATGATGATTTAGATGGTGATTTAGATGCTATCAAACAGAAAATACCTTCTTTTCAAGGTAAAAACGATCCCAAAACATATTTGGAGCGGGAGAAAAAGGTGGATTGCATTTTTTATTGCCATAACTATTTGGAGGCAAAGAAGGTAAAATTGGTAGTCATTGAGTTCACAGATTATGCTCTAATTTGGTGGGATCAGAATGTGATTAGTAGGAGAAGGAGTGGAGAGAGGGCGGTAGTGTCTTGGGAGGAGATGAAAGTGTTGATGAGAACACGATTTGTGCCTAACCACTATTATAGAAATTTGTATCTGAAATTACAGAGTTTGAATCAGGGTTCTAGGTCCGTTGATGAGTATTTCAAGGAGATGAAGATCACAATGATTCGGGCCTGTGTGATTGAGGATAGGAAAGCTACTATGGCTAGATTTTTAAATGCACTGAATAAGGATATTGCGAATGTTGTAGAATTATAACATTGTGTGGAATTGGAGGACATGGTCCATATGGCAACGAAGGTGAAGAGGGAAATAAAGAGAAGGGGTAGTACATGGTACCAGACCAATTCGGCTTCAACTTCCTCAACATGGAGGCCGAATCTAAAGAGAGAGGGGACTGTCAAACCAAAGCCTTATGCAAGGGCCGAACCACCTAAGGCAAAAAAGGATGCTCATACGGATGGGAAAGGTAAATTTGAATCTCAACCTACTCATGATAGAGATATTAAATATTTTAAGTGTTTAGGGAAGGGGACATTGCATCTTAGTGTCCAAACCGAAGAGTTATGCTTACAAGAGACAATGGGAAGGTTGAATCTGACAATGACAAATATGAAAGTGAAGAGATGTCACCTTTGGTGGATTGTACTGATGAGGAGATTGCCAATCCTATTGAGGGGGAGGCCTTGGTTATAAGACGTGCGCTGAACATGTAAATAAAAAAAGATGATGTAAATCAACAACGAGAAAACATGTTTCACACTCGATGTCACATTCAAAACAAGGCATGTAGCATGATAATCGATGGAGGTAGTTGTGCTATATAACTAGTGATACTCTTGTGAAGAAATTGAATCTGAGTTGTATTAAGCACCCTAGACCTTATAGTTATGCTAATGTCCCAAAGCATGCTAGTCACTTACTTTTGGGGCGTCCATGGTAGTTTGATCGGAAGGCGATTCATGATGGGATTAGAAATAGGTTCACTATTGTAAAGGATGGTAAAACCATCACTCGTGTACCTCTTTCTCAAAAAATAAGTGTACGATGATCAAATGAAATTAAAAAGGGAGTGTAAGGATAGGAAGAGTGAAAATTCACGTGAGGACAATGTTGAGAGAAGACCATCAGATTTAGCTAAACCTAAATCATTAATTAAATCGGTTAAGAGTGGAGGTAAAACTCGAGGAGTGAAGAAAGTAACCTTGTGTAATGATAATGGTGTGGTAAAATTAAAGAAACAACCTAATTTTAATGCAAAAGGAGCTCAAATCAGATCTATGTTTTTCACTAACAAACCAATGATCTTACTTGTGTATAAGGAGGCTTATTTTAACTCTAACGATCTTGATTCTGCTATTCCTAGTGTGGTTGTTTCTTTGTTGCAGGAGTTTAATGATGTATTTCTTGATGTCCCTAGTGGATTACCACCATCAAGTGGAATTAAACATCAGATTGACCTTGTACTAGGAGCTTCGATTCCTAACCGTCCAGCCTATAGAAGCAACCCCAAAGAGACGAAGGAGCTTCAAAGGCAAGTAGATGAGCTAATGATGAAGGGGTACATTCGTGAGAGCATGAGCCGTTGTGCTATGCCGGTCTTACTTGTGCCTAAAAAGGATGGAACATGGAGGATGTGTGTTGATTTCCGTGCTGTCAACAACATAACAGTAAAGTATCGACATCCTATTCCCAGGCTTGATGACATGCTAGATGAGTTACATGGATCATGTATTTTCTCTAAAATTGACTTAAAGAGTGGGTACCATCAGATTAGAATGAAAAAAGATGTGCAATGCATATGTGATAAATATGCATAACTTATCGGAAAGCAAAGTCTAGGACTCAACTACATGGCTTGTATATGCATTTTGATGGACTTCGTCTTAGGTTTATCGTGGTCAAAATGGGGTAGGGATTCAATTTTTGTAGTTGTTGATAGGTTTTCAAAGATGACACTTTATTCCATGTCATAAAACCGATGATGCAACTAACAATGCTGATTTGTTCTTTAGGGAGATAGTACGGCTTCACGGGGTCCCTAATAGCATTGTTTTTTTTTATATATATATATAGAGATGTTAAGTTCCTTAGCTATTTTTGGAAGGTGTTAGGGGATAAATTGGGTTACTTATCACCCCCAAACAGATAGAAAAACCGAAGTAGTTAATAGGATCTTAGCACAACTTATGCGTGCTGTCATTCAAAAGAACTTAAAGAATTGGGAAGATTGTTTGCCATTTATACAGTTTGCATACAATTGTAGTGTGCATTCTACTAAATTTTTACCATTTGAAATTGTGTATGGATTTAACCATTTAACTCCCATGGATTCGATTCCTTTGATTGTTGATGAAAGGGTTAGTTTGGATAGTAATCGTAAAGCACAAGTGGTGAAGACACTCCATGAGAGTGTGCGGCAACAAATTGAAAAGAGAAACTGTGTGTATGCGACCAAAGCCAATAAGGGGCGCAATCATGATGTCTTTCAGCTCGGCGATTGGGTTTGGGTGCATATATGTAAGGAGATATTTGCGGCCCATAGGAATTCAAAGCTACAACCACGAGGAGATGGGTCATTTTAGATCCTTGAGAGGATTATTGACAATGCTTATATAGTTGATTTGCCAGGTGAGTATGGTGTTAGTGCTATCTTTAATGTTTCTAATCTTACTCTATTTGATGTAGGTGATGATTCGAGGTCAAATCCTTTTGAAGAGAGAGTGAATGATAAGGATCAGCCCAACGACCTATTCGAGGTGCCAATGTGGTCAATTACAAAAGCTAGGGCAAAGAAGCTTAAAGAAGTATTGAATGGGCTTGTACAAAATATATGGAGCAAGATGAACCTGGGGAACTTGGGAGATCTAAGGAGAATGAAGGACAACCTCTAATTCATCTAATTGAGGTCCAAGAAGAGCCCTATTCATATGGAACAAGGGCTGATGGTTCGGCCCCATAACAACCTTGTTAGGCTTGTTTTTCCTAATGCTACAAGGATAGAAAGTCAGCAATTTATTCTACTAATTAAATAAGGAAGTTGGTCAGC
>Ga0307515_10018979_pt1 | contig 12408 bp, 11 predicted proteins | sample 17_EM_MG_FD_194513 | JGI IMG/M metagenome (GOLD analysis project Ga0307515, IMG submission 194513) | Populus trichocarpa ectomycorrhiza microbial communities from riparian zone in the Pacific Northwest, United States - 17_EM | ecosystem: Host-associated > Plants > Roots > Unclassified | place...
CCGCGCCAGCACGTCCGATTCGGCGATGCCCAGCTCCCACTGCTTGGTCCTGGCGGTCTCCACCAGCATCGTCGCCAGGTCTTCGCAGAAGCCGTAGCGCTGCTGGATGAACTCGCGCGGCTGGTTGGGCTTGGTGCGGCCGGGCTCGACGAACAGCGCCACGAACGAGGGCGGGAGGATGAGTTGGCTGTCTTCGTTCACGGTTGCTGCTCCGACACATAAGCCAATGCGGCTTCTGAAAACACCTTGAAGTGCTTTCGTTCTCCAGGCGGCAGAGCCACCCACTCCTTCATCGGCCGCCCTTTGCCGGAAGGGTCCCACAGCGCCGCCCCGGCCAGCGAGATCGCCTTTTGATGGTCCGGGCCGGCGAGTTTGAACACGACGGTGTCGAGATGCTGCGCGACGAACGCCTTGCCATCGGCCTTGAGGCAGGCCTTGCCGAACATCTGCCCGGCCGCGACACGGGAGTCGGATGAATGGGCCTCGATGAGCTTTTCGTATTCGGCAATGGCGGTGGACATACTTGGATGAAGTGATCCGAACGCAGCCGGACGCGGTTGGGGGAGCCAACGATTATTGCGTGCGGCCTTGCCCCGCAGTGGCGCGCGGCGTCAGGGGCTGCCATAGACTCGCCCGAAATACCAGGAGACGCCATGCCCTGCCCTCGCCTGTTTGCAGGTCTGCTGATCGCTGTTGCCGTCTGGCCCGGGTCGGTGCTGGCCAGTGAACCCGCGACCGACCAACCGTTGCTGCGCGAGGTCGCCGCGGCGGTCAGTCCGGTTGAGTTGAAGACCACCGTGCAGACGCTGGTCAACTTCGGCACTCGCCACACCTTGTCCGACACCAAGTCGGACACACGCGGCATTGGCGCCGCGCGGCGCTGGGTGCAGCGACGTTTCACCGAGCTGTCCAAACAGTGCGGCAATTGCCTGGAGGTGGTGACGCCCTCGCAGACCTTCACCGGCCCCCGCGCGCCGCAGCCCACCGAGGTGATGGACATCGTCGCCATCCAGCGTGGCAGCAGTGATGCGAACCGCGTGATCCTGATCACCGGCCACCTGGACTCGCGGGTGTCCGACATCATGAACAGCACCAGCGATGCACCCGGCGCCAACGACGACGCATCGGGCGTGGCTGCCGTGCTGGAGGCGGCGCGGGTGCTGTCCAGGCAACGCCTTCGCGCCACCGTGGTGTATGCGGCGCTCTCAGGCGAAGAGCAAGGCCTGTACGGCGGCAAGGTGCTGGCCGAGTACGCGCGCGCCCAGGGCTGGCAGGTCGAAGCCGATCTCAACAACGACATCGTCGGCAACAGCCACGGCCAGGACGGCGTGGCGGACAACAGCACGGTGCGGGTGTTCTCGGAAGGGACCAAGGCGCTGGAGACCACCGCGCAAGCCGCCCGCCGCCGCTACAACGGCGGCGAGGTCGATTCGCCGTCGCGCAACATTGCGCGCTTCATGGCGACGCTGGCCGAGCGCTACCTCACCAACTTGCGCGTGCAGATGGTCTACCGCACCGACCGCTATGGCCGCGGCGGCGACCAGGTGGCCTTTCTCGACCTCGGCTTCCCAGCCGTCCGCGTGACGGAGGCGCACGAGGACTACACCCACCAGCACCAGGACCTGCGGGTCGAAAACGGCGTGCGCTACGGCGACACGATCGAGTTCGTCGACTTCGACTACCTGGCCCAGGTGACGCGGCTGAACATCGTCACGCTGGCTGCGCTGGCCAATGCGCCGGCGCCACCAAAAGACGTGGCCATCGAAGGCGCGGTGACACCCGACACCACGTTGAAGTGGGTGCCTCAGGCCGGCGCTGCGGGCCACCGCGTCTGGTGGCGCAGCACGACCGAGCCGCAATGGAAGTTCAGCCGGTTCGTCGCCGCCGACGCGCAGCCTGCGAACCGCCTGACCTTGAAGAACATCGTCATCGATGACTGGTTCTTCGGTGTCTCAGCTGTTTCGGCAGACGGCTATGAATCGCCGGTGGTCTTTCCCGGCGACCCGGGTTCATTCTGAAACCTGACCGCCCGCTACGGTGCAGGTTGCCGGCGTATGCTCGCCGGCTTCGAGATCAACGACCACAGGAGCCTGCAAGATGGATCGGACAGTGAGCACGCCGGCATTCGGCGACACGGTGACTGATTTCTCCCGGCGCGATTTCGTCGCCCTGTCGGTGGCGGCCGGCCTTGGCGGCGCTGCGGCGTCCGCATCAGCCGCCGGCCTGGCGGTGGTCACCGACGAGGTGACGATCAAGACCGCGGACGGCACCTGCGACGCCGCCTTCATCCACCCGGCCACCGGCGCGCACCCCGCCGTGCTGATCTGGCCCGATGCCTTCGGCCTGCGGCCGGCGATGCGGGACATCGCCAAGCGGCTGGCCGCTGAAGGCTACTCGGTGCTGGTGCCCAACCCCTTCTACCGCATGGCCAAGGCACCGGTGTTCGAAACCGCGGCCAACGCCGACTTCAAGGACCAGGCGCTGTGGGCCAAGCTCAAGCCGCTAATGGGCTCGGTGACCGCGGCCGGCGCGGCAGAGAAAGACGCTGCGGCGTTCGTCGAGTTTCTCGATGCGCAGGCCGCCGTCGACAAGACCAAGAAGATCGGCACCCAGGGCTACTGCATGGGCGGCGGGCTGGTGGTTCGCACCGCCGCCTCGCAGCCGGGCCGCATTGGCGCCGGTGCGTCTTTTCACGGTGGCGGCCTGGTCACCGACAAGCCCGACAGCCCGCACCTGCTGGCGCCGAAGATCAAGGCCCGCATGTACTTCGGCGTCGCGTCGAACGACGACCAGAAGCAGCCGGAAGCCAAGGACACGCTGAAGCAGAGCTTTGCCGACGCCAAGGTGCCGGCCACGGTCGAGGTCTACTCGGCATTGCACGGCTGGTGCGTGGCCGACATGCCGGTCGAAGGTGGTGCGCCGATCTACAACGCGGCTGAAGCCGAACGCGCCTGGCGCGCGCTGGTGGCGCTGTACAAGGCCGGCTTGGCCTGACGTGTGAGGTGCCGGCGCACAGCCGCCGGCCTCGCCAAGCACTGACGCGTTACGCGCGTGCGCTTCAAGCCGGGCTGAGTTCCTGCTGCTGTCGCAGGATGTTCTCACCGGTGGCGGTCAGCTTCAGGCTGCCGCCGTCCCACTTCAGCCAGTCCAGGGTCACGTAGTCGTCGAGGTCTTCTTCCGGAATCTGCGCCGCTCGCCGGCGGTGCAGCAGGTCGACGGTGGGCTGCAAGGTCTCGCGAAGGTGCTCGGCACGCTGGGATGGCAGGCGGTGGTGCGACATGGCTGGTCTTTCTGGGAAGGAGCTGCAATGGCGCTTGCCTGTGCAGCAGGCAGCGCGATGTTGGCTCACCGGCGGCCCGCGCGACAGTCGACGCAGACGAGATCCGCGCATAGGACAACGCCTACATTCGCGCCCATGCCGCGGCGCGCCGTGCCGCCTGCTCGTCAGCCCCGCCTTCTTTCGACGCCGACGACCTGCAGGTCCGGCGGCACCACGTGCAGGGTGTCGCGGCCTTTCATCTTGGCCGCGTACAGCGCCTCGTCTGCCAGGGCCAGCAGTTCGCTCGGCGTGGACACCGAACTGGGGCTGAGGTAGGCCACGCCGATGCTGGTGGTCACGTTCAGCACCACCGTGCTCAGCTGCATCGGCTTTCTGACGTGGGCGAGCACCTTTTCGGCCACACGGCGCGCCTCTTCGCTGTTGCGCACGCTGTCCAGGATCACGACGAACTCGTCGCCGGCCAGGCGCGCCACCGAGTCCGTCGAGCGAACGCTGCCCGTCAAGCGCTTGGCGAACTCGATCAGCACGGCGTCGCCGGCGGCATGGCCATGGGTGTCGTTGATGGCCTTGAACTGGTCAACATCGAGGAACATCAGGGCGATGCCGGTGCCCGCGCGCCGCGCACGCGACAGCGACTCGGTCAGCATGTCTTCGAAGCAGCGCCGGTTCGCCAGACCGGTCAACGGGTCGTTCAGCGCCAGCTCGGCCAGCTTGCGTTCCGATTCGCGGACCGCGGTGACGTCGGTCGTCAAGGTGTAGACGCCCAGCACCTCGCCGACCGAGGCCATGTCGGGGATGTACAGCGTGTGCAGCACCCGCTTCATGCCCAGCGCATCGGAGCTGACTTCGAATTCGATCCGCTTGCCGGTCAGCGCCTCGTTCAGCGCCTTGGAGCGCTGCTCGTACAGCTCCGGGCCGATCACCTCGACGAGCGGCCGGTTCAAGGCCTTGGCGATCGGAATGCCGGTCCATTGCTCGAAGGTCCGGTTGACGAAACGCAGCTGCTGGTCTTTGTCGATGTACGAGATCATCACCGGCAGGTTGTCGGCGATGGCGCGCAGCTGGCTTTCGCTGCGCTCGAGCAGAAGCTGGGCCCGCCGCAGCGCGGTCACGTCGAATGACATCGCATAAAAGCCCGTCACCTCGCCGCTGGCGGATGTCTGCGGGATCAGGTGCGCCTGGTAGTGCGCCTCTCGGCCTTCGCGCACCACGCTCGCCTCGAAGCTGCGGCGATGGCCGTTGAGTACCGACTCGATGTGCGGCGCATGCATCGCATAGTTGTCCTCGCCCACCGCTTCGCGCAGGCTCAGGCCCTGCTCTTGCCCGCGTTGCAACCCGTTGACGCGCCGGCCCAGGTCGTTGGCGTAGATGCACTTTTCGTGGCGATCGAAGTAGCCCACCATCGCCGGGATGTTGTCGATGACCTCGTGCAGCCGCCGCTCGCTCCGGGCCAGGTTCTGCTGGGCCTCCTGCCGCCCGCGGATGTCCCGAACGAAAGCGTTGGCGCCGTAGCCTTGGGCCGTCGGCATCGGCGAGATCGACAGCTCGATCGGGATCTCGTAGCCGTCGTGGTGCAGGCCGGCAATCTCGGTGCGGCGGTTGATCACCGGGCCGGTGCCGGTGCGGACAAAGGCCGCGAAGCCGTCGTTGTGGGCCTGCCGATACTGCGTCGGAATGATCAGTTCGGACAAGGTCTTGCCGACCGCCTCGGCCTTGCTCCAACCGAACAAGCGGCTCGCCTCGGCGTTCCAGTCGCCGATCCGGCCCTCGGTGTCGATGGCGATGAATGCATCGCTCGAGGTGTCGAGAATCGATTGGGTGCGCCGCTGCTCGACCACCAGCGCTGTCAGCAGCGGCCGCACGCGCGAGCGCAAGGCCCAGGTCCCGACCAGCACGAAGGCGACGATCAGGAGGGCCACCAGGTTGAACCGCTGGCGGATCGGGGTGTAGATGGTCTGCACATCGGTCTTCACGACCAGCCCGAGACCGGAGTCGCCGATCGGCGCGTACCCTGCGGCGACCGCTTCGCCGCGCGCGTCCAGCACCATCATGGCGCCCGAGCTGCCATTGAGCGCCAGCGTGATCGGATAGCTCGGCTTGCCCTGGGCGTCGAGCAAGGGCACCGAGAAGGCCTTCTTGTAGAAGCGGCTGGGGGCGCAGGCGGCCATCTGCTCGCGCAGGCTGCAGATGACCGCGTCGGAGCTTTCGTTGACCTGCCGCAGGGCCTGCAACACGTCGTCGAACAAGCGAAGCCGCTGCTCGGTCACCAGGGTGCCGATGCGTTGCCCATCGACGTCGAACGGCACGTGGGTGCGCAGCACATAGCCCTCCGCCCACAGCAGCTCGGCCGCCGCCGCGTCGACCGCCAGGTCGTGGCTCACGATCGCCGACGGGTCGAGGAACTGCCCGGCCTCGGCCAGCAGCTGGCCGTCATCCGCAAGGAATCGCACCCCGACGACCTCGTCGCTGACAAAGGTCGAGGCCAGGTACTTCAGCTGCCTCAGCCCGGCCGACTGGGTGGCTTCGACGCGGGACTTTCGGATCGCGTCCTGCACGCCGGGGCGGCTGGCGATCATGCGTGGGAACCACAGGCTGGTCTGCAGCGTGTTGGACAGGGCCAGCGCATGGGTGCGCGCCGCGTCGCCAGCGTTGTCGGTGATGGTTTCGTCGAAGGTCTCGCGCATCACCGCGAAGCCGGCCAGGCCGGCGCCGAGCGCCACCACCGTCAGGGTGGTGAGAGCACGGTAGATGATGCGGCGCTCCATGTACGCCGCCTCTTGCGAGTCGGGCCGAGCCAGGCGGCGCCTGAGCAACAACCAGTACCCCACCGCCAACACCACCAGCGCGAACGCCGTCAGTGGCAGCATCTGGTTGAACTTGCTCAGGCGATACAGCTGCTGCAGGCCCAACAGGTGGTCCAGCAGGCCCAGCAGCGCAAAGGCGGACAGCAACACGGTGGCCGCTGACATCGCCGATTTCTGGCGCGCGCCGATCGTTGGGCGATTCGCCATCAGCAAGGCCACGCCGGCCGCCATGAAGGCCAGGCAGGTGTTCGGTGCCACACGGCCGGGGTGCGGATTCTGCGGTGTCGGTGGCGTCGATTCGGCGATGAAGTCCAGGCCCCAGTCGGCATTCAAGACCGACTGCAACAGGGCCGCTGACGCGTAGACGAGCAACGCCACCGCGCAAGCGTCCGCCCACACGCCCAACGCGCGCGACCGTGTCTGGCCGTCGACAAACGCGAGCCCGGCGCCCGCAAGCGCGAACAGCAACCCGGCCCCAAGGCGAAGTTCAGACCCTCCTTGCGTCAGGGCATTGGCCCACGGCAGCTCATGCACCGCATTGGCGACGACCAGCACACCAAAGGCCGCCACCAGCGCGCCGATGATCCCGTGGACGGTCCAAGCCCAACGCGCCATTGCCGCCTTTCGCCAGCCTCACAGCGAGGCGCCGCAAAGCCTACTGCGATCGGCTCGGCTTGACCACAAGACTGCCGAATACCAACAACACGCGCCGAATCTTGTGCGTTGCTTCGGCGTGTCTTACCCCTAAGTTGGAGGGTCTTCAAGCGCCGCGATCCGCCACTAATTGGCAGTCTCAGGATTGACCCCCGCTTGGCAAGCGTCGCCCAATGGCCGCCCACTCGTTGAATCCACGCCCAAGGAGGCCACCATGCTGAATCGCTGGTTGCTGACGGATCGAGTCACGACGCGCCCCGGCGCCGCCTGGCTCGACGATGGAGACCGCTCCTGGTCGCCCTGGCCCTTGCCCTCGGACGACCCGGGCCCACTCAAGCTGATCGTGGGCACCGCGGGCGACGACGACCTGCACGGCACGCGAGACGACGACACGATCGACGGCTTGCAAGGCGCCGATCAGATGGCTGGCCGCAAAGGCAACGACACCTACGTCGCCGACAACATCGGCGACACGATCGTCGAACAGGCACACCAGGGTCAGGACGTGGTGATGGCCTCGGTCAGCTACACGCTCGGCGCCAACGTCGAGCACATCGGGCTGACCGGAACGGACAACATCAATGCCACAGGCAACGAGTTGGACAACCGCCTGTACGGCAACGTCGGCGCCAATGAGCTGGACGGCAAAGCCGGCGCCGACACGATGGTCGGCGGTGCCGGCAACGACATCTACTACGTCGACGACCCGGGCGACGTGGTGAAGGAACACAACGGCGAAGGCATCGACACCGTCCGAACCAGCATCGACTACACGCTGGGCAAGAGCGAAGAAAACCTCAGCCTGTGGCCCAGCTATCCACATGACCTCGTGGGCACCGGCAACGAGCTGGCCAACCTGATGGAAGACGGCATTGGCAGCGACTTGCTGTCAGGCCTTGGCGGCAATGACACGATCCAGGGCGGCAACATCCTGTCGCCGGGCGGTGTCGACACGCTGTATGGCGGCGACGGAGACGATGTGCTCAGCGCCGGCCAGAAGGCCTACTCCATGGACGAAATGTACGGCGGCCGCGGCAACGACACGCTGCAGGCCGGCGCGGGTGCCAACAGCCTTTTCGGCGACGAAGGTGACGACCTGCTCATTGCTGGCTCTGGCGGCATGGGTCACGGCCCGGCGGACCTGCTCGATGGCGGTGATGGCCAGGACACCTTGCAAGGCGGGCTCAGCCTGAACGGCGGGGCTGGCGATGATCTGTTGGAAACCACCGGCATGTCCGGCTGGGCGGACGGCGGCCAGGGCAACGACACCATTGAAGGCAACGGTGGCGGCGGCTACATCTATACGTTCCAGGCCGAGGGCGGTGCTGGCGACGATTGGATGAATCTGTTCTCCACCACTCTTCAACTGATCGCCAACGGCGGAGAAGGACAGGACACCATCACCTGCGGCGGTCTCAGCAATCTCACCATCGACGGCGGTGCCGGCGACGACATGCTGACGGGCAACAAATACGCGCCCGGGATCCTGGTCATGAGCGGCGGCGACGGCAGCGACACCATCGTTGGCAACGGCCAGAGTGGCCGGGGCATCTCGCTCAGCGGCGGCAACGGACGCGACAACCTGCTCGCCAATGCCGGCAGTGGCGTGGAGGTCGATGTGACCGGCGATGCGGGCAAGGATACGTTGCATGCCACCGGAGGTCTCGCGACACTGCATGGAGGCGCTGGCGCGGACCTGTTCATCCTCAGCGCCAAGGAAGTGCTCGGTGAAACCATGATCACCGTGGCCGACTTTGCCACGAGCGTCGACCAGCTGAGCCTCAGTCAATCCAGCCTGGCGGTCGGCGACGGCGACCTGCTCGTCGAAGGCGCTGTTGAGATTGCGGGCCCGGGTGGCTTCGATGCCTGCGCCGAGCTGGTGATCGTCGCGGCCGACATCTTCGGCGACCTGACGCTGGACAAAGCAGCCGCCGCGATCGGCAGTGCGAACCAGGCCTATGCCGCCGGGCAGACGGTGGTCTTCACGGTCGACAACGGCAGCGACAGCTGGGTGCTGTACTTCCAGTCCAATGGCGCCGATGCGGCCGTGAGTGCCGCCGAACTAAGCATCGTGGGGCAGCTGAACGGCGCCGCGTCGACCGGTGCCGAGGACGTGACCTGGGGCACCTGATCCGGCAGGTGCCTTGGTCCTGCTGCGTTACTTGAAGGGATTGGCCGTCGCCAGCCAGAGGCCAATCCCCGTGGCGATGATGAAGGCGCCATCGGTCACGCCCACGCCGACGAAGTACTTGGTCTGCAACTCAGGGATCAACTCGGGCTGGCGCGCGGCGCTTTCGAGAAACTTCATCGTCGCCAGGCCGATGCCGATGCACGAGCCAAACGCCGGGATGCCGATCAGCAGCGCGACGGCCAGGGGAAGCAGGGTGTCGGAGGACATGGCGGTTTCCTTTCTTGGGTGGGACTGCCGCCAGTGTTGCCGGGCGCCTTCGCGTTGGCGATGACCTGCCAGGTCATGGTTCTTCGCTCCAACGAGCTTCAGGTGGATTCAGAAGCACCAAAAGCAAACGGGGCCGCGCCGGCCCCGTTTGCTGGGTGATTTGCTTGTTCGATCGGTTGTTGTCGCGGCGTAATTGCCTTGGGCAGTACACAGGTCGGCAGCCTCGCTCGCCCCGGACGGGTTCGCTGGGTCAACAGACCGGGCGCGCCGGTCGTCAACGGCCGGATCCGATCGCTCAGATCGCGCTGTCGTCTTCTTCGTCTGCCGCCAGATCGATCTCACGGTCGTAGGCGGCCAACTCGGCGGCCTTGACCTTCGGGATCAGCGGACGGTCCAGCGGGCGGCAGACGCGGCGCTGCAAGCAGTTCAGGCGGTCCGAACGCTCTACAGCCTGCAGGATGATCTCCGGGTCCGTCATCATCGTGAACGGGTTCAGAGCGATTTCGGCGTGGCGCATGAGGTTCTCCTGAGGGTGTGGGCTTCGGCGCGAAACCCATGTCACGAACTGTAGAGAAGCACTTCGGCCGACAACAGTCGGCTGACAGACAAGCCGAGTGTCGGAAAAAACCTGACAAGGCTGACGGCCGCCGGGCGGAGCTTGTAAGGCACCCCACCGCGCAGCGCGCAAGCCAAGCCCTTGGTAACCGCTCGATCACTCGCCGGCCGCTTCAACGGCGGCCTGTTGGTGAAAACCCTAAATTCGTCGTGAGCGAAGTCACGATGATGGGGTAATCCCTAGGTTTTGTCTTGAAACTGTCGTCAGTGCCTGTCACAGTCGCTCTGCTGTCGCACGAAACCGCTAACAGCAAAGCCGGGTTCTTGCAATCCGCCTGAACCCGAGACCTCGCGGAGGCGCCAAAAGCCACTTCGCCAGGACTGCCAAGTTGGCCTCAGGGCTGATGCGGGCCAACCAAACAACCAATCAACCTCAAAAGGGCCATGATGAAACAACGTCTGATCAACCTCTTCACGAACACCAACGCGCAACTGGGCTACTCGCAAATCGAAGCCCTGATGGTTGTCGCCGTCCTCGGCTATTTCGGTCTGGCGATCGCCGACCTGGCCGGCCTGAAGGGCTGAGCCACCACATCCGCCGCATCCACGCTGCCGACGCCGGTCAGCGCAGGCCCGGCGGCTTCACCCCAGGCAGCCATTTGGCGTAGATCCGTTCAAAGCTGCCGTCCGCCTTCATTTCGTCAAGCGTTCTCTGCCAGCGCACGGCCACGTCATCCGGCGTGTCACGCGAAAACGCGATGTATTGAACCGCCTGGGTAATCACGAGGCCGGTTTCGATGTCATTGGCATTGACGCCGGCCGCCACCAGCGTATCGGCCAGCGTGACGTCATCGAGCGCCATCAATGGCGCACGCCCCGCCGCCAGCATGCGCACCGCCAGTGCCGGCGTGTTGACTGCATTGATGTTCCCAAAGCCCATGCCGCGCAGCATTTGCTCCAGGTACCAGTCGCGCGGAATCACAATGCGTTCTGCGCCGCGCGCCTGCTCCAGATTGTCAAAATACGGGCCGCCGCGGCGTGTGTAGAAATGGGCCGTGGTGGCCGATATCGGACCGACCCAATGGAACAACTTCTCGCGTTCGGCGGTGCGAGTGGTGGCGAACAATCCGATGTTGGGCAAGCTGGTCACTTGTTTGTAGCCGCGCGCCCATGGGACAACTTCGATCGGTGCTGCGGTGCCGAGGCGGCGCATGATCTCTTCGACCACTTCGGTACCGAGGCCGGCTGCCTTGCCCGCCCGCGCGAAAGTGACAGGCGGATATTCCTCGGTATAGAGCTGGAGCTGAACTTCTGCCGCAGCCGATGCGGTCAACAGGAAGAGAAGCAGTGCTGTTGCGGAGCGAACAAGTGGCGTGAACATGGCTCCTCCTGTCGGCAAGCCAAGGGTTCATGATAGGCCGGCCAGACGACCAATCAACCGCACAAACCCAGGCGGATTCGGCCCCGTCAAGGACGGGCGTGCTTTGCGATGGCGTCCAGCCGCTGTGCCAGCCACAGCCGGTCCGCCTTGCGGGCATAGTCGGCGGCACGCAGCCCCGCCTTGTTCTGCAGCGTCACATCGGCGCCGCGCAGGGCCAGCAGATCCGCCGCATCCACGCTGCCGAAGCCGGCAGCCAGCATCAAAGGCGTGTTGCCGTTCGGTGCCCGGGCATCGAGCTGGGCACCACGCTCCAGCAACAACGCCACCGCCGCCTGCTCATTGCCAGACGCGGCGTAGTGCAAGGGTGTCCAGCCCTCGCGGTTGACCTGGGCGCCACGCGCCATCAACTGCTTCATCGCGTCGAGCTGGCCGCGCAAGGCGGCCATCATCAGCAGCGTCTCACCGGCGGGGCTGGTGGCTTCGACGTCGAGCTGCGGATGGTTCAGCAGCAGCGGCACCACATCGAATGAGTTCTCACGCAAGGCCAGGTACAGGCCGTGCTGGCCCTCCGGGTTGCGCGCGTTGACATCGAACCCCTTGGCCAGCAGCGGCGCGATGATGCCGGGGCGGTCGAGCTCGATACCGAGGAAGAAGTCTTCGTACGAACCAGCGTGCGCGGCTGAAGCGGCGAGCAACAGCGCCCCGCCAGCCAGCAACACGCCACGCCTGTCCGTGAACCGTGGGCCTCGCATGCCTCAGGCCGCGGCCAAGGCCGGCACCTGGACCTGGAACAAGCGTTCGAAGTTCAGCGTGGTCGCTTGCGCGATCTCTTCCACCGAAACACCCTTCTCTGCTGCCAGCACAGTCGCCACATGCGGCACATAGGCCGGGCTGTTGGTCTTGCCGCGGTAAGGCACCGGCGCCAGGTACGGGCTGTCGGTTTCGATCAGGCTGCGCTCCAGCGGCACGAAGCGCGCCACCTCACGCAAGTCGGCCGCGTTGCGGAAGCTGACGATGCCCGAGAACGAGATGTGAAAGCCCAGGTCGAGCGCGGCCCGGGCGACGTCCATCGTCTCGGTGAAGCAGTGGAAGACGCCGCCGATGCCCGAACCCTCTTGCCCGGCGCCCTCTTCCTTCAGCAACCTGATCGTGTCGTCGCTGGCGCTGCGCGTGTGGATGATCAGCGGCAGCTTCAGCCGCCGCGCAGCCCGGATGTGGGCGCGAAAACGGTCGCGCTGCCATTCCATGTCGGCAATGCTGCGGCCGTTCAGGCGGTAGTAGTCAAGCCCTGTTTCACCGATGGCGATGACCTTGGGTTGGCCGGCCAGGCGGCACA
>Ga0307515_10018981_pt1 | contig 12407 bp, 9 predicted proteins | sample 17_EM_MG_FD_194513 | JGI IMG/M metagenome (GOLD analysis project Ga0307515, IMG submission 194513) | Populus trichocarpa ectomycorrhiza microbial communities from riparian zone in the Pacific Northwest, United States - 17_EM | ecosystem: Host-associated > Plants > Roots > Unclassified | place...
CGCGCCATGAACGCAATCGCGATGCGACCGATCAAGACCGACGCCAGTGCCATCGGGCACAGCACACGCAACAGCCCCGAGGGTTCGCCGCGCGAGTCGCTGGCTGCGGCCGCGGCGCCCTGCAACTGCGTGCGAACGCCCACCGCGTCCTCATAGGTTCGCCAGCCGACATCGGTCACGGCGAAACGCCGCGAGGTGCGTACGAGCAGTGGGACACCCAGGTTCTTCTCGAGCGCCGCGACAGAGCGGCTCAGGCGCGAGGGCGGAACGCCGAACCTGGCGCCCGCGGCGTTGAATCCACCGGCGTCCACGACGGCGGCGAAGGCCATCAGGTCCTGGAACAGTCTTGACAGTTCATCCATCGTTCAACAAGGCACGCACACCATTGAATCGCGCAAGGTGCGACCGCACAAGCATGGGTCACTTGCGAGCCTGCCGCCGCGCCTCGCCCGGCGTCAGGCCATACAGGCGGCGGAACACGCGGGTGAGGTGCCCCTGGTTGGCAAAGCCGACGTCCGACGCGATGTCGACCAGCGACAGGTCCGAGCCCTCCACCAGTTGCAGCGCCCGCTCGGCGCGCTTGAGCATCACGTAGCGATGGGGGGACGTGCCCGTCGTGTTGCGAAACAGGCGCACGAACTGCGGCTTGCTCAAGCCCACCGCTGCGGACAGCGCGGACAGTGTGAGGTCACTGGCCAACGCCTGATCCATCAGCTCTTCCAGCCCGGCCCATTGCCGCAGGCTGAGCTTGCCGCGTTCCCGAGGGTCGGCGGCTGCAACGGTCCTGGTGCGGTGCAGGTGCAGCACCACGCCCAGCGACAGTGACTCCGCATAGAGCGCGCCGTTGGGACAACCTTGACGGACCTCATCCACCATCCGCCGGAGCACGGCGGCCAGTTCCGGATCGTCGAAGAACTGGCTGTGGTGCAGCGGTAGTGCCGGGTCGTCATCGCACAGGCCTCGGCTTACCAGCAGCTTGGTGTCGAGCTCCAGCAGGATGCGTCGCGCATCGAATGCGCCGAGTTGCTCCACGCCCACTTCGACACCCGCCCCGAACAGGCCGAAGCCGCCTGGCCGCACATCGAGGTCGTGATGCCGCCGGCCGACGTGCAAGCGGGTGCGCAGGCCTCCGGTGTCGAGCAGCGCCAGCGCGGCGTGCGGCGCCGCGAATCGGTCCTTCCAGGCTCCAGGCGGGGTGGTGAAGCAGGCCAACGGCAGGCCTTGCCAACGGCCGAGCAGCGCCGGGCCGAGCAAGCTGCTCGGGGCAGCGTCAGCTGGATCGGGGGCACGACGTTGGTGGGTGGTCATGGCTCTTCAAGGATGTTCGGAGGGCTCCACATCAGGCCGGCTCCCCATCATGACACAGGTCTTTCAGTCATGGAACGTTGATATCTAAACATTTGAAGCCTGGCATGAGCCGCCTGTACAAGCCTGAGCCGTTTGTATAAGACACCGCCTTCCATGCGCTGCTGTAATGCCGTCGCTCTAGAGACTTCCTGCCATTTGCAGGGCTCGATGACGCATTCGTTCTGGACGCGCAGAGCCGGCCTGCGCAGCCAGGCATTCCGTATCCAGAGAGGAGATATCCATGACATTCCGAACTGCCCTGCGTTGGGCGACCTTCGTCGGCGCCACCGTCCTTGTGGCTGGCACGTTCAGCGCCTGCGGTGGCGACGACAGCACCGCCGCCACCACACCCCCAACACCACCAGCGGCGCTGCTGGCCTGCGACGACACGATGAAGACCGCGTTCAAGCCCGACGCCAACACCAGCGTCGTGGTGGTCAAGGCGCTCAAGAAGGGCGACGCCATCCCCCTCGCACCGACGGCAGCGCCGGTGCTGGCCCCCAGCGACATCTGTGCGGTCAAGCTGCTGGTCGGGCCGGGCCACCCAGGCCCAGTGGGGGCGCCGTCCACCACTTCCGGCATCGGCATCGAGGTCTGGTTGCCAGCCAAGACGGCCTGGAACCAGCGCGTGCACTTGCTCGGCGGCGGCGGCATGGCGGGCGGCGTGCACACCAACCCGGCAATCTTCGCCGGCGGCGTCGGGACCAATCCGTGGGACATCGCGGGCGTCGAGGGCGCCGTCTCGGCCACGACCGATACCGGTCACCCCGCCTCGAACAGCAACTTCCTGATGAACCCGGACGGCACCATCAACACCGTGGGCTGGGACGAGTTCTCGCAACGCGGCATCCACGAGATGACGCTCAAGGCCAAGGCGCTGGCCAAGGCCTACTTCGGCAGCGATCCCAAGTACACGTACTGGCAAGGCGGCTCCACCGGCGGACGGCAGGGCATGAAGCAGGCGCAGCTCTACCCGGAAGACTTCGACGGCATCGTGGCCAACCAGCCGTCCGTCAACTGGAGCCGATTCATCACCGCCATGCTGTACGGCCAGACCGTGACGCAGCGCGACCTGGGCGGTGTGGGCATGACGACGGCACAGGTCAACCTCGTGTCCAACGCGGCAATCGCGTCGTGCGACCTGGTGGGCGGCCAGCACCTGGGCTATCTGCTCAACCCCGCGACGTGCACCTATGACCCCACCGCGGATGCCAGCGTGCTGTGCGTGGGTCAGGGGCCGGGCACCAACACCACCGCCGACTGCGTGTCGCTGGTCCAGGCGCGCGCGATGAACAAGGTGTGGTACGGCATGACCCGCGATGGCACGGCGCCCGCGCCAGCGGCGGACACGGGTTATGAAACCGCGCTGTCGGGCAATCACATGTGGTACGGCTATCCACGGGGTTCCAGCATCGGCACATCGCCGATTCCGAACTTCGGCAACATCTTCGGCCCGACCACGCCGACCACGATCGCGACCGACTTCATCGCGCTGTCGCTGCAGAACTCGACCGTGGCGACGCCGTCGTTCCTGAATGCCACCGGCAACGGCATCGATGGGTGGAAGAACCTGTCGTACGCCCAGTTGGCCAATGCGGCCGACCGGGGCCTGGCCTTGCAGGCATCGTTCGGCAACGTCAACACCGACGAGCCCGACCTGTCGAAGTTCAAGGCGCGTGGGGGCAAGCTGATCACGATGTATGGTGCGGCCGACAACCTCATTCCCTACAGCGGCTTCATCAACTACTACAGCCGCGTCGCGACTTCACTGGGCGGCCTGGCCAACGTGCAGAGCTTCTTCAAGCTCTACCTGGTGCCGGGCATGGGACACTTCCCGCTCAATGGCACGACCAACCCGAACGCCAATCCGCCCATCCCGACCGACGCATACAACTACGCCTTGCTGACCGACTGGGTGGAGAAGGGCATCGTGCCGACCGACAAGCTGAGCATCACCACGCCCACCGGCACCAGTGGAGCAATCTGCATGTATCCGAAGATGCCGGTCTACGTCAGCGGCGATATTCGCGCGGCCACGAGCTACAGCTGTCAATGACGCCGGTGGCCGCGGGCCTTGCTACGCGGCCTTCAGTTTGTGATTCCTGAGCGGCAGGCTGCGGATGCGCTGCCCCGTTGCGGCGAAGACAGCGTTGACGAGCGCGGGTGCCAAGGGCGGTACGCCGACCTCGCCAACGCTGCCCCAGGCCTGCGCCGGGTCGCCGCCGCAGGGCAGCAGGTGCGTCTCGATGCGCGGGACTTCATTCATCCGCAACAGGGCATAGTCATGGAAGTTGCTCTGTTGAACCTGCCCGTTCTCGAACGTGATCTCGCCATGCAAGGCCGCGCCGAGCGCCTGGATGATCCCGCCCTCCATCTGCATGACCGCCATGCCTGGATGGAGCACGAAGACAGGATCGATGACGCAGACGACGCGGTGCACCTTGAGCGCACCCTCCTTGTCGACGCTGATCTCCACGACCTGCGCGCAGACCGCGGCTTCGTGTTCGACCAATGCCATCCCCTGATAGACACCTGCGGGTTGGCGCCCCCAGTTGGAGCGCTTTGCGACCTCGTCCAGCACGCGCAAGGACCGTGGGGCCTTCGCGAACATTTCTCGCCGGAACTGGTATGGGTTCTTGCCAGCCGATTTCGCCATCTCGTCGACAAATGTTTCTCTGAAAAATCCGTTCGGCGTGAAGTTGACGCCGCGCCAGTAGCCGACGGGAATCTGCGTCTGCCTGGCCGTGAAGGCCACCTGGTAGTTCGCGACGTGGTAGGCCTTGCCGCCTTCCAGATCCTCTTCCAGGTAAGCATGCATCGTGCTCATGTCAACACCATTGCGCTGACGCGACGCCTGCAGCGTGGCCTGGATCGAGGACGCACACAAATCGATCTTCCAGGCGATCAGCGTGCCGTCCTTGTCGAAGCCGGCCGTCTGCCGCGCAACGAACATCGGCCTGTAGAAGTCATGCCGGATATCCTCCTCGCGCGACCATTGCATCTTCACGGGCACGTCGACTTGGGCGGCGATCAGCACCGACATCCGCGCCCAGTCCTGCGACAGGCCGCGACGCCCGAATCCACCACCCGCGCGACACTTGTGGACATAGACCTTCGAGACCGGAACACCGAGCGCCTCAGCGACCACATTGGCGGTGCCTTCGCCGTTCTGCGTGGGGGCCCAGACATCGACGCGGTCGGCGGTGACGTGCGCGGTACAGGTCTGCGGCTCCATCGTCGCGTGGCAGAGGTATGGCACTCTGTGTTCGGCCGTGATGACCTTGGCGGCCGAGGCGAGAGCGGCGACCACGTCTCCATGCTTCTCCCCCACGGCGGCATCGGAGGCACCGAGTCCCTTCTCGAACGTCTCTCGCAATGCATCGGTCGTGACGCCTGCGCCTGCATTCGCATCCCAGACCACGGGCAGCGCTTCGAGCGCCTTCTTGGCCTGCCACCAGGTGCTTGCGATCACCGCGACCGCCGTGTCCCCCACACGGACCACCTTGCGCACCCCGGGCATGACCAGCACTTTCTGGTCGTCGAAGCTGACCAGCTTGCCGGCGTACTCGAAGAGCGTGTGGCGTCCCGCGAAAGAAGGGCATGACGCCACCGCCGCGTACAACATGTCGGGCAGGCGGATATCGCTTGCGAAGACCGGTTCACCGGTCACCTTGGCCCGTGTATCCAGTGGCTTTACCGCCGTGCCGATCAAGCGCCACTCCTTCGGCGCCTTGAGCTCGACTTCCGCCGGGACCCGCCGGCGCGCGGCCGCTTCGGCCAGCTCGCCATAACGGAACGTTCGGCGGCTTGGGCGATGCGTCACGATGCTGTTGCCCGCATTGCACTCGTCGACAGGTACGGCCCATCGTGCCGCCGCTTCGCTGACGAGCATCGTGCGCGCCTGGGCGCCTGCCTTGCGAAGAATCTCTTGTGAAGTCCGTACCGAACGGCTGTTGGTGGACCGCATGTCGCCCCATAGCCGCTTGCGGGCAATGTGCTCGGCCGTGTCCGCAAACTCGGGCTTGACCTTGGCCCAGTCGCATTCCAGTTCTTCGGCCACCAGCATCGGCAGCGTCGTGAAGATGCCTTGCCCCATCTCCGACCTTGCGATACGGATGCGCACACTGTCGTCTGCTTCGATGACGACCCAGGCCGTGAGCTCCAGCGGCTTGAGCGGGGCGGGTTGTCCAGGCGTGGCCGGTTGTTGTGCGGAGGGTTGCTGGCCAAGGCTTTCCGGTGGAATTCCGAGCACGATGCCGCCAGCGGCGGCACTGATGCCAAACGCAAATCCACGGCGGGTGATTGCAGGCATCGTCATCACGCTTGCTCCTCGGTCTTCATGCCATCAGTCAACGCGGCAACGCTGTTCGGCTTGCCATAGGCGCAGATCTTGATGGCGCGGTGGATGCGCGGGTACGTGCCGCAACGGCAGAGATTGCCCGCCATTGCGGCCGAGATGTCGTCGTCCGACGGACGCGGATTCTCGGCGAGCAGCGCGGCGGCCTGCATGATCTGACCAGACTGGCAATACCCGCATTGGGGCACGTTCTCCTCCAGCCACACCGCCTGCACCGGATGCAAGCCACCTGCCGATGCCGGTGCTTTCGCGGGCAGTCCTTCGATCGTCGTGATGCTTGCTCCGTTGACGTCCTGCATGGGCGTGATGCACGAGCGGGTGGCCTTGTCGCCGATGTGCACCGTGCAGCATCCGCACAGGCCCATGCCGCATCCGAAGCGTGTGCCAGGCAGGTTCAGCTCGTCACGCACAAACCAGAGAAGGGGTGTCGTAGGGTCGCCATCGAACTGACGTTGAACTCCGTTGACTGCAAGTTGGATCATGCATGTTCCTTTGATGGGCTTCCAGGGAATCCGGTGCTCAAGGCTGATCGACCCCGCGAAGGCCGGCGCGAGCCACCGCGTCGGAGAGGGTGCCGTCGCTTGCGATCGATTCAGAGAACTTCTGCAGAAATTCGTGGGCGACACCTCGGCCTTTGGGCACGCCAATACCGAAGCGCTCGCTACCCCAGCTTCCTGCAAGCACTTTCGAGCCAGGCAGCTGGTCTCCGAGTTCGTAGAGGATGGCGTTGTTCGCCGCCAGCGCGTCGATCTCACCGGAGCGAAGAGCGCGCAAGGCGACGGGCAGCGACGAAATGGGAACCATCGTCACAAGAGGGTAGAGCCTTGCGAACTCGATCGCCGTCGTGCTCCCCGCGAGCGCACCCACGCGCGCCGGTTGCCGGGACAGCGCGGCCAGATCACTCAAGCGCGAGCCGCTCGGTACGAGCACGCTCTTGTGGACGACAAGCACCGGCTTGGCCAGATCCATCGCCCGCGCGCGCTCTGGCGTCGCGTTGGTGAAAGCGAAGTCGGCGCGGCCTTCAGCCACTGCCGCAAGAGCCTCCGGGTTGCTGCCGTGCACCACGACTTCGTACTCCACACCCAGGCGCGCAGCCAGGGCGCGGCCGAGCTCGAAGGCCACCCCTCGTCTCTGGGCCTCAGGCGATTCTTGAAGCAGCGAGGAAGGGCTGCCACGGTGGACGGCGATCCTCAGGACGCCCGTAGGTGCCAAAGTGGATCGGACTGAACTCGGGTTGGCGCTGTCACTGCGGCTCGCGCAGCCAGAGAGCATCAGGAACGCAAGACCACAAGTCAAAGCGCGCACTATTCCGCCGACCATCATCATTGTCCTTGTGATGAAACCATAAGAGCGGGGTCACTATAGGTTGACCAGAAGCACACGGCGCGCTCGGCGACGCACCTTTCCGCCTACCGAAATCTCATCAGATTCGCATTGCGCGCAAGCGCATCGGCACCGTATCGTTGCACTGGCGCAATCGGCCTGAAGGAATGAACATATGAGTACAGCGGTCAGTGGCGCGGGTTCGGGAGCGCGGGGACATCGCATAGGTATCGTGGGCCTAGGCGCGGTTGGTGGCCACTTTGCTGCGCAGCTTGCGGCGGCTGGTCACGAGGTATCAGCGCTTGCGACAAGTTCGTCTCTCGCAGCACTGCGGGCTCACGGCCTTCGGCATCGCAGCCTTGACCTACCAGAGAAGATCTACAGGATCAACGTGTGCGCCACAGCCGAGGAGATGGGCCGACAGGATCTGGTGATCCTGGCCCTCAAGGCTCAGGTCCTTCCTTCCGTCGCGGCAAGCTTGAAGCCTCTGATGGGTGCTGAGACCGTTCTCCTTCCGGTCGGAAACGGATTGCCCTGGTGGTACTTCCTCGTGGAGGGCGTGCCACTGGCAGGCACGCGGCTCACGAGCGTAGACCCCGACCGGGCAATCGAACGGGCACTGCCCATAGGGCGCGTCCTCGGTGCGAGTTTCATGGGTTCCTGTCACAGCCCGGCGCCTGGTGTTGTCGTGCATGTCAGCGGAGGAAAAGTGACCCTGGGTGAGCCTGGCGGCGGCACGAGCGAGCGCGCCTCCTACTGGACATCGGTGCTCACGGAAGCGGGCTTGCCCACCACGGAGGTCCACAACATTCGTGAAGCGTTGTGGCTGAAGCTGCTGGGCAATATCGGGTCCAACCCCATCAGCCTTCTCACCGGCACAACAACCGATCGCATCGTGGATGACGGCCTGGTGCGCACCGTGTTCCAGGGCGTCATGCAGGAGTGCCTGGATGTTGGCAAGGCAATCGGCCTTGCGCTCGACATCAGCGTTGTGGACCGGATTGCCCAGACCCGCGCGCTGGGATCGATCAAGAGCTCCATGCTGCAGGACCTGGAGGCAGGGCGCTCCGTCGAACTGGACGCCATCGTGAGAGCGCCGATGGAATGCGCCACGGCTCTCGGCATGGAAGTCCCTTTCATGCAGGCCATCTTCGGGCTCGCGCGTTTGCGCGCGCAGGCCTTGGACTTGTACCCGGCCTGAGCACCTCCCTGGTCCATATTGTCGCGCGCGCAGACATCGCATCGAAGGCCTAGAAAAAGTGCCGAATCCCCAGCGCGTAGCTGGTGCCCTTGGCCTCGACCGCATTCGCCGCCGTTCCCATGGCGCGGTTCCTGTCGATGCGGGTCACTGCATAGACGTCGGTTCTCTTCGAGATGAAGTACGAGTAGCCGATGGCTCCCAGGCGGCGTTCTGACGCAAAGCGTTCGTTGCCCTTGCGCGCGCCATAGGCAATGTTGAGCCTGTGCTGCCCAAACGGTGCCGAAGCGCTCACCTCCCAGATCTTGTGGGTGATGTTGTCATCGGCCGGCGTGGCGGACGTGCTGCCATCGCTCTTGATCCGTCCCAGATGGGCGAACACCTTCACCACCTGGAAGTCGTAGGTGACGGCCGCCAGCATGTTCTTGGTGTTGTTGCGCGACGTTCCGTCGGAGAACGTGACGGGATCCTTCTTGACATTGGTGTACCCCAACGACAAGCCCAGCGGGCCTGCTGCGTACGACACACGTCCGCCGATATTGCCGCCACCGGATCCTTCGGCAAATGACTTCTGGACATTGAAGTTGACGCCGCCCCACGTCGGTGAGTCATAGGCCATGCTCTGGGACCACCCCGTGCCACCGGACAACGGCGCGCCGATGAACATGAGCAGGTTGATGGGCGAGTAGGTTGTCGAGTCGGCCAGCGCATTGGTCTGAGTGGACATGATCCACAGGGCGGTCGTCATCTGCCCCAATCTCACGCGGCCCCATTCAGCGGTGCCCAGGCCGACGTATGCGGCCTTGGAGAAGTAAGGATCGGCCGACACGTTCACGGCCGAGCAGGCAGGCGCGGGGGACGGTGGGCCTGCGCAGATCGCATCGCTGCGGCCGGTCTGGCCCGTGTCATTGCGTATGAAGCTCTGCAGTTCGAAGTTGGCGCTGAACCCGCCGCCAAGATCCTCGGTGCCGCGCAGGCCCCACATGCTGGTCGTGAGTCCGCTGGAGTCCTGCCGGGTCGTGGTGACGTCGGTGGGCGTGACGCCTGTGGGTGCGCCCTTCATGCGACCGACGTTGGCGTCCAGCACCCCGAAGATCGACACCGAACTCTGTGCGTACGCTGACCCAGCGAGGCTGAGCGCGAGCAGTGCAAGGACGCGGGATTTCGAAATAGATCTCTTCATTCATGTCTCCAGTTTTATGTGGCCGATAGGTTGGGCCGATACTTGCATTGACCTCCATCACCAGGCAGCAACTGCGTATGGCCGCTTACCTGAGATGAGGGTTTCATCGAAGAGCTGCCAATAAGAAAGCTCTGTGATCGATGCTAGCCAGCGCACATAAAACAATCCAATACTGTTGATAGGTTCAACTACATATTCGATACGTATAAGTGAAGTGGCGGACCGATACATGAGAGTCGACGTTTGTCATATCGCGAGTCAAATCGACAAAAAAAATGGCCAACCGCTCTTGGCGGTCGGCCACTAAGGCTTCTCGAGCAATGAACTCGGCGAGGGAGATTGCAGCTGTCGAAAGAAGGCCAACCTGCCGAGCTGCAGGTCCGACCCGTCGGGGGCGGGGATCGTCTGTTCCCTCGCTGCTTCAGTCCAGCTTGATGTTCTTCGCCTTGATCAGCGTTCCCATGAACTGCGACTCGCGCTTGATGAACGCCGCGGTTTCGGCTGGCGTGGGACTGATGGGCTCATTGCCCGCCTCCTCGATGTAGCGCAGCATCTCCGGCGTCTGGGTGATCGCGGTGAGGGTCGCATGCAGGCGCTGAACGATGGCAGGCGGCGTATTGGCCGGTAACCAGACACCGACCCAGGTGAAGACCTCCAGCCCCGGAAAGCTCTCGGCCAGCGTGGGTACATCAGGCAACGCACTGCTGCGCGCGCTGCCGGTATAGGCCAGTGCACGCACGCGGCCAGCCTTGATGTGCGGCAGCGCCGAAACCGGAGGCTCCCAGCCCACCATCACTTGCCCGCCGATCACGTCGACCATCGCGCCCTGCTTGTAGGGAACATGCAGCATCTCCACGCCGGCGGCATCCTGAAGGAGCTCCAGGCCCAGGTGCGAAGTCGTGCCCGAACCATAGGAAGCAAACGTCACCTTGCCGGGCGTTGCCTTGGCCATGGCAACCAGCTCGCGCAGGGATTTCACAGGCACATCCTTGTTGACCACCAGGAACGAGCCGCCGCGAAAGATCTGCGTGACCGGGATGAAGTCCTTCTCCGGGTTGTACGGCAGCCTGGCCAGCAGGTGCGGCGCGACAGTGAACGGGTTGCCGGTGGAGATGAGGATGGTGTAGCCGTCGGCGGGAGCCTTGGCAACCGCATCCACCCCGAGTGTCGACAGTGCACCAGGTCGGTTCTCCACGACCACGGGCACCTTGAGCGCCTTCGACAGCTTGTCCGCGTAGAGCCGCGAGAACGCGTCGGACCCGACGCCGGCCGGTGTGGGCGTCACGATCCTGATCGGCTTCGATGGCCAAGGATCCGTCTGCGCGTGCGCGGGCGTCGACGCAAGCCAGGCAGCACAGATTGCTGCGAATACTCTGAGGTAGCTCTTCATGGTTTGTCTCCGTCTCCAGCTCGAAGCCAGACGAACTTGAAAGGTGTTGTCTCGGCGTCGAGCGTCACGACGCAATGAAACCCGTGCCCACGCGGCACGGGCCGTCTTCAGATGTAGTAGTCGGGGTAGTTGGTGGCATCCAGCCCCGGTACCACGACTTTCGCGGGATCGTTGCCGCTGCGCTGCAGCAGATCGATGGCGTAGTCGACCACGCAGCCTGCCAGCAACTGCCGCGGATCTTCCATGATCACGCGCAACCGAGTGTTGAGCGCGCGCCAGTCGTTGGGCCCTTCGATCGCCGGCATCTCGGACACTTGCGTCGTGTCTGCGGTGAGCCTGGGCCGGATGGCAGCGCCCGGCGAGAACCGTGGATAGCCGTCGTACATCAAGGGTCCCAGGTCGCTCATGGCGCGCGTGTACCACCACAGCTTGCGCATGCCTTGCTCCTGCGCCCGCACCTCATCGAGATTCACCGGATGCGTGACGTTGAACGGTGGAGCATGCGGCGCGATGTAGATGCGATCGACCGCCAGCTTGTAGCGGGAAGCGCCGAGGATGTAGGAGCTCACGGCGTTCGTGGTGAGCGTCACGCCCGCGGTGGGGCGGCCCTGGCGGCCGACGATCAGGACCATGGCGGATGCCCAGTCGATCTCGTGCCGATCGAACCAGGTCATCACGCGATGACCCGTGTCCATGCCGACCAGGAAGAACGTGGCGATCATGACCTTGTTGATGGGCACCGTGGCGCCGGCCTCCGGCCCTTGCGCCTCCAGATATTGCACCCGCAGGTCCTGGGGCGTGAACGTCTCCGGCTTGCTGAGCGCACGCTTGATGTAGCGCTCGGTGATCTCGCAGGCGTAGTGGACCATGTTGGCAATCGCCTTCTCGCGTCCGCGGTAGGCGGGCACCGCGATCAGATCTCGCCATAGCTCTGGTGAGTTGGCCTTTCTCGCGGCCTCGGTTGCGGCTAGCAGTCTTTCGCATTCGGTGCGCCACAGGCTTCCGTCCGGGTCGAGTTCGCGGATGCGCACGATCGAGGCCAACGCCGGGCCGAAGTGAGAGACCGCTGCCAGTTCCTTGAAGCCTCGAGTGCTCAGGCGATAGCCTTCCACCTCCGGCGCGCGACCCTTGCCCGGGTACAGCACGAAGTCGGCGCCGGTCGCCACGATCAGCGGTGCGTCGCCGCCGGCCTTGGCGATGAGTGCGGTCATGTTCGAGCCGATGCTTTGCGCATTGGCGGTGTAGACCTCGAAGAGTTTCAGGAATTCAGGGCTCTGAAATTCCTGTGTTGCAACGGCATCTTGATGCATAAGTTTTCCTTGGGTACTGGCAGCGGCTATGCGCCGTCCAGTTGATAGACCTTGCTGTCGGTGCGAAAGCGAACGTCCGCGCTCAGGCTGTGCGCCAGCACCAGGTATTTCTTGCCCGCTTCTTCGAATGCCGTCGCGTCCGTGCCGCCCAGCGTCGGAAACTCGTGGTCGATGACCAGCCGGTCTCCTTCGAAGCGATAGAAGGCCGACATCAGCGATGGGATGGGCTTCTCCCGGCTCCCATGCAGGAAGTTGACCAGCAACAGGCGCTCCTCGTCGGCCAGCCAGCGCAACTCGCG
>Ga0307515_10018982_pt1 | contig 12406 bp, 4 predicted proteins | sample 17_EM_MG_FD_194513 | JGI IMG/M metagenome (GOLD analysis project Ga0307515, IMG submission 194513) | Populus trichocarpa ectomycorrhiza microbial communities from riparian zone in the Pacific Northwest, United States - 17_EM | ecosystem: Host-associated > Plants > Roots > Unclassified | place...
TGCAGTGCGCAACCGAATCCCATTTGCTATCGGCGGCATTGGTTGCGCCTCCGTCGTCGCAACCGGTTTTTGGCGGCAGTGTTGTACCAATCGATTAACCACCCCTCCTTTCGCTTCCTTGAACACTTGCACTTTCCCTCGTAACTCCCGCCCCCCCCCCTCCTCTTTCTTAACAGTTTTATCTCCTTATTTCGAATTGATTAGCTAAATGTGTGTAGCTAATTGAATTGGATACAAAGTTTGAGACTTTATGAGAATTGATTTCTGGGTTTTGGTTAATGTGTGATAGTAATGAATAGAGTAGAAAATTTTGGATATTTTATGGGAATTGATTTGTGGGTTTTGGTTAATATGTGTGTAACTGATCAATAGAGTGGAAAAGTACGTGACTCTTGTAATATTGAGTTTGATAGTATTGGCTTGATGGATGTGTCGAGTTGAAAAGTCTCAACTTTCTCAATTGTTGGGTTTAGAAATTTATTAAGGATTTTGTGAGGTTTGTTTGTTCAAATGTATGATTGTTTTGTTTGAAAGTAGGTTGATTTATATGGTGATTCGATTTTGAGTATTTGATGGCTGACAATGGTCAATGTCTATTTTGAGTGTAGCTCAAAAGGAGGCTGTTAAAACAGACAAGGCTCCGGCAGCATTGGGACCATATTCTCAAGCAATTAAATCCAATAACCTTGTATTTGTTTCTGGTGTCTTAGGTCTCATTCCAGAGGTATGGTTTAATTCTCCACTTTCATTTTGAATAACCGTTTCATGGCATTTCAAATTTTTCTGTTCTTTTGGTTTTTGTAACTTGTAATTTTGGAGCATCAAATGTGCTTTTATCGGGGTCCTTAATTATTCTACTGTTACGTGCATGTTGAGACAAAATCACGCTACTGCATTTGCAATTTTGTTTTTCAGAATCCCTTTCCTGGATACTTATGATATTTTCTTGATACATTAATGCAGACTGGGAAGTTTGTCTCACAGGATGTTGAGGATCAGACAGAACAGGTAAATATGCAACCTTTGAATTAGCAACTCATGTTGTAGATTTGTTTTCTTTCTTGAGGTGGTGTTCTGCTCAAGAGGCCAGCTCTGATGGCTCTGTAAATTTAATTTCTTAGTTTTGCGTATTCTACCTTTTATGACCAACCTGCTTTATCTGAGGATGTGCTGAAACTGTAGCGAATAGGCTTTTCCACTGGTGTAGTGCCTCCCTTGGTTTTATATCGAATTAGCTTGGTCCTTTTTTATTGATTGCACTTAGTTTGATTGCAAATCTGCTATGGATAACTTCTCAGTTTCAAAGCTGCTAAATGGATTGATAACTGACAGATTTGACTTCAAGAACTTTACAGGTACTTAAGAATATGGGGGAGATACTGAAAGCTAGTGGTAGCGACTATTCCTTAGTAGTAAAGACAACGATAATGTAGGATTCACTTTTTGCCTTGCAATATCGATTTTTTTTTAATTGAGAATCATCTTTTTTCTGCTACATATTTTTGTGTTCTCTGCAGGTTAGCTGACTTGAAAGACTTCAAGAAAGTGAATGATATCTATGCAAACTGTATGTTCTATTGATTTTTATTTTTTTTGCAGAATATTTGTACTGGTATGTTATGGAACATATAGTCTTTCACCCTGTTTGTGTCGCAAATAACTATGTCTACTTGACATTGGACCTGCCAACAACAAGAAAACGAAAACATTGTATATCACTCTGCAAATGTAGGATATGCTTCAGTGAAAATCTTCACTGCCTAGCATTGCAGATACACTTTCCACCCATGCTGACTTTCAAGTTTTCAATATTTTAATGATAGTCAGTTGTTGTGGAACTCTTGTCAGTGCAGACTAAGAATCCAGACCTATATAATCAGATAAATATTGATCAGTCATCTAGATAGGTTAAGAATTGTCTGTCTCGGCTGCAGTAGGATTGTTAGAAATTCATCTATATGTGATCCACTTGCCATTAACTTGGGATGTTGAATGAAACTGGAACATGTGAATCATTTTGGCTGACTCTTGATTATCATGCATGATGCATGTTAGAATTTTGTGTCTTTCTTTATTTTTGGCATATTTCTTCATTTTTCTGGTAGAGTTTTGGCCGAGTTCGAGAGCTTTTCTGCTGCGTCATTTTTTCCTTCTTCTTCTTGCCGAGTTCAAGTGCTTACTGAATGGCATTTTTAAGCTTCTGAAGGATCTGTTTTTGACATTAGAGCATGCCTCAGGAAATTTATTTGAAATCTATTTTGTCCATCATTTTCCTTGAAAAGAGATTTGTTATCTAGCCTTGGTGAGAAAATGAAAGTTGTTATCTAGCATCTTTGACATTATTGCACTTTGCAACCTAAGTTAACAATATGGTTTGTTTTACAGACTTCCCTGCACCATTTCCTGCTCGCTCAACTTATCAGGTAGCAGCGTTGCCTCTGGATGCCAAAATTGAAATCGAGTGCATTGCTGAACTTCCCCAAAAAGTGGAGCCTCAGCCAGTCTCGCACACATGACCTAGCCATCCATAGAAGGAGCTCAAGGCTGTTTTCAGAAAGTGCTCAAACTAATAAAGTGGGATGACAATAGCGATTTACTTACCCTTGGATGTATCTCCCAATATTAGCAAGTACATGCTTGAGAACATGGGGCAAGTGCTAGGGTAATCATGGAACCAAAAAATGAACAAACATCGAGGAATTTACACTTTCAACAAGTGCCATTATTCGATGAATGTGTAGTGGGGTTCTAGACAGACTTTTTGAGCCTTGCAATTTGCAACCTTTATGTTAACCTTGCATCTGACGCAGCGCATATTCCTCTCTCTAGTTGGTAATCTCTTGGGTTTGGTTGGCATTCAAATCTGCTCTTTTTGGGTAGGTGACTCTGCTTATCTGGTATATATTCAAAGAAAGATGCTAAGATATTCTCTTAGGTGCAGTTTGGAATCTTGTTTCAAACAATGTTTTATGAATTTTTTTATGTAATTATGTTGTTTTTGATGAGTTGTTAAAAATAATTTTTTTAAAATTAAAAAAATATTATTTTGATATATTTATAAATAAAAATATTTTAAAAAATAATTGTTATTATATTTTTAAACATCTTATTGGCATTTCATGCGAGCAAAAACTGTCTGTATCAAAATGGTATCTTAAATTATAACAAAATATGATTTATATTATTTTATTATATAACGCATGAAAGATTATATATAATTTTTTTGGATAATTATCTAATAAATAAGGTATAAATATAATGGTACTCAATTTAAACTCAACATGATTTATATTATTTTATTTTATTGTAACTTATGAATATCTAATTTTTTTTAATAAAGTATAAATATAATAAATACCCTACCTGTAAATACTGATTAATGTATAAATAAAATTTGATACAAAAGGTAGGTTTACAAATACTCTATGATGCCAGCTCGAAGTCTCACCTTCCGCAAGAGTACGAGTTCAACACTAATGTCACCAACTATAGGGCAAGTATTAAACGCAATATAATAATTGATATATAATCACAATTTAGAATTTTATTAGTTTGATCTCTGCGATTTGTAGGTAGAATTTTAAATTCATTTCGAAGATAATAAAAAATATATTAATATTGTGAATGTTTTTTTAAATATCATGTTTTTTAATTAAAAAATATACACATTAATTTTTAAATTTTAATGTTTTTATTAGTTTTCTATTTTGGAAAATTTTCTATTAACAAAATTCTCTTCACATTGAAACTTAATTTCTCAATAAATTCACTAGTTAAGTTCAAGAAATAATCAATGTTTATTGTAAATGATTTTCTAATAAATATATTATTATTATTATTATTATTATTAATTTATTATTATTATTATTATTATTATTATTATTATCTTTTTTTTTTCTTTCAGATTCTTCAACCGAAGACACAGTTGAAAGCTAACAAATAGTAAATAGGCAATGGAAACCCCCCGGCTTAAGAGGGAACATCAAAAGGCAAAAGCACACCGATAACATATACCAAACGACATAAAAATCCTTCTCTCTCTCTCAACCACTCCTCTTTTCATTTCCAAAACCTGTAAGATTTGTTCTTTATCTTATAACATCATTATTTCCGTAGATAATTAATCTTTTGCCTGTTTCTTGCTTTGCTTTCTTTATCTTTTCTTGTTTCTTGAAGTTACTTTGCCTTAAAGTTATGTTCTTGATATGCTTACTGGATCTATCAGCATATATGCTTCTTGTGGGCATTTTTTAAATTGCTTATAAACCATTCATGTCCTTTTCTTGTTGTGTTTCTGCATCTGGGTTGGTTTTGCTTGGTGGAAATTTGGGTCCTTTTCAAGTTTTTGGAAGGTGCATAGTAGTTGCTCCAAGTTTTTAAATTCGGGTTCTTGTAAATTTGAGTACCTCTTGAATTACAAGTATAAAGCTGATATTTTACCTGGGATTGCTTTCAGGTTCTTGATTATTGATATAATGGAAGGAATCGTCGTTAGAAGGGTCATTCCCTCGGACAATAGTTGCCTGTTCAATGCTGTTGGGTAAATTCTAAACTATGATGCCTCTGTTTTCAGTGATTTCTTGTGTCAATTGAATGAGTTGCTGGTAAAGTTTTAACCTTTGATGCTGTTCTTTTGCTTGTTCGCAGCTATGTTATGGACCATGACAAAAATAAAGCTTATGGGTTGAGACAGGTTCTTGCTTCTCATCTTTATTTTAGCTTTGCTTTCAATATGCTAAATTTGTGTAATTCTTTAAACTTTTGATTTTCATTATGTGGGTTGATTGTAGTTAGAGCAACTTGTTCCTAAAATTTACATGCATAAAGTTTCGATTTTTCAATTGGAAAAGGTGTTTACCATGTTCAATCTGGTAGCAATACTGTTTATTGTAGACGAATAATGTTTGTATGATTCCTGGTCTGGAGTCACTTCTTAGATGTTTAGTGCACTGCTAGTTGAAGGACTGGATGTCTAGATATTAATAAATGCATTCCATTTTCACTTTTTAATTTTAGTTTTTTCTTTTTGGTAGAAAGAATTGTTTTTATCATAATTAGAGATGCCTTAAATTCTCTTTGGATGTATTTTGGTGGATTTTGAAGTTGCAAAATTACAAGAGGAAGGTGACAAATAAAATAAGAACATGGGTAGTTTCAGGGACAAAAATTGGAAATTTTCACCTATATTAAGTGGAAACCATGGCCTCTACACTTAATTTAGATGTGAGAAGAAGGTTTTTATTTGGTGGATCCAAGTTGTTAGAGTTGTTTGTTATTTAGCTTCTCTGGTTAACCAAATGAAGATCGTTTTCTAGTTGTGAGAACAAAAATCTTTGGCATAAAAGTAACAAGTGTTGCTTTGTCATCATCATGCTAGCTCTTAGATAATATGTCGTGTAGGAATGGGTTTAAGGTCTTGATTAATTTTTCCCAAGCAATTATATGTACTATGAAGAAGAAAAGATAATGATTATCACACAAGTCATATCCCAAGTTCAAGATCCTAATCAGCTGAATAAAAAAAACACATGCTTCATTATGATTGTAGAAATGTGAAATATGCTATGGAAGTAGAATTCAGAATCAGTCCCCCTTAATTATTGATGCTATCAGTGAGTGGATCTGATTCTAGAGCAATATTTTGCATGGAATCTTTTACAGAATTGCTTGTCAGTTTGCCAAGTGTAAGGACATGTAATAGATTGCAATGGCTAGGCACTGACATTGCTGGAGTTGCTATGTGTTATCCTGAAGTATCATTGATGTCTTGATACTTTTCAAATCATTGATAAAGGAACAACTCATCCTTTCCTTCCACTTCAAAAACCTGCATTATTTAAAGTCTCTACTCTTTTTTCCTATCTTATTTTCTTGATGTTCTTTGCAATCAATAATTTTTGTAAGGTTATAGCTGGAACAGTGGCAAGCGATCCAGAAAAATATAATGAAGCATTTCTCGGGAAGCCAAATGGTGAATATTGTAATTGGATTCGTGACTCTGAGAAGTGGGGAGGTAGGTTTAACTTTTTTTTTTCTTGCCTATTGAAACGGTGCTGTAATTTCTATTGGGATGGTTACTGAAATGAAGTGATTAACCATCTAAATTACGAGACTGTTGTGTAGGACTCTAACAAGCTGCAGTGTCTGTGGGACTCTCTTTAGTCAACAAAATTACATTCATATTCAATATATGATGATCAAAATTTAGCAGCATATAGGAAAAGCCCCCTTTCACCACTGAGTCATTAGAGTCCTAGAGTTTGGCATCTTGACTTCATGAGCTAAAAGAGTTATTAAAGATAAATTGCTTTTTGCACTCATGTTTAGCATTGGGAATCTAGTAGCTTTATGCAACATCACTCTCTGTTCTCTTATACAAGAAGTGATTCCCAAGTATTATTCATTGCTTTATACCAAGTTCCTTTATTCAGTGTAAAGGAAGACTTGGATTCTTGAATCTTTACAAAATAAAACACCTTTTAGGTTTTGTCTTCTCTAAAAGAAAGCTGTGAACACATCAGTTTTGTAATTTGACTTCAATTAAAGAATTCTTTTTATCTCTCATAATAACATACTTTCAAGCATATATAAAGAATTTATAGAACAAGGAATTTAAGACTTGGATTCTTGAATCTTTACAAAATAAAACACCTTTTAGTTTTTGTCTTCTCTAAAAGAAAGCTGTGAACACATCAGTTTTGTAATTTGACTTCAATTAAAGAATTCTTTTTATCTCTCACAATAACATATTTTCAAGCATATATAAAGAATTTATAGAACAAGGAATTTAATATTTTCTGCCTAGGAAAAGGGAACCTGTTTGATGAGGACACTTGTCTACAAATGTCAGTGCTGTAAAGGTGGAGGCATAGTTTCCTCTGTATTCTATGAAACACAATGGGAAGCACTTGAGGGATTCCCAGCAAACAAATAACCTATAAGCTGGAAATCATGTCTGCAGTTTTCAGTAGAAAAATTGATATTCTCATAATGATCTAAATACTGGAATTGGAATCCTAAGCATTACATTTTAGCAGTAAAAGGATTGTTCAGTTTAGGTTGTTGGCAGTTGTTAGGTCCTTGGCTTGTATTAAGTGTCTTTAAATTTGTTTTGATTTGATAGGCACCAAATTATGTCTGCTTTTCTTGAGGTCTTTAACCATTAAAATCTTTTAGGCATTCTTTTCCTTTCACAATCATGCACTAATTTTTGTATGCTTTTTAGATGTTAGTTGTTTGCTCATTGAACTATTCTGATTACTTTTCTTCTTGGTGCTCTCTCGTGAAGGTGCTATTGAGCTTTCAATATTAGCAGATTATTATGGACGTGAAATTGCGGCATATGATATCCAGACCATGCGGTGTGATTTGTATGGTCAGGTCAGTGTTAGTGATATGTTATTTTTGTTTGAAATATCTCCAACTTGAGCATTACTTAATGTTTACAGTCATTTATCTTTATCTTGCTATTTGACAGGACAGGAAGTACTCAGAAAGGGCCATGCTGATTTACGATGGACTCCATTATGATGCTTTAGCTGTATGTTTTTTCACTTCCAATATTTTTATTTATTTAATATTTAGCATGAGATTTCTTGTCAAAATGTAGAATTAAAGGAGGATATAATTACGAAAATGTGTGATCTATGGATCTGGAATACTGGAATGTCTATGGTCTCAGTCCCTACAAGGGAGATCTTGTGGTCAAACATGGTCCTAACCATCAGAGATATTGAACAGTGAGCTTATTATAGACTGCAGCATTGTTTAGTTTCAAATTCCCATGCTTGCTATGCTGTTATAATAATTTATTTAGCTCTTTCTGCTGTGCTCCATCAACAATATGTTTTTTTGTCTGTGTATCCTACTTATGGGACCCTTCTCTTGGTTATGCATACAAACAGATGTCTCCATTTGAGGGAGCTCCAGAGGAGTTTGATCAGACCATATTTACTGTACAGAAGGACAGGACCATAGGACCAGCTGAGGGGCATGCTCTTAATCTTGTTAAGGAGCAACAAAGGTATTATTTATGTAAATAAAATAGGATAAGTGCTTTAACACATGGAAAGAAGTTTCATATTCAGATTCTATTTATGAAATATGTAGCTTTTGTATATCGTGGTCTAAATACATAATGGGATATCGTGGTCTAAATACATAATGGGACTGGAAGTAGATTACATCAACGGATGAAATGCCCTCTAGACAAAGTCCAAATAATTCAGAGGCTAGAGATAAGCTTGATGACCGTGGATCATTTTTTGGCAGCATAGTTCATATCTTCTTGAAAATTTATTTTCCTTTCTAGAATTTTTATGAATCAGATTTTTAAGATACATCTAGGTCACAGTAATTCAGTTTTTGCTCCGATGCTGCTCTGCATTTCAAGAGCATTAGATACTTCCCCAAGGAGTGATCTTAATTTGCACTCTCTCAGCGACTTTATTCTCCAACTAGCAACAATGTAGTTCTTGTTATTTATTTTCCCCATTTGTCTCCATAGGTATATGCTGATTGGTGAAATCTTGTAATCAAGAAATATTTATTTAATTCTATTGCTTGTAGGAAAAGAAGTTACACAGACACTGCCAACTTCACTTTGCGCTGCGGGGTATGCCAAATTGGAGTCATTGGCCAGAAGGTTAGTTCATACTTGCTCCATTCTCCGTGCGTGCTTGTATTGAGGTTTATGCTATGTTGAGCCATGTTACGATGTTGTCATTTTCATGTTAATATTTAGGAGGCCGTCGAGCATGCACAAACCACAGGCCATGTGAACTTTCAAGAATACAGATGATTGTAACTGTGCAAACCAAACCACAGAAAACAGAAACATCTTCTTTCTCAAGTTCCTCGGCAACTAGAGAGAGGATTGCTGTACTATCCAGTCTGTCAAGTTAATTTGTTTTATCAGGGAACCCAAATAAAGATGTTTGTGTGTACTTTTGTTGTTTTCGTGGCTTTGCTGTAACCCTAGCTTTTAGTTGTGTGTACTTGTGTCTGTAATCGATAAAATGTGTTTGGTAACATCTAATTCTTTGGTACCAGCTAAATTCTTTTATGCTGTATGCATAGTTGTCTGAGTTTTTCCCACATTAGCATAGTTTGGAAAATAATTCTCATTTTAGTAGAGAAACAATGATCACGCATTTGCTACATGCGCCATCTTAGGTCGCTTTTTTCTACAGTATCTATGGATTCATATCGTTGATATTTTTCTGACTGTATTGAGAGTTTTATCATTTTTGTTTTTATTTCATGATACTTAGATCTTCATAAAAAGACAAAGGAAGAATGAAAATCTATAAATTGCGAGTTTGGCGTGTTATCCTAGGTTAGCTCAGATTAACTAAAATGGATTTATTCATGTTTATAACTCAAATCAAATATTTTTATTTTATTTTTTAAAAATACACTAGCGCTTGAACATCGACTCTTTTTTTTTTTAAAAATCCATTACAAATATCTAGTGCAATCTATAATTTAATCATCACATGCATACATTGGCTAGGCCTTTGCGCCAACTATCACGGAAACATAAGAAATGTATATATAGTTTTAAATGAAGCAGGTTGATGTAGTCCCTTCAATTGACTTAGCCCTGATTAATTTCTCCGATCGCTTCTTCCTTAATTCGTGTAGCTATTAAGTCTATGCTTTTTCTATCTGCAGTTGAATGACAATGACTTAGCTCATGAAATGTTCAAATGGTCGCTGTCGATATTGTCGGCCATGGCCATGCAGCTTGAATATTGTATGAACTAATGGATCTCATGCTCTAATATATATAAAGTCTCTTTCTTTCCTTTTCCTTTTCTTTAATTTTATTGTTTTTTAATTTAACAGTGAGCTCTTTTTTCTTTTTTCTCCCCTCGATTTTAAGCAAAATCATCAATGTTTGAATTTCATATATTCACGAATTTTATTTTTGGCTCCATTCTTTATCATTTAAACCTGAATTGATAATGACATTAAAACTGCTAGATGGGATCCGATCGAGGGGTGGCATGACTTCCATTTACACGTTTCTGTTCCTGAGATAAGTTTTGTTTTTGTCTTCGTACCTCTAACTAAACACTCTAACTATACACGTTTCTGTTCCATTTGTATTTGACTGTTATTATTATTATAAGGTTCAACAAGCCTGGAGTTTCTCCAGGAAGATAGCCTTTTGAGTTTTGACATGTCTAAGATCCCCGTCTATCTTTTAGAAATTGAAGGTTTGTGCATCAAACACAAAACCAACAAGCTCCAGGAAGGGGCCAGTAATTAACACAGTATATATATATATATATATATATATATATTTCATCAGCCGTGGATAAAAATAAAATAAATTCCTGAATGTTTTTTAACATATAATTTGTTAACAGTAAAAGAGAAATAGCATATTTTTTAACAAAGAATTAAAAAGAAAAAGGAACGATTCTTTTAGCAGCAAAACCGAAAACTGGTTCCTGTATATATGTATGTGCAGGAAAATGCAAAATGTATAGAGCTTGCTAACTTAATTAACTAGTAAAGCTACATATCTTTTTCCCTACAAAACAAAACTCTGTACAACAAGAACCCATAAATGGATCATCGTCCTATCCCTCAGCAAAATGAGCTCATAATCACTCAGGTATACTCTGTAGATTAGGCCTCCAGGACTGTTGTTGTGGTTCATATGATCTATGATCACTACTAGCATTCATCAACTGGGACAGAATTTGTTGCAGTGATAGTCCCTTTACTTCAGCCTTACCCAGCAACTCCTTGAGTTGTTTCTTTGTAATCTTGATCTTCACTGTTGTACTTGTGGTTGTTGTTGAAGAAGATGATGTGAAATCTCTCATGTTATCATGATCTCCAAGAGGCCCTTTCTCTTCCATGTTGTTCATGGCCTTCTCTTGCATGTCATGTCCTGAAATATGCCTCCAGAAATTTCCCATTTTTTTTACTATCTTTTGAGGGTGTGATGGCGTCTAGATGTTTATGCAGAGAGAACAAGTTCTGGGCATGGAGAGGAATGGCATGTTATAAAGGGAGGGACATGGTGCGTTGTAGAAGAAGGAGAGGGAGAAAGAGTCAGACCTGATTTGTTGCCACGTGAGATGACATGATGAGTGACCTGGCAATTGCATGTGTTGACCATATTACCACTTTGCACGTGATGGCAGAGTAATCTTATCCATAATAAAGTTGCTGCTGGTGGGCAGCTGTTGCTGGTGTGCTTGCATGGCTTGGCTCAGCTTGGCTTAATTTTCTGTGGTGTTCTTCATCAATGGGGTTGAGAAGTTGATTCAATTCAAGTAATGATAAAAGGGTCCGGCTAACGGCTAGAAATAGCTTGGGACCAAGCCAAAACTAGAAGGACTAAAGAGTGGTTCTCTAGGTGTGAACACGGTTTGAGATAGAATCTTCAGGCTTAAAGTGCAAGTGTGAACGCAAACAAGCGAAAGGAATCTTTCACCTGGATGCCTTTTGCCACTGCACTATCCCGTGTGCCGTCCTCACCTTTATTATAATAGTATTTTAATTAAAGTAATTTATAATTAATCATTACCACAATTATGACAATCAAAGCTTATCCCCTAATTAATCTATTCCCTTCACACCAATCAGGATTTCACACCAATCAGATGGTCCTGTCCCTTTATTCTTACATCCTATTTATTTATTTTTATTTTAAAAAAATTTTTAAAAAAATTTATTTTTTTTATATTTTTTTTACTCTAAATTAATAGGTTTTTAAATCATTTTAATATTCTGATGTCAAAAATTATTTTTAAAAAATAAAAAAATGTTATCCTAATGTATTTACAACTTAAAAATATTTTTTAAAAATTAACCGCAACCATACTCCCAAACCAGACCCTAAAAAATAAAATAATTTATATTTCCTTTGGCTTTTCAGAAATCCTACGTACGGAAGCAAATATTTCATCTTAATCTATATATGCCTTGGAGTATTATTTTTCTTATATAATTGTAACATGAGAGGACCACGTTATTTATATTTTAGCATTAATTTGATGTACGTACGTATGGGAGAAGAATAATGAAAATAATTTAGTTAAGTAGTCAATTCTTCTATCTACAGTACTTTCTTCGTTCAAATATCTGCAAAAATTATTATAATTCACAGTATTTATTATATGATTAAAATAAACAAATATTAAAATATGCTCAGTACACGCACACATTTTAGCTGCTAAATTCGACTTGACTTGATGAATTCATCCGAGAAATCCAAAACTTGATCCTTGCTAGGTTTTGTTTTTAGTTTATATTGACAAGATCAAACTAATTTAAATTAGATTATTTTTAAATGATTTAAATAGTTTAATTAAACTCAGTTCATCCTTTTTATATATTAACCCGATATATAACCCAAGTTTTTTTTTTTTTTGGCATATTA
>Ga0307515_10018984_pt1 | contig 12406 bp, 5 predicted proteins | sample 17_EM_MG_FD_194513 | JGI IMG/M metagenome (GOLD analysis project Ga0307515, IMG submission 194513) | Populus trichocarpa ectomycorrhiza microbial communities from riparian zone in the Pacific Northwest, United States - 17_EM | ecosystem: Host-associated > Plants > Roots > Unclassified | place...
AAAGTGTTTATCACTAAAACAATACATTAAAATAATATTATTTTATTTTTTAAAAATTATTTTTTATATCAACGCATCAAAATAATATAAAAACACTAAAAATATATTAATTTGAAGTAAAAAAAATTATTTTTTTAAAAAAATACTTTTAAAACGTAAAAATAAACAAACATGATTGGAATTATTATTTCTCAATAATCCAAAAACAAAATATAATTCACTTAACCATAAAAACGTTGAAATTACTATTTAAACAATCAGCATTATTCAATCTCATGTTATTTCAAATGGCAATTTAATGGTAAATCTAATTATCATCCACAGGATACATCTCTTTTCTTTTCTTTTTGTCGAGAATATATCCTTTTTATTGATTGAAATGACTAGAGTCAACCCTTTTTTTTTTTTACCCTCACATAAGAAAAACGATATTGATTTTTTCAATTAATATTCCTATATTGTATGGTTTCCAACACGACATTGTGGGCGAATATTCTCAATAAAAAAGAGTTTCACTGCGCGCGCGACGTCTGATAAATATATTGGTAATTTCATATATAGTTTCACCAACTATATATAAATGTTAAGTCCATGCAAATGTGATAAATCATATATATGACATATTTTACTTCGATAAACAATGTTGTCTTCTGTGTTGGACCTTAAAATTCACCAGACATGAAGGGCAAGACGACCAGAGCACTGTAGTTCTGTACGTGTGACACAGGGAGCCAGCCCTTGAACTAAGATTTGGATGGTAGAATGTTTGTGTCGTATTTTGTATTTATCAAATTGCTGGCATATTCCTTGCTGGTGCTCCCCACGAAAGGAACCTTGGTCTCTCCACTAGCTAGCTGGATAAATGCTATTTTCCCGTTGTTTCATCAGAGTATTGCCTCTTGGCAATTATATCCCAGCTAGCTAGGTCATGTGCTGATTCAGCTTTATAGTTTGGCCAATTTAAGGTAAGGTTGTCGCGGTCTCTTCGATTGTAAAGATGTAAGGTGGTTGTTTTCGACGTTTGGATTGACCATCCTGTGGCTTGGATAGCTAGGTTAGTGGGAAACACGGTTGGCCTCCAGCCTGCCACTAGCTGGGATGATGATAATTTGGAGAGAGAGAGAGAGAGAGATGCATCACATGTAATTGTGTTTTGGCATAAATTAATCTAAAAGGAGGAATGATCGAGGTTTTTTGTTCCCTTGATTGTGATCACCCAATCATCTTCTTCCTCCTGCAGGCTAACTTTTTTCTTCTTTTTTTCTCGATAGATTTTGCTGTAGTCTAATTCAACCCTATATTTCTAGCCCATCCATCCATGCTATAAACCAGCCAGCCTCTCCGTCTCCTGTTGTGTTGAATAAAACCATCTAGCTTCGTTAATTATAAGGATATTGTCCATGGATTAGATTTTGTGTTTAATTACAAGCGCAATTAAATGGATTTGGTTCATAATTTTTATGATTTGGGTCTGGTTATGGCTAGCTTGAAATGCAAATGATTTGTCAGAGTTATAACATTAACTGTAGATGGCTAAATTCTGATAAGCATCGCTGAGATAGGGGACGACGACCATTTGACAAGCCTTTTTAGTTTCAAGCAGGGGTGAGCAGGATTGTGGGAGTCCAAATATTTTGGTTTGATTTTTTTATATATATTTTAAAGGATATTTTTATATTTTTATATTTTAAAAAAAAATTGTTTTGGTGTAAAGGATATTTTTATATTTTAACGTGCCCTTTCAGTAATGATAAAAGGCATGATATTCTTTAGATGCATGGTAAATTTTTTAATTCTAGTATGTAAAAGTTTTTTATTCTTTTCACTTATAAACAAACGCCTAATAAAATGATTTAACTATTTTTTTAATCAATTTTTTTAATGATTGTGTTCAGAGGATTTTTTATTTTCTTGTCTATTCACCATGTGTTTTTGTTATTTTTCAATTGGTTGAGGGTAAAATATTTATTTAATAAACATAAAATATTATTAAAAAAAATAATCAGAATTTCCAATATATAGAGGCGCTCACAACCTTTTGGTGGCGCGTGTAACTCTTTCCAATTATTAAAAACATTCTTTCATCATGTCAAACAAATTTTCACAACGTCTTCTTCTTGGTGGGATGACGTGCGGTTGTGGCAGGGGTGGATTGTCGCGGGTGGGGTTTTTTTTCCTCTTTTCTATCTCTCATTCTCTTTAAAAACATGTTGGGCATTCAAAATTTCAGAGTTGTCTTCCTAATTATTGATATTTTAACTTTAGTCTTTATTCCTTTAATTTTTAATTTTTATTCTTGGCATTTTTATAAAAATTTTATTTATTTTCAAATTCATCCTTCAATTCTAATTTGTGATGTATATTTTTTTTAATTTAGTCTTTATTCTTTTGATTTCTAATATTTTTTCTTGAAACTTTTGTATAATTTTTATTTGTTTTCAAATTCATCCTTCAATCTTGATTTGTTATGTATATTTTTTTTTCAATTTAGTCCTTATTATTTTGATTTCTAATATTTTTTCTTGAACCTTTTATATAATTTTTATTTGTTTTCAATTTCATCCTTCAATCTAGATTTATGGTATATTATTTTTTTCAATTTGGTTCTCATTCTTTTAATTTTTTCTTTATTTTATTAAAGTGGTTTTTCTTTTCAATGTTTTCCTCTAATTTATTTTTTATTTTTATTTTTATCTTCATTCTTTTAGTTGCTGTTTTTTTTTTTCCTGATTTCATCTTTTAAAACTTGATTAGATAGGGATTGAATTTTGAGGTTTTTCCATGTATGATGTTTTCGGTCTAATGACTCAGGTTAAGGTAAATAGTTAACATGAGTTGATATTTTTTTTACTTATTTTCTTTTTTGATTTCATCGTTCGACATTGATTTTTTTTAAATGGTTTTTTTGGTTTTTATTTTATTTTTTTTATTGGGTTATCTAAATCTTATGACCTGGGTTACGAGATTAACAGGTTAACTTGGCTCACCTCTTATTACCCAAGTTGCATATTTGTCATGCTAACTCGGATTGACTGAGGCAAGTTTTTTTGTTTATTTTTTATCCGATTTTGTCATTCCAATTTGGCTAAAAATTAAACTATATTTTTTTCTTTATGGAAAAAGGTTTTTCTCTCAAATTATCTTGATTGCTCTTTTAAAAATCTTGATTCATCTGTTATCGTTGCCAAATGTTTTTCATGTAATTAAAAAGAATCAACTTATTTGACTCGGTCAAGTCTATAATCTAAATCGTATATTTTTTTTAACATGTTTGTGGCATTTAAATATTATTTTTTTTAAAAAATAATGCGGTACAAATCCATGTCTAGTTTTGTACTATTAGTGAAACCTTTAAGCATGCTTGCTATTTTTTAACTAAATATTTATTGCATAAATTAAAAGTTAATAAGAAAAGCTAACATTGATAAATAAAGTTTCTAGTTGATTTCTTTTATTTTTTTATCTATTTTTTTTCTTCTATTTTGAAATTGAATTCAATAGAAAGGAAATCAAGATTAATGATTTTAGAATTGAGACAATACATTTCTTTTTGTATGTTAAAATCAAAATTAATGAAAAAATAAGTTGATTTTGGAATTGAATGAAATGACAGATCTAAAATATATATTTTAAAAAATATAAGATATCAGATATAAAACTAAAATTCAATTTTTTTATATAGCTTACATAAAAAAAATAAAGAAAATATTAAATCAAAAGGACCATAAAAGATTAAAACTTTAGAACTAAGAAGCCAATCAATGTTGACACTCAAACATGATGAATACTTGACTCGTAAAATATATACTAATTAAATATTATTTTTTTTTATAGGCCCCAAATTTTCACAACGTCTTCTTCTTGGTGGGACGACCCGTGGCGGTAGCAGGTGGTGGATTGTCGCGGGTGGGGTTTCTTTTATCTTTTCTATCTCTCATTCTCTTGAAAAACACGTTGGACATTCAAAATTTCAGAGTTATCTTCCTAGTTATTGGTATTTTAACTTTGGCATTTATTACTTTGATTTTTAATTTTTATTCTTAGTATTTTTATAAAAGTTTTATTTATTTTCAAAGTCATTCTTCAATTCTAATTTGTGGTGTATATTTTTTTTAATTTAGTCTTTATTCTTTTGATTTTTAATATTTTTTTCTTGAAATTTTTGTATAATTTTTATTTGTTTTCAAATTCATTCTTCAATCTTGATTTGTGATGTATATTTTTTTTCAATTTGATCCTTATTGTTTTGATTTCTAATATTTTTTCTTGAACCTTTTATATAATTTTTATTTGTTTTTAATTTCATCCTTCAATCTAGATTTATGGTATATTATTTTTTCCAATTTGGTTCTCATTCTTGTAATTTTTTCTTCCTTTTATTAAAGTGGTTTTCTTTTTCAATGTTTTCCTCTAATTTATTTTTTATTTCAATTTTTATCTTTATTCTTTTAGTTACTGTTTTTTTTTTGTATAATTTAATTTTTTTATCTTTATTCTTTTACGAGTTGATTTCTTTTATTTTTTTATCTATTTTTCCTTCTATTTTGAAATTGAATTCAATAGAAAGGAAATCAAGATTAATGATTTTAGAATTGAGACAATACATTTCTTTTTGTATGTTAAAAAAAAATTAATGAAAAAATAAGTTGATTTTGGAATTGGATGAAATGACGGATCTAAAATATATATTTTAAAAAATATGAGATATCATATATAAAACTAAAATTCAATTTTTTTTATATGGCTTACATAAAAAAATAAAGAAAATATTAAATCAATGGGACCATAAAAGATTAAAGCTTTAGAACTAAGAAGCCAATCAATGTTAACACTCGAACATAATGAGTACTTGACTCGTAAAATATATACTAATTAATTATTTATTTTTTCATAGGCCCCATGTTTTAAAATGTATCTTTGCATATAAATTTTAGTTTGATATTAAAATTATTAAAAAAAAAACTAAATATATTCTTGAAGTTACTGAGGCTATAAAGAGAAGATACTGTGAAATGCAATAGTATTCCATATATTTTAAACTAAATATGAAATAGTATTTAAAATATTATTCAATTTTCTCATATTTTTAATAAGATTGTAGTTTTTTTATAGTAATATTAGCAATCATTTCATTAATTATTATATATGAGTTTAATATGTATTTTTTTTAAAATATGATCATGAATATTCAATGAAAATATAATTTATGTTTTGTTATTTTTCTATTATAATTTTCTTAGATTAATTGTTTTTTCCCTTTAATTGCATTCAAAATATCCACATATGATTTTTAATATTTTTTATTGAAATTTTCTTTTTAGATCACCACAAGTCTTTTTCATTTAAAAAATATTGCTTAAAAAAAACATGTTTATGTTAAAAAAAGAAAAAGAAATGCATGAATACAGGAATGAAGTTTAGAATAAAGAGATATATTTGTACTTGCATATTCAAATTATTAAAATTGCTGTAAAACATCATTCTAGCTTCCTTTATTTTTATTCAAAAACAAGTCACTAATAAAAAAGACATGCATGGGTCAAACAAAAAAAATTACATTAATAAGAAAAGAATAATTTGTCTAGCAAAATATATTTTTCCTCTAGAATATAAATTATTATCTAATTACATAAAAATAGATTTTGAAAACTATTTAGTTATAACAAAAGCTAAAAGATAATGGTTTTTTCACAGTGAATTCATTGTAGATATTGTACAGTGATATTTTCATAATTCTAGAGAAAACGACATAATTTTTTTTTCTTGGAATGAGCTAGATGATTTGTCAACCACCAAACTTTTTTTTTGCTGGAAACAGACAATGGCATCCAAACTTATGTCTACCCAGGATGGGATGGAAGGTGAAAGAGAGGAAGTTTAAAAGGCTTGAAAAAAAAGAAGTCTGGAAAGAGATAGGGGAGGGTTATAGAGATAGAAGAGAAGGTTGAGGGAGGCGGAGATTTAGAGAGACATGGAAACGAGTTTTTGTCTTCTTAAACTTGCAAGGGAAGGAGAAAGATCGGGAGAGAGCAAGAAAAAAAAATATGAATGTGTGAAGATCTATTGTGGTGAAATGCATATTATATTGATCAAGCACTTTCTTTTTGAGTCTCTTTTGTTTGGGATTCTCTGGACACTAACCTGGAAACTACTTCTACACGTGAAAGTTAAGATTCTCAAGATGAAATAAGAGCTAGTATGGTATGTTTTGTATATTTATAGGTTGTTGAGTTGAATATAAAATTGGGTTAATTTTTTAAGATTGTCTTGATTGGATTAAAATAGATTATTGAGTTAAATATGGATCTGGGCTGTTTTTTTAAGGTTGTTTTGATGTATGAAAACCTATAGATTTTAATAATTCTTTGTTAGAAGGATTTGATATATTGAGCACAAGGTTTGATCTGTTGAAAGAATTGTTAAGTTCTCTGCTCATGTTTTTACTTATCTCGAGAAAAAGGTTGACCAAAGTTTGGCCCTTCACTGAATTAAGATTTCTCCTACTTTTATTTTATAGTTTGTTGTCATGTATTGCCACTTTAGGGCTGCAATTTTCGTCTTCTTCTTGTAAATGTGCTTTGGTGTTAGGCTAGCTTTCTAATTTTTTCTTGGGTTTTTGTTTGGGTGTTATGTTTTCTGGGTTTGTAGCTAAGTTCCAGATTAAGAGATTCGGACATGTTTTGTGCTCTTTTATTCTTTGTCTTTAAGATGATCTTATTATTTCAACCGTGAGAATGGTTTGGTTTTTATTATTGAATTTCTCTTATCAATTCGAACTTTTTTCTTAGGGAATTGATTTTCTTTGATGACTTTTTAAGCAGTTTTATACCCATAAAAAGGGCTTCCAAGGGACAATTTCTCTTATCAATTGTTTGGGTGTTATGTTTTCTGGGTTTGTTGCTTGTAGGGTTCTTTCTGTTGCTTAGAGCAAACAAGTTTGATTACTTCTTTTGCTGTGTTTGCTGAAGCTTTTGTTGTTTCTTCTTTTATTTTTTGTGGACACCATAGCCTCTGTTGTGTTTTTTTCCTCCTCCTTTTTTTAACAGCTATATGTTTTACGTTGCTCTTAGAGAAAGACATCAATTTCTTGGCTTTTTTTTTTCTTTCTAAAGCAGCCAAATATTCACCAAAGATTGATTTTATCATGTAATAGAGCATATTTTCATACCAATTATGGATCATTTCTTTGCATGTTTAATTTTTATGTTGTAATTCTACGAAGGTAAACCATGAGCTGATGAGAGAAGATGAAGCTCAGAGATATTGCCACCAGCTTATCAATATAGTGGATCATTGCCACAGCAAGGGTGTTTCTCACAGAGACCTCAAGGTACTCAGAACTTTAATCACCCTATAACATATAAAATACTATATATTTTGTTCATCGTGACCTTCATTATTCTTTTTTTTTTTTAATTGGGTGTTCCAGCCATAAAATTTGTTGTTGAATACTTTTGGGAACCTTAGAATTTTAGATTTTGGATTAAGTTCATTGTCCCAACAAGTTAGGGCATCAATCCTCATCTATAAAGCCACGAGAAAGAAGGGACCGAGAGAGAAAGCCATTGAAACTTCTCCATCCAATGGTGGAAGTAGGTGATTTGGGACTTGTCAGGTTTCTCTAAGTGTATGGATTTTACTGCAGATGGTTTAGAGTTTCAATATATTCAAAAATAAGTCTTGTAGTTTGATTTGGTTTTTCACATCTTAAAAGTGAATTGAAATACCTTTTTATTTAATCTATTGTTCTCGAAGGTCTCTATCATGGCAGGGGCATTGCTCGATTCTGTTAGATTGTTCCTTTTGATTTTCCATTTGCACTAAATTCTTTTGTGCAGGCATTCTCTACTGTTTAATTATGGTTTGCCAGGAGATGGAAGTCACGATTCTGACAGTATCCTTGTTCCGGATCCGCATTAGAAATGACAAATAGGGAGTTATTGAAGAGAAAAAACCCTAACCCTAAAATTATTAAAGGATTGAAATTCATATGGGGAAATCAAAATTGAAATCCAATGTAGGAATACGAGAGAAGAGTGATGAACTATGAAAATGAGGTCCTGTGTGTTGGTGGGAGTGAGGTAGGGGGAGTAGGGAGAGAGAGTAGGGAGAGAGAGAGTGTGTTTTGTTATTTTCTTTAATTTGTAATATATTATATATAAGAGAAGCAAAGTAATTTTATTCTATTTGAAATTTTATTCTATTTAAAATTTTAAATTGATTGAGGATATAAAATATAATTTTTTAAATTACAAAAATAATTAAATTATAGGAGGCTCCATAAAATTTTCCCTTAATTTTTTTTATCATTCGAAAAACCTCACTTCAAATGAGATAATACAACAGTAAAATGAAATATTCAAATTCCACCAATTTTTTTACTTTGAAATTGGAATTGCGAATAGAAAAGTAAAATATTATTGGTGATTAAAAAATTGATTAATAAGACAAATATTATCATCCTACAAAATTAATTTAATTTAAAGTGATTTTTCAGTTAAATTTTTTTTTATTTTTTCAATCCTGCCATAAAGCACAGGCAAGTATTATCATTGTCATAACCCAATTTTTAAACAAATAATAAAAATTAAATATAGTTAACAATAGGGTTAAGACAACACAAAATTTGAAGTTTGATGATGAAATTATTAAATTTAAGAGTCAATTGGCTAATCATTAAAGAATTAATAAGTTGGAGATTTTAATTAAAAATTTGAATTAGTTTAATTAATGAAATCAGGAGAATTAATAAGTTTGCGAACGTAATTAAATTTTAATTTAATTAATTAAATAAATTCAGGGATTTAATTGAAATTAATCCAAGGGGCAAAATTAAATTTATTGATTAAGGGACCCAATTGATACATTTCAAAACATCAGAGACCAAACTACAATTTGTCATTTTCCATGCCAAATGACGCCGTTTTGGATCCTACTGTTCATCATCTGTTTGCCAAAGACCGGTTCAACAGGGGAAAATCCAGCAGATCATGGCCACTATACCCACGATGCGGTCATGATCTCTCTCCTCCACGATGCCCACCATTTGTGGAGGCAGGGACACCAGACCTTCTCTGGCTTTATAAAAGCCAGAGGAAGGCCTGGAAAAGTGGGGGAAACCAGAGGAAAAACCCAGAGAGCAGGGGACCGAAAACCAGAGGAAAACAGGGCATAGCACACAGCAAAAAAAAGGCAAATATACAGGGGAAGAGCACTGGAAACAGAGAGGGAAAAACCCAGAAAACAGAGGGGGACCAAAAACCAGAGGAAGAAAAACTGAAGCTAAACCCAGAGGCAAAACCCATAGGAAAAACACAGAAAACAGGGGAACAACACAGCGGCATACGAAGGAACCGAAGCAGAGCTTTAGCCGGTCATCCATCACGCCTCCGTCTCCTAAATCAGAGAGCAAGCCAGGCAAACAAACAAGGGGAACGGGCAAGACCAAGAGAAAAACAGGGTGAATCAACACAGAAACAGGGAAGCAAAACACAAAAAAATAAAACAGAGAGGAAACCAGAGGTATAAACTCAGACAGAAAGACAAGGAAAACAGAGGAATAAACTCAGACAGAATTCGTCTTCATCGCCTCCAGCAGATCAGGTAAGCAAACTTTCTTCTCCCGCTTCGCTTCATTCTCCAAATAATTTTCAAGTGAATTTTAATTCACTTGAACAGTGAGCAACACGCGTGAATTAGCTCACGCGTGTTGCTCTGCCCAGCCGGGTGATCTAGGCCCAACCCAAAAAATAAAAATAAAAAAAGGTAAAAAAATAAAAAATAAAATGTGTATGCATGAATAAAAATAACATAAATTTATTGGTTTATTCACTGACGCCAGAGTTAGGAATAAAAATACCGGTTTAAATTTATATTATTCATTGTATTTTATTTTACTTAGCTACATAAAAAAAATTGTGCACATGTAAAAATAAATTTATTTTATTTTTTTATTCACTGACGCCAGAGTCAGGAATAAAAAATACTGATTTAAATTTATTTCGTTTTTATAGCTACGTAATATTTACCAACGCCAGAGTTGGAAGTATCCGTAATTGAATATTCACTGGTGCCAGAGTCAGGAATATTATAGGCAAACCATCATAGCACAAACCAACAAAATGTTAGCAAGTTATGACAAAACCAACAATGCAGCCTGCCTCAGGCAGGACGTTTAAGGGGTGATAATATCTTCCTTTTGCGTAACCAGTCCCGTACCATAGAATCTCTGCTGACCAGTCAGGGTTCCTAGTGACCATAATACTAGGTGGCGACTCCTTAAACAAGATCATTCCCCATCAAAGAATAAGATGCCAAAAATCTGTTCTTTTCAAAGATATTATTTTAAGGCTGCCGCGATGTCGGGTGTGACAATTATCCTACAAAATTAATTTAATTTAAAGTGATTTTTCAGCTAAACTTTTTAATTTTTTCAATCGTGCCATAAAACACAGGCAAGTACTAGAATGTTTGCCTACACTTAGTCATGTGAATGTTTGCCTACACTTAGTCATGTGTAAGATTAATTTTTTTTTAATACCAAAAAAATAAAAAATTAAGACATTGCTACCTTATGTTTTTTTTAAGAAAAATTAATCATAGATTCAAAATTCAACATATATTCAATGAAGTCTTTTTAAAATATTAAAACGATTACATATTAAATGAAATTTGTTTTTGAACGACATAATGGATTGACATATATCAACTCGGGTTAATCATCCAAATTTACGACTTAAATCATGAGACTGCAATATCTCATAAAAAGCAAATCAAAATAAATCTTGAAGGTTAATTCTCAATCAACCCAATATTAAAGGGTAAATTGGTAAAAAACAATTTTTAATTAAAAACATGACACAAAAAAGACTCTAGCAAACTCGAATTAACATGTCAAACCAGTAATTCGGGTTATGCATCATACCAGATTTAAAAAGTTTGCATCAATAAGATTGATATCCATATATGTGCCTGTCTTTCTTGTATCAAATAACAGTTAAAAAAAAAACAGAAAGAAATAGGATAGGCATAAGGAAGTGAAATAAAAGAATAAAGTTTTTTAAATAACAAAAAGAGATATTTAAATAACAAAAGGATGAATAGTTTTTTTTAAAAAAAGTTTAAGGGACTAAAAATGCATTAAAACCAAACACGCGAGGTGTGTGAGACTAAAATAACAAAAGCATGCTTATTTTTAAAAAAATTAAATAACAAAAAGATTATTTTTAAGTTAAATAATGAAAAAGGACCTTTAAATAAAAAAAGATGAAATGTTTTTTCTTAAGTTAAAGGGAAAAAATGGATTAAGTAAAATAAAAAAAGAACCAAAAGGCCAGACACGTGGGACCTACTAGCCAAAGACCCAGTGCGGCTAGGTTTAAGATTTTTTTCAAGTATTTTTATTTTAAATTATAGATGATATGTCATCTGCAACCCAAATTTTGATGACCACGAAGTTGCTGGAAAATCAGGTCAAGGGTGTTTGACATCTAAAAACCATTTTCAACCATTTTTTAACCTCAAACACCCTAAAGACCTAGTGATCTTGTTTATACTTTCAAATAACTATAAAAAATAAATTCAAAAATAAAAAGTTAACTCGAAACCCAAAAATTTCTCAATATCAGATATACTTTCTCATGCAATTTCAATGTGAAATAACATTTAATTAAAATTCCTCTCATCTAGTAGGACCTTTTAACGGTTAGATCAATCGTTTTGATGGTCGAAATCAGTATCAATCGAGATTCTCTCTTCATAATAGGAATTTAGTGACTCTTTCTCTCCTCTCTCAAACTAGAAACTGAAAAATAAAAAAAAAATTAGACCAAATTGAAACTTTTAAAAACTATAGGGACCAGATAATCTCTCAATGGAAAAGTAAGAAGACTAAAGTTAACTTTTCTTGCTAGCCTTGAAAAAACCACATAATTTCTCCACTTTCTTCACCATGGTCCCCTTGGTAGCAATTGAACTTCAGTTTGGCAACAAAAGGATCAAATCACAAAAAAAAAAAAAACAAAATTTGATGACCAAAATGAAAAAAAAAAAAAAAACAATTCCTTGTGAGATTCCTTGATGAAATGTGAAAATGAAATGTGAAAGAGGATACAATGTAGTTCGCATATTAAAATCCCTACACCTCTTAGTTTTTTTTGTTAAAGAAATAAAATATTTTCTGGATAAAAAATGTTTTCCACATACAATTATATGAAAGACCCTTTATTATTTCATACCAATTTCACACCCGTGCCCTTTCAAATGTATCTATACTTGAGCATGTTGCCTCATGTAAGTTTTTAAAGTGGTGTTTGATTGTTATTTCAAGATAAAAGAGGTGGAGACATGAAATTTAAAAATATATTTGGTTTGGGAGATGGGGACAAAAATATCTTAGCAATAATTT
>Ga0307515_10018985_pt1 | contig 12406 bp, 3 predicted proteins | sample 17_EM_MG_FD_194513 | JGI IMG/M metagenome (GOLD analysis project Ga0307515, IMG submission 194513) | Populus trichocarpa ectomycorrhiza microbial communities from riparian zone in the Pacific Northwest, United States - 17_EM | ecosystem: Host-associated > Plants > Roots > Unclassified | place...
ATAGTACTTAGTAATAACTTATGGAATTTAGTAGAGTTTTCGGATCGTTAGTGGAATCTAGTGGATTCCTTAGGTATAGGGTAGACAGTTATAGAAATTTTAAACTGGTAAATTGTAGTGGATTTTTTAGATTTTAGTTTTAGGTCTAAGTAGTAAGTTATAAGGCACTTCTACTTATAATAGGAGGCGGTAAATAGAAGCTTAAGGTTGTCCTAATTAATAGTTACCTTATATAGCTTTATCCAGGGTTATTTAAGGATTACTAAGTGACCTAAGGTAGTTATTAGCGTTTGTAGATATCTAATTGTTTTAAGATTTAGAAAATAGCTTAGATGCTACTAGTATACTTTTAGCGGTTCCGTTTATACTAGATCCTAAGGCGTTTTATAGTTATATTACTAGCGTATTACTATTAGGTATAGGCGTTGGTTTTCTTTTTAGAGATATTATAAAAAAAATTAAACTGGCTATCCTCCTAAGGGGATTGGTAAAGATTTAAATATAAGGTAAGGATATAGATAGGGAGTCCAATAATAGAATAATAGGTATATTATATAGATAGAGACAAATCCTTAAGGGAAAAGGAGGAGTTTATATATAAGGTAGAAAGGGTTTTCCCTAGGTATATACAGAGCACGTACCTTATAGGCGAGTTACCCCTAGGTTGCCCTAGGGTCGCCTATACCTTATAGCTATATAACTATCTACTTAAGTTTTACCTAATATATATTTCTATTATAATAATTTTATTTAAATTATTGCTAATATTTAATATTAATACTATAAATATTAACAAATGCCAATATTTTATTGGCTGGAATTTCGCTTATTAAAAACCTCACTGTTAGCTATTAGAAGGTAAGGTAAGAAGGAGCTATATCTTAACCTTCTAGCACCGCTAGCTTAAGATCGTCCTTTTAGAAAGATACTATAGGTATACTCCTATTACTATAGATTACTAAACCGGACTCTAGCTATACTGCTATAAGAGCTATACCGGAGAGTAGGGGATTACTGTAATTTTATGGGTCTGACTGCGAATGGCTATTATATTATTATATCCATGGACTTCTCTAATGCCCCTATACTTATTACCCGTCTAATAGAAAACATAAATAATACCCTTTTTTAAAAATTTCACCGCGGCAAGCTTTAAATAGTCGGCAGCTATAATGCGCTGCTCTTTAAGATTACCCTTCCTCCATGTTCCATTTTCTGGCAAACTTTGTTATTGATAACATTTCTAGGATCTATATAGAATAGGTACTGTAAGATTGTGAGATAAGTATATAGGTTATGCTAGTAGTATGGCCTTAGGGGGTTAATAGTCGTCGACCTACCCGCGTATTACTGTCGAAGAAGGCTGCGGCTAAAGGCGTAAACAAGTTTACCTAGCCCCGAGAAGTGCCCGGGATAGTTTTACTCTTAAAGTTTTTACTATTATTTAATATGCTTTTAGTAAGGTCGCCATAATATAGTTAACGGGGTTATAACCGCTCCCCTAATGATAACTGTTTGGAAAATTAAAGTGAGCCGAAATGTTAATTTAGTGGTAAACGACTAATAAAAGTTCAAAACGGTTATAACTAGGGGAGCGGTCAAAACCCCGTTAACTACGTTAGTAGAGCTAAACATACGTAAAGATTTTCTTACTGGCAATTGCCACGATGGCCGTATCTGGAAGGATAGATGTTAGTAAGGCCGGCATTGTAAACGAGTAGCAGTGATCTATTTAGACTGGAGTGGCATAGATCCGAAGTCAAATCCACTCCATCTACTAAAAAGACGATTTGGCTCTAGGAGCGCTATATAGCCCTAGCGTGGATATATACTATTTATAATAAGTTTTAGCACGACTTTAGTCTTACATTTAGGGGTAGGAGGCGTTTAAACTTACCAAAAAAGATCGTCAAACTTCATCACCTTCCCTCGTAATCTTATTGCCCCCAATAACTATTAAACGGTCAATTAAGGATAAGAACTCTCCGTCTATTAAAGAGGGCTTTAGAAGCTCTTTTATATATATTAAGTAGGTCTAGATATTAGAAAACAAGCCCGCAACAATATCACGTGATAAGACTTGTAGGAGAAACCTCTTGGCAGAAATCTGACTAATTAGATAACTTTAACCGTTAGTCAAAGTTCCTTAAAATATCTTTAACTACCTATATAGAAAATAAGTAATACACAGAGTTTTAGCCCTATAACCTTAATTTAACAGGTTATAAGCCTGGGTTTAAGCCTAATAAGCTAAATCTAATTACTTTACGGAGGTCCCTAATAAAAGTTCTTGCACCTTCCTAATTGGGAAGCTTAGCTCACTGCCCGCTAAAATATTACAAATTTTATTACTAGAGGCTTAAAACTTACATTTAAAGCTTTAAATAAAAGGCAATATATAGGCGATTAATTGATCAATTAATAAGCTAGGTGTTTTTAAGGTTGCGGGCTTTACGCGACCGTAGATTTCTACCCTATACTGGCTCCTTTACTAACTCTATAAGGTCCTCTAGTTAAGCAGCAACCTCTTATTACTGCCTTCTTTCTGCTTTTTTATTAATTATATATATAGACGTTTGGTATTTTAGGGGCTCTAAAGAACGATTTATAGGCGGTTTTAAGGACTTTTTTCTAACGTCTATACTAATTAAGCTGCCGGTAGAGGTAGTAGTGGGGTCCTTTTTCTTTACCCATTTCCTTATAGTTTGATTAACTATACACCACCTAATATCAGCTGCTTGGTGTTAGTCCTCTTGCCCATTTAGAGCCCATTACTCCTACTACTACTACTCCTATTACTGCCCAATTTAAGGCTCCATAAAGCTAACTCCAAACATTACCTTCTCTATATTTCTATTCTTTGTATTTAGTCAGTTCTAAAGCTTAAGCGGCTAGTAAGGAGGAGGTTTAATAGGTGGTAGAGGCTTAAGGGAGGCTTATTAAAAGGAGGTTTCGATTAAGCAGACGGCTAAAGGGCCTATTTAGGTCAACATCAGCGACGCTACTTTAGATCGTAATCGCTATGCAAAGGCTCTAGATCTATAAGGTCGTGCAGTAGTTAAGGTCCTATTTTTATACGCTCTAGAAGCTCTAGTAGCTTAGGCTTACTTAGTAAAGGCTCTATTAGATTAACTTAATTAAGGCCCAAAAGCACCTACTATTGTATATAAGTAATGACCTAGCGCTGATATTAATCTATACGTTTAAGCGCCTTCTAATCACGTTAACCATCAGCAGCGCCTTCGCGATAGTCGTTGCCTCCTTTATAGCGAATAACCTCTTTAATATAATGTGGAATTCGTTTAATCTAAGCTTAAATCCGCTACTGCTTAAGCTCCTCCTAAGCCTTCCTTTATGCTCCCTTAGCTTCTGCTCTAGTTTTTAGCACTCCCTTCTATATAGTAACTCGTTTAAGATAGGCTTAAGCTAGTTTAATTATATTTAAATTAGGTAAATTACTGGGCCAAAAAAGGCGCTAGAGGCCTACTACGTTAAAGTAAATCTACTAGTAATGCGATTTATATAATAGAGCTTTGTCCTCTTAAATAATAGTATCTAGGTAATTAATTTAGCACTTAATACCAAAAGGAATAAGAATAGGAAGGAGGATAGTGGTGAGATAGCGATACTAATTAATACCCCCATTCTTCCCGTTTCTTTAGAAGGCGCCATTCTCCTTAGTTATATAGAATTGAGGCTTTTTACCTAGCTTATTAAGAAGCCTAAGTTATTATATACTAGTAATAAGCTGCTAAGCTATATAAAGCTCTAGCTTAATCGCTTTATTAATTTTTTAAAGTTTAATTTTTAAAGCCTTCTTTTTTAGTGTAGTTTAGGGCCTTTATATATAGTAGGGAGCCTTCTAATTATATAAGAACGCGCCCTAAAACATAAACTTAGTAGCTTTAGGAAATTGAGGTCAAATTACCTACTTATTTTACCTTCACTTTAGCTAAACGCTAGAGCTTATATCCGCCTCTCCTATAGCCTAAAACGACACCGGTTTTATTACTCTAGATAACAGCCTTTTAATCGTTAATTATTTAATGCTTATATCGCAAGGCGAACTAAAGGTGAGCTTCCTTTATCTTTTATAAGAGGTAAGGCTTCCTTATAGGCTTCGTCTTTTAATATCTATGGCGTTAAAGAACCCGCTAGATAGTTTAAGTAGAGTAGCCGTACTTAGTGGCAATATAGGCGCAGGACTTCTCTCTACTAAATTAATCGGTAGTAGCTTTCTTAAGAATTCGTCGTTTAAACTCGCGGGTAATTTTAACCTTTAATCTAGTATAAGGAGCATTAATAATATAGCTGTTAAGAATGAGAGGACGAGAGGAAGGGTCCCAGCCACAACTACAAGCCTTTTTAAAGATATACTGTACTGTTCGGCGCTTAATTTCGGTGATACGTTTAATATGTTAAAGGGTTGCTCCTATAGCCTTTATAGCTAGGGCTTGAGCCCTAGTTGTAAGCTAATGAAAGCCTATAGTTAGCAAAGCAATATTTGAGCTGGAGGAGTCCTTACAAGTAATTTTAAAAAGCATTAAGGGTATAGTAGAGGTGGTGAGGCTGCAGAAGTTATTCTGCCGTTAGAATTTTTGGGCGGTTAGCGGGCGGTGCGCCAAACTTCCTAATTAGGAAGGTGTAAGAACTTTTATTAGAGACCTCCGTATTATTATTATATTAATTACTGTTGTAATATTACTATAGAGGCGTTAATAGAAGTCGGTAAACGTTTACTAACTTATATAGTCATCACCGAAATATTAGGAACTCGCTTAGAGCGATGACGTCGCGTATTTACCCCACTATCAAAATAATATACCCCCTATAGCCCTACTAATATAGCTCTAATTTATATAAATAAGGGCTTATTTTATAACTCTACTTTAAAGCTATAAAATAAGGTTTTATTTATATAATTTGAAGCCAAATTGGTAGAGCTATAAGGGGTGCATATTTTTAGGTGGAAAGGGGCTAGATTAGTCAGCGTAGAGCCTTAATTCAAGTTTTACGGCCACCCCTATAGCCCCACTAATATAGCTCTATATTTAATAAATAAAGACCTATTTTATAGCCCTAGAATAGAGCTATAAAATGGGCCTCTATATATAAAAATTAGATTAATATTAGTGGAATTATATAGGGTAATGTGTTGCTACGGCTTGGCGATTTTTCCTAATATTTCCAAAACGGCAGTATACCCCCTATAGCCCCGCCAATAGAGCTCTATATTTAATAAATAAAGACCTATTTTATAGCCTTAGAATAGAGCTATAAAATAGGCCTCCATTTATAAAATATAGAGCTACATTAGTGGGGCTATAGGGGGTGGCCATAAAACTTAAATTAAGGCTCTGCGCTGACTAATCTAGCCCCTCTCCCCCCAAAAATATGCACCCCTTATAGCTCTACCAATTTGGCTTTAAATTGTATAAATAAAACCTTATTTTATAGCTTTAAAGTAGAGTTATAAAATAAGCCCTTATTTATATAAATTAGAGCTATATTAGTAGGGCTATAGGGGGTATATTATTTCGATGGTGGGGTAGATACGCGACGTCGTCGCTTTAAGCGAGTTCCCGATATTTTGGTGATAACTATAACGCTAAAGACCTATAATAAGTAGCTATATAGCTACTAATGGACTCTACGCTAAATATATAAGTGGGTTTTACCGAGGATAAGCCTAATACAGTCCGTAATTAAATAGTGGCACTTAAGGCTTAAGAGGACCTCTTATTTAGTAAATAACATTACTATTATTATTATAAAACGATAGAGTTTTAAGAATAAAGCTTTATAATATCCGTGTTAGTAGCGGATTAAAAAAAAGCTTATTAGAACTGCCTATACCCACTAAGGAATATATTAAGTTAAAAACCTATACTATATAAATACTCTCTATAAAGGAAACCAATCTAATAATATTATCTTAATAAGGCCTATAGACCGCCTATTATAAACTACCTATAATATAAAGCCCCACTAATATAAGCGACGAACGTACCGCCTAAGCCTTTATTTAAAAGCTCGTTAAACGGGAAGACTAGCTAATATTTAGTATTAATATATAAAACTACCCCCAATTTAAAAACATTAAGTAGGTTTTTAATAATCTACTATAGCCTCTTCCTATACTTAAGTCAATTAAGGAGAAATAGGCGGACTTAGGCTTTACTAGTAAAGAGCTAAAAATTAAACTAGCTAATCTGGTAAAGGTATAACAAAGCCTTATAGTAGGAACTACGGTAAACTTATTAATAGGCTAGGTATATAGGTATAAAATAGTCAATAACGTAAATATAACTAGTGGAGTGGTTACCTAATAGATTAACTCTAATTGTATTCTAAGATTTACTATAAGGAGAGAAGAACTATCTAGGTAGGGACTGTAGTCCTTTAAATATATAACCGTACTCCTAAGAAATCCTCCTTATATATAAAGTACGTCTTATATATAAGGTACGTAAGTTCCTCTCGTTTCTCTTATTTAATACGTAGCACATTATATAACCTTAGTTACTATTCCTTATTATATAGTTCTATCGGCTCTATTCTAAACTATACCTTAATTAACTAACTAGCTGCTTCCAACTCCTCTCCTAGTAGTTATAATATTATACTTAAAGCGTCCATAATACTACCTCCCTCCTTTCTATCTTCGTCCTTAAAGACGCTCAATATCTCAAAGTTATTTACTAGAGGTGTAATATCTGTCTAATTAATTTAGTTAATATTATTACTTATTTAAAACAACGTCGTTATTATTCTATTTGCTAAGAGAGGAGCTCTTGCTGCACTCGGCCTAAAAAGACTAAAACTAACTAAATAACCCCTGTAAAACACCTAGAGAATCCCCCTAAGATATATGCATCGTAGGGGAGGCACACATCAAATGACGGTGGTTTACACTTGCGCGTGGCCGCCAGAACTACGCCTAGCAATAGCCCTTTATAATAAAAATGGGCGAATACTACACTATAAAGCGGAAATACCTCTATTAGAAAGGCATTTAACAAAATATAAAGCCTACTGGACGCGTCTAGTACCCAGAATTATAGGGGAGTAACCGTTAGCTATAACGATCTAATATAGCTAGTAGAATGGCTCCGCCAGTCTAGCAAACCTTAGGCGCCCCTCTAGTAAACCCTTAATTAAATCCTCTAATGGCTAAGTAAAATTAAAAATAAATAAAACCCCCCCTTACCGGCGAACCGCACCTAGGCCGCCGTAGCTACAGTTGGGTGTTATAAGTGTCCGTATTAAGCGAATTTTCAAGACAACCTACCCCATTAAATTATATATAACAACTATATAATTAATTTTAAAGCTTTAAAAAATAGCTGAAGTTTATATTATATATTAAATCTAGCTATTAGAGCTTTTTTTTTGGTTTAAATCCTATAACTCTTTTAGAAATCCTATTTGTTCCCTAGTAAGATCTATAATATTTAATATATATTTTCTACTACTAGATACTAATTTTTTTTTAAAAAATTTAATATCGCATAAAGATTTATATTTATTGTAACTTAGTATATTTAAAATATTATTTTAAAAGTATAAAAGTTTATTATAACGTTATAAAGTTGAAATTTTTTAATTTGTATAGGGAATTTCATTTTTTCCTACTTTTCCTACTTTATAACCCTATAATAATTTTATATATATTTTAAACAAATTTTTAAATATAGAGAGTCTTAGTAAAAGCAAATCTCTATAAAATAATAGAATTTTAAGGGATATTTTTAATCCCTAGTAGTAGAAAATATATGCTAAATATAGTAAGTTTAGTAAAAAATCGGTAAAATATCGAGACTTTTAATAAAGGACTGTAAAATATAAGACTTTAAAAAAAGTTATAAAAGCTAGATTTTATATCGTAATAGGCCTTATAACTATTTTAAAGCTTTAGAATTAATTTTGTGGTTGCTATATAGTAATTTAGCAAAAAATATCACATTTGGTGTGGTCTGGGCACGGACACTTATGACACCCCACTGTACGCTTCCATAATATAGGGAACTTACCCCCCTTAAGACAATAACCGGGTATATAATTATAATATAACTAAATATAGAAAAAGTAGAGGGGCTTAGGGGATAATTAGAAACAGAAATCCTTATAGAAATCCGTAAAGAGGTTTATAACGCTATTGCGGTCTAATACCTTAGGAGTGGAGATATTAGAGTTACCCTAAAGGACTAATAGGTAAAGGAATGAGCCGTAAGGGCAGGGGATAGGCTAGAAGAACGTATTGGCATAAAAGTACTCTACGAGGATTACCTAGTTAAAGTCCTAGCGGTCCCTATAAGCCTTAGGGTAGAAAAGGGACGCTAGGCGGATAATATAGTAATTATATAAAAGATAGTAAGATAAACAGAACACCTTATACTAGGACTTAAGATCACCTAAATCTAATAGCTTTAATAAGAAAATGCAAACTAAGTAAATAATAAGAACAATAAGAGGATATAAGGGTTACTAAAAACTTACTAGGGAGACGCCGGACGAACGCATAGCTCCCTTATCGTTAGTATATATACACTAGGAATGCAAAAACTCCTTATCTAAAAAGGAATAATTATAAACGGCCTTATATATAATATAAGGCTCTATAACTATAGACTATACCTAATTTACATGCGCAGTATAGGTGTGCTGCGGCCACTGTGCAGGCCCCCATAATATAAGACACTACTTAAATTAAGACTAAATAAAATGCGTAAACTGCCACCGAAGCACATATAAGGCGTAGGAGAGAGAAAACTGTATTAAATACAGGAGACGGAAGGTAAGGGCTTAATAGCTACGGGAATAATTGTACGTAAGGTTATATAAATAGAAATAATAAGTAATAAGCTAGGGGGGCGCAGGTGCCTTTCTAGCGTTTCTTACCTTTAATACTAAGGGGCTAGGCTAGCTATCCCAAGCCTTAACAGGCTAGAAGCGACGCCGCGCGACATTACTAAACTATATAGGGATATAAGGGTTATAGGGGACATAAGGGAGAGGACGCCTTGTAGGAAGACCCTTATAGATAGCTATAGTAAGCTTAAGACTAGGACAATTAAGAATTAGACTTAACGCGGTAAATATAACATTTACAGCTAACTCTTAAAGGGCGTATAGCTAACTAGTAAGAATAGGGGAAGAACTAGAGATAATAATAGATTTAGATATAAAAGCACTAGTAGGAATATAAGATATGGGAATAGAAAGCTCTATATAAAATAAGTAGTAACTAGGGTATAGATATAAGAGATAGAAGTTTTAAATATTCTAGAGAAAGTGGAAATAGAAGAAGCGAGGAACGACGGAGAGGCGAAGGACCCTCGCTGGGGGTCCGCCACCTATCTATTATATAGTATAACTATAGTAATACAAACCACCGTCTTGCAAGGCCCTTACTAGACAGCCTAGACCTAGAGAAATACTATATCCTTACTATATAAGAGCCGTACTATAATACCTACACATAATTAATATACTGCCCCTAAGGATTTTAGCTCTTATATAAACTAAAAGCAGCTATACGCGTGTACCTTATAATTAGTAAAACTATTAGCCTGTCCTTATAGTTATAGCAGGCAGTTAATCTAGATATTATAGTTATAACAATCTAGATATATAGAGGACCGGTATAAATTATTAATATATATAACCCTAGGGTTAAAGGGGTCCCATAAATAGAGAACATTATATTAGTAATAAGCTTACTTAAAACCAAAGGTATAGAGTCTATCCTATTAGGAGATATAAACCTCTACTACCTGCGGTGGGGGGGTATCTACGTCACTGCTGAACGATAGGTAGAGTGCCTACTAAAAGCTATAGATACCTAGGGCCTTAAGCTAGCTACCCCCCCTAGAGCAATTATATGGTAATAAGAATCCGCCAGAAGTATAATTGACCTTATATTTATAGACGAAGGCCTATACTAGAGACTTAAAAGGTATAACCCTAAAGAAGAATAGGCACTTACTTTAGACTATATCCCTATCTAAATACAGCTAGATTTAGATATTAAGGCGTAACTAAATAGCAAAAGATACGCAATAAGGATGCTTAAGGCAGACAGTTTCCTTAATATAGTTAAATAATAACTTTAAGACCTAGAAGAAATCCACCCAATACTAAATAAGCGAGGCTTATTAGCTACCCCTAAGGAAATTAACCGAAGACTAGAAAGGATCTAGGCAGTAATTAAAAATAGGCTAGAAGAGCACTGCCCGGTCTTAAGACCGGGCCCCTATACGCAATATGTATAGTCTGTATAATATATAGTTCTTATAGCTAGCTAATAATAAGTAAGAAGGAAATATTTAAGTAGCTATAACCCTATAGATAAGAGATAATATAAAGATATAAGAAACTAGTTAAAGAATACCCTAAAAAAGAAGCAAGAAATAACTGGAGATAATTTATAAATAAGTATACTTTTAACCTAAGCCTCCCCTATAATAAGGACCTATAGGCTATAGCAAAATAGGTAAAGAAAAAGGTAGGGCGACTAGTAGAAGACTTATACTTACTACCCCTATAAAGAGCAGGGGAATTATAGGCCACTAATAATAACAATAAAAAGGTAAAGATCCTTATAGAAAGGTTCTTCCCCTAATCGGCTCTAGTAGACCTTAGTAATATTACAGGTAAAGCACCGGTGACTTACCTGTAGGTTAACAGCGATATAACAACAGAGGAAATGGCTAAAACTATTAGCCGCCTTTTAAATAATATAGTACTAGAACTAGATAGGATTCTAAATAAGGCCTTAAAGACCTATAGACTACTTATAGCACCCTAGCTTACAGATATAGCTAGAGTATACTTTGCTATAGGCTATTACCCACGACTTAGAAGATCTATAACGACGGTTATCCTATAAAAAGAAGGTAAAGTAGACTACTTAATCCTAGGAAGCTACCGCCCTATTGCCTTAGAAAACACCCTTAGTAAGATTTTAGAAAAGGTAATAGCGGACCATATAGCAGATATAGCTAAGGAACACGCCCTACTACTACAGAGCTAAATAGGGGCAAGAAAGAACCGCTTAACACTATTAGTACTTACGCTACTTGCTACTACCATTAAATCTATATAGGTGATGCGAAGGGACTTTATAGTATTAATACTCAGCCTAAATATTAGTGGCGCCTATAATAACGTACCCTATAAGCGTCTCCCATACATCCTTAGGGCAAAAGGCTTCTTAGAATGGATTATATAATTTATTTAAGGGTTTATAGGTTAGAAAGAAATATTACTAATCTTTAGTAAATACTAGAGCCCCCCTATTGCAGTTACAATAGGAATACTATAAGAATTACCCCTCTTACCTATACTCTTCCTTTTCTTTATAAGCAACCTGCTTAACTCCTTTAAGGAAGGGGCAACCTAGGGGATAGGCTTTATTAATAATATAAACCTAATTATATATGGGCTAATAGCCATAAAGAATTGCAGAATACTAGAGAAAGCTTATAACACCTATATAGAATGGGCAAGACGATATAGAGTCTAATTCTTACTAGAGAAATACTAGCTAATCTATTTTATAAGAAAACGTAACTAATCTATAGATCTCTAGTATATAATTCGTATTTAAGGCTTTTAGGGTTAACCAGTTTAGGGCCTAAGGGTATTAGGAGTATAGGTAAACAGTAAGCTTTAGTGGAGCGCATATACGGTATAAGCGGCCTATAAGGACCAAGCATAGTACATTACATTATCTAGGATTATTAATTCTATATAGGGCCCATACTTCTAAAGGTTACGCTTACTATATATAGCAGTTATCCGGCTAACTATAATATATAGGTCCAGTATTTGGGCCATTAGAGAATCTAAGAAAAGCCCCCCTAAGTCGCTCCTTAAACTACTCTAAAAGGTCTAAATAGCCTACCTTTAGAGTATAACAGGCGGATATAAGCGAACGGCTATAGCACTGCTTAAGAAGGAAGCTAATATTCCCCCCCTACAACTATATATTAAAGCCGCTGTAATATAAAGGGCGTAAAATAAACGCAACTCTAAGTATATTAAAACACGCCTAAATAAACTATAGAGGGACCCTAGGGTGCCCTATAGGAGAACAAACTAATAACCCTAAAGTAGGGAAGATATATTAAAGAAACAGGTAAAGAAAGCAGAAGAAGAATAGTACTACTTTAGGGCCCAGGCCTATATAAAGGAGGAAGGGAGACGCGTAAGAGGCCAGTAAAGATAATAGTAAAAGAGAGAAAGGAGCTAAAGTAGAGTATAAAAGAACGCTAGAAAACCATTTACCGTAATATAATACTGGTTAGACTAACGCTAAAGAGGTATATAGGAGTTAAAGGTACAAAGGCTAACTAAAGTAAAAGGAACCTAAGCCGTAGTATGGTTAACGCTATAGGGGGTA
>Ga0307515_10018986_pt1 | contig 12405 bp, 15 predicted proteins | sample 17_EM_MG_FD_194513 | JGI IMG/M metagenome (GOLD analysis project Ga0307515, IMG submission 194513) | Populus trichocarpa ectomycorrhiza microbial communities from riparian zone in the Pacific Northwest, United States - 17_EM | ecosystem: Host-associated > Plants > Roots > Unclassified | place...
GAGAACCGTGTCGTGGATGTCGGAGTACTATGGAAGGTCGAGAAGGCGGGTTAGTGGGATGTCTAGGGAGAGGGTGAGAGGAGCGTACGGCGAGGAGGTGCACTGGTGATTTGTGTAGCTTTTCGATTGTGTGGAGGGGGATTTTTGGACCTCGGCCATCGTAGATGCGGACCGTCGGTGCATCCCTTGCAGTGCTGTAGAAAGGTCAGGTACCTGTTCAAAATACAGTCAGAACCAACGATCCACCCACACTGCGAGCAACGCCTGCGCCTGTCCGCGGCGGTGGACCCAGCAGCATGCACCGGGAGTAAACCCAAGATCAATGATATTGATGAGATCTAGTTTGGGTGCATCCACAAGTCAGACTCGGCGGCGGGGAGAATGAGGGGCGTGCACGGGGGGATGCGCACCAAAGTTGATGACGTCGAACACCTTGCATGTGCCGTCCTCTCCGACGCTAGCAAACATCGCACCGTCCGCACTCGCCGACACGCTTATTACGGGCGCGAGGTGGGCATGGTAGTGCTTGACAAACTCGATGCCGCTCTCCATCTTTTTCCAGAACTTCAAGTGGCCATCGATGGAGGTTGTGACGATGAAATCGGTCCTGATGTGGCTCGTTAGGGTCTTACTGGTGCGATTGTAGAGGGGAAACGGACCGGGTAACGACAACAAAGTTGACGATGTCTCTGTGCATGAAACTTTTGTAGTACTGGTCCGCGGAGGGGAGGTACTCTAAGAAGACCTTCTCATGAGGGAGTACTAAGACGGTGTATGAGACCAGAGCGGGACTAGGACCAGCTGGCCGACGAGACACGCTACTAACCTTTTCGTTTCTTTTTGACGACTGCCGAGGGGGCCGCCGGCATGGGACCCATCTCGTCATCGCTGGACTCATCGTCGTCGCGTTCTCGCTTCATGATGAGTGGTGTCGAGATAGGGGCCTTAGTGGCGGAGTCGACTGGGGCCGTTGTTTGGGCCGTTGTTTGTCACACGTGGGTTGACTTTCGACCATCTTCCGTCTGCATTTCTGAAAGAAAAGATAATGAGCTCAGTACCTACTCCCCCCGCCTGGAAGGTCCGTCGTCGTTGTCGTCGTCGTCGCTGGCGTCCGTGCCGAACAGGTGCTGACAGTTGACGTAGGATATCGGCAAGGCGTCGAACGACCTCCTGTCCAAGGACTTCCCTCTCCACGGCACCTCCCTCGAGGTCAAGACACGCACGCCCTCGGCTGTCACCTTCCGCGTCTTGGGCGACCGCAACCAGAAGGGTCTCATTAAGGGTGACCTGGAGGCCAAGTATGCTGACCCACAAAACGGTGTGACGTTTACCCAGACGTGGACAACGCAAAACGTGCTCAAGGCGAACATTGAGCTCGAGAACAACCTCGCAAAGGGCTTGAAAATTGATATCAACACTACTCTTCACCCAGAAAAGCACACCCGGTCTGTGTCGCTCGCGACCAACTACAAGCAGCCCGGTCTCAACACCCGAGCATTTATCGACCTGTTCAACGTGTGTATTTTCTTCTAATCTACATCCACGCCACTCTGGTATCGATTCCGCTAACCCCCATCATTCCAGGGCCCGACCTTCACCGCTGACACCGTCTTCGGTCGAAATGGATTCCTCTTTGGTGCGGAGGCGCAGTACAACCTCAACAAGGGTGCAGTAACCCGCTACGCGACTGCACTCGCCTATTCAGCGCCAGAGTACGCTGTTGCGGTGCACGGGTTGCACAACTTCCACACTTTCGCGGCCTCGTACTTCCACCGCGTCAATGCGGATGTCGAGGCCGGTGCAAAGGCCATTTACGACACCAAGGCCTCGCCTAATGTTAGCCACGTCACCCTTGAGGTGGGCACCAAAGTGTGAGTCGCACTGTTCCACGTTTCTCTTTCTTTTGTTCGCGAGGTGGTGTTTTTTTTTTTCTGGTGCCTGTGGGTGGGTTTGGTACGCGACCGTCGAATTAGCCGATGCACACGTTGCAACTGGTGACATTGATGACAATACCCAGTAGGAACTCCCGCGTTCCGGACCGCGCATGACGCCGGCACATGTTTTGCTCTGCCCACCAGGTCCAAAACTGCTCACGACATCAGCCACCACGCTTAAATGTCCCCATACTGACGCCATCTCTTTGTTCCCATCAGCTACCTAGACAAAGCCGCGTTTGTCAAGGCAAAGATCGCCAGCTCTGGCGTCCTTGGGCTGTCGTACACCCAGGCATTGCGGTACGTCGCGTCTTGTGCTCGGCCTTGTTCTTCTATCTAAGTCTCCGATAGACCTGGCGTCAAGGCCACCTTTGGTCTTGCGTTAGATACGTCCAAGCTCAATGACCCTGCGCCGACGGGGGCGACGCACTCGGTCGGTGCGTCGTTTGTGTTTGAGAATTAGGGTGTGTTGGACTGTGCTGGCCTCTACCTTGTTGAGGACTCGGTAGGCGAGGGAATATAGGCAGGGGGCGTGGATAGTAGATACTATTACTCTGGCACTGGATCTAAAGCATCTCCTTTATGTGCGATTGTGTGCGTGCGTGCGTGCGTGCGTGTGCGTGTGTGTTTTTGTGAGAATTTGTAGGGCTGATGTTCGACAATACCCACGCAAGCGCAGCAGATTTATTTGATAATAATTATCTCGTAAGAGTTGGAGGGTCGAGAAATGTCATAATATCGACGTCGACGTGGGGCGTAGGGTGTAGGGTGTCTGTGGGACGTCTGGGACGTCTGGCGATGTCTCAGTTGGTTGGCAGGCCGTCCAAGGTGTCTAAGCCGTGTCCAAGGCAGCCAAGGCGCCAGTGTCTGTCTGTCTTGGCGGGAGAGCGGTCGGTCTGTTGGTCGGTCGTCGCCGTCGTTGGTTGGAATCCCTCAGCACTGAGTGGGAAGCCAACATTCTCAGCACTCAGCCCACCGCCCGCGCCCGCTCGTTTGCTTCCCTTCCGTGGTTGCCTTGCCTTCTTGCCTTGCTGACTGGACTGGAAAAAGAAGTGACAATGACATCGTCGTCGTCAGCGTTACCCGAGTGCGTCATGTCCGTCGACGATTTCCGCGTCGATTACGGAAACGGAACATCACGGGTGTGCGTCGTCGCCACAGACGTTTCGCAGCAGTTCTGGAAACATAGTAACCCCTGGTTTTGCCCAATTACCCAGCCGCATGACCTCGACGAGCAACAGGATGAGCATGATCATCTAGTCGACTGCCACTCCTACCCCGCCGACTTCCGCCTGTTACTACCTTCCTCTTCCTCATCCCCTTCCGCTCCTTTCAAACCTTTCAAACCTATCCACTACCACCACCCCCGCCCTTCTTCCACTCAGCACGAGGCATACGACGCCGACGAAGAGTTTGAGTCCGACGACGATCAGCGGGGAATATTGTCTACCACCACCATGAGTACTTCCGGCCATGCGGATCCCCTTGGCAAGCAATCGACGCTCCGAACGCGTTGGCTTACCAAAGTTACCAGCGTGCCAACTCTCCGTCGACGACGCTCTTCCCTCTCCTCAAACGTACACTCTTTTTTGCACCCTCCCAGCATAGACGATCACTCCTCCCCTGAAGGCACCCTCTCGCACCTCCCCATACCCTCACCCTACACCACAGCGAGCAGCACGGAAGATGGTTATACAACTGGCAGCGAAGATTTCTTTGCAACCCCACCCCAGGTCATCCGATTAGACGAGCACGACTCCTTCCTTCTCGACGACGACCCAGACCCATTCGCAAACTACCTCTCCCGCGCACGCTCCTCCTTGTCGATCAACTCGTCCCCCCCAGACCATATCCATACGCATTCACATTCACATTCACATGCACAGAGCCGTGGGCACCCATTGTCCGCCACCGCCACCCCCGTCCCAGCCCAAGCACAACCCAAACCATACCTGGCGCTCTTCACTCCGTATGCCCAGAATCGTTTCAGCTCGGCGGGTCCTCCAACGCTGAACGGAGGCGTGCCCCGCCACCGCCTCCTCAACCGTCCCTCCCTCCCTTCGCTCGGAGGATTTGCCCAAAAGTTTAGCACAAGCACAAGCACCAAACTCCCCACAACGGATGAGTATGCCAACCTCGACTCTCCGATCCTCCTCCCGCCAAGTTCGAGCACACCCTTCATAGGCCGCTTCCCCGTCGATCCATGGAAACATCCAGACCGGTCGGCCCCACCGACCTCTTATAGGACATCTGTCCCCTCTGTATTCGGAGGACGACAGGGAGAGGCATTGCGGCGCGATTCCAACGCCGGCTATCTGCCTGTGTGGAGCGCGAACAAAGCAGACGCGAGCCTGAACGCATGCCCGCGCTTGCCGTATTCGAACGACACCAATACAAACATCACCCGCCACCCTGGTGCCGCTTCTTCCGACCGTGGGACCTCATCCTTCGTGGGCGGTTCGGGGTCAGGATCTTCCCGGCAGTACCAGCAAAATTACACGGCCCATTCGAATCAAAACTCATACTCACAGTATTCAGGGGGAGGTATGGGAGGCGGGGGAGGCACAGGTGGTGGCCGTGGTGGCGGCGGTGGTGGAGGTGGTGGAGGTGGGGATCGCAGCGACGGGGATCGTGATCGGAAGCCCAGAGGGTACAAAGGTGTCAAGTCGGACCATTCCACGGATGCCTACACGACGACAACCACAGAGGACGAACAACAGGGCAACCACCGCGGGAACAGCAGCAACAGGAGCGGGAATGCGACTACTGACAGCGACGATACACCTCTCGCTCGTCGGCTACCCGGTGCACTCACCGCGCAGAAGTCGTTGAGGCGGCAAGTGAGGGATGACCAGGACGTACAGCGCCAGGTGCGCGCTCGCGTGCGGGCGAAGAGTGCACCCAGGCACCCCGCACCCCCAAGCAGAGGCGCAGAGGGGAGTGGCGGAGGAAGTGTGTCGGCGGACGAGTTGACCAGGAAATTATTGAAGGTCCAGGTCCAGTCGCCGTCGTCGCAGCTGCCGCCTTTCAACTATGGTCATACACCGCTTACCGAGTCGCCTTCGCATATCGAGCAGCACGCCTCCACGTCGACCTCGACGTATAACAAGTATACGTTCGCGGCGTCCCCTCCGCGTCCGCATCGGCCGGACGCGTACCCTCTCAACAAGACTGGGGGCGACTCCTCCGACTGGCATTATCCCCACACAAGTCCTGTTGCGCGCCCGAATACTGCTACTCACCCGAGCACCTCAGGGAATATGGCGCCCTTTCTGCAGTTTCCGCATAACCCCCATCCGCCACAGCAGCAGCAGCAACAACAGCCCCAAGTACCCCATAGCTTGCAGCGCGCAATGACCTCTGCGACGGCCCAACTGAGGTCAAGGTCGAGAAGACCGTCGCACGAAATGCCCGAGCCGCGGCAGAGGACAGAGACGCTCCTCACCACGCCAGCACGACAACGCGCGAACACGCTCTCCTCGTCTGCTGCTCCGCGGCCCACCACCAGCTCCGTGTCCCCCTCAACCCCGGCCGTTCCTGCTGTCCCCCCGCTACCCACAACCACACCTACATCTGCACTCGTTCCCGTGCCGACGTTGCCGGGGCGAGGCTTTGCGCATGGCGGCGATGCAGGTCCGACTATGCAACAGCGCGTGTTCGTGGGTGACCTCCAGCGCTTCTCCATCGTCGAGATTGGGCAGAGTACCAAGGCGCGCGACGTGATCGCCATGGTCGACGAGAAGGGCGAATTGCCGCATGACGCCAAGGCCGGCGGGTGGATGTTGTTCGAGTTGAGCAACGATTTTGGGATGGGTGAGTCGTTAGAATCAAAAATTTTCTTTTGGAGTTTTCTATCGCTATTGTGGGGAACGTAGTTACTGACGAAGTTTTGGGTTTTTTCCTTTCGGTAGAGCGACCAATTCGCGAGTTTGAACCTGTCATGGAGGTTTACAACTCGTGGAATTCGGATACAAGACTGAACACTTTTCTGCTCAAGAAGACGCCGCTGGCCACTACTTTGGCTCCCCAGGTGCGCCCAGTTCTAATTCACTAGTGGGATTACATGCAAGATGGATGTTGGTTGATTCTTGATGACAGAATATACCCAAGGCGCCACCAAGGTTTGGTGGATATGTTGAATGGGAGCAGAAGCGCGGCAAATGGTCCAAGCGGTGGTTGGAGCTACGGGAGCACTCGCTTTGGGTGTCGAAGAAGGAAGGGGTGAGTCCTCCGCCGCCGGTGCCCTCCACAGAATCGACGGAGAAAACTTATGCGTTGGCCCGCAGGTACCCGCGAAAGATGCAACGTTGATTTGCTCGCTGTCCAACTTTGACGCGTACCTCGTCACTCGCATCCATAAGGCACCCAAGCCATTCACCTTTTCCGTCAAGTCGGTCGATAACCTCAACCTGTTTGAGCGAGCTGCCGACCATCATCATGTTTTCTCTTGTTCGGTGGGAGATGGTCTCATCTGGCTGGAGAAGATCCTCTTAGCAAGAGTGAGTGTGTGCAGATTTTGGGCTTTGGGCTGTCATTGTCGGTTACCTTTACCTAACATTCTTACCACCAGTCATACGTCCTCCATCAAGAACGAGCCGCACTATTTACCAATACCCAGGGCTCCACCTCCACTTCAACTCCAACTCCAAAATCCACTAGTTTGAGCCGCGCAGGCACCACCAAACGGTCCAATGGACCTTTCTTGTCTTTTGATGTGGCACCTTCCTTACCGCCCGTCGCCCCGCTCCTTCCTTCTTTCGAACCGACCGTTTTCGAACCAGGCTCGCTCTTGGCTAGACGTATGGCGGGGGAGAAATGATATCTTTATTCCTCATCCTTTTTTCTCTTGGTGTGTCGTGTTGTGTTATGCTACGCAGTCTGATGTTTCTGTTTTTGTACGAGAGACTTTGGTGGCCGTTTGAATCCAATTGTATGCCAGGTACAGCCATAATCGCATACTCATATATACCGGGGCTCAAGAAATTATCTCTTCTATACACCCGTTGCATTGCATTACATCGCATGATTTCTATTTCAGAGACATCAGGGCTTCTTCAATTTGAGCCACCACGTTCCTCCGTCTATTTCTCCGGTTGGCATCTCGCGAACGGGTAGTCCGTCGTCCATCTCTTCGCGGTCGCGCACCAGTCCGAGCCAGGAGGTCTTCTTGCCCAGTACCGCCGCACGCTTGTGACCAGATGTCCTAGCGGCGTTCGGCATACGAGAGTGACCATTTGCTTGAATATGAGCGGCGTGTTCGTGCGCGGTGATAGGTTGGAGTAGCGCGCTATATATTTGCTCGATCACGTCGCCTTTTGGTGTAGATTGAGATTGAAATTGAAAAATGGGTGGGTTTTTGTTAACAAGTCAAGTCAGAAACACGACACACATTCGCGCATGAATGGGCTTTATAGAATTAGAGGTTATACGCACGAACACTGACCCATTGCGAGGTCGCTTGGATCTTGATTGTCCAACCTGTTTGAAGGACGACATGCATTACCTGAAAAAGAAACGCGGGAATTTGGCTCAGTAGGCTGCTAACCATTTTTTGTATTGTCCTGTATGATATGTATGGTATGTTCTTACCGTGCACCTAGAGAATTAGAGAATACGAGAATTTTTTCAGACTCGTCGGAAACCCCTGAGAGGGAGGAAAAATAAAAATATATAAGATAAAACATACGGAGGGTTGGTAGAGGCCTGTCCATATAGCCTCAGGACCTCATTGTAGTCCAGCAAGGACCGCCTCTTCATCTGCTTCTTCGTCAATGTTGGATCGGAGAACGGATAAGGCCGGGCGGTAATGACGAGCGTCGAGGGTGCGCAACGAACATCCCAAGCAATCTGAGGTAACGGGTTCATATCCTCAAGTACGCCTTGGAACAACCCGCTCCCGATCCCGATTTCGAACAACTTTTCCTTGAGCGTGCCTAGGTATCGGAATGGGATGGGGGCAGCGGACAAGACGGGGTTGAGGGGTGCGACTTGTTCACGGACGAAATTATTTTCGGCTTCGGCGTCAAGGGAGGCCTTGTATGCCTCGAGGTAGTGTTGCCTCCAGCGCTTACGCTGGATGTTTAGTGGTTGGGGAAGGACGGGGTGGTCGTGGGTTGTTGGTGTTGGTGTATGAGTGACGGTGGGCACGACGGGAGTGGGGAGAGGGAGTGGATAGCGCGTTGCGGGTGGGTCGAGGTGCAGGATGGTCGCTTCGCCCTTTGCGTTTGCGTGAGGATGTGGATGTGAGTGATGATAAACAACTGCTGGTGGAACGTAATGGCCGGGAATCACTGGAGTGTGAGGGCGGGATGTGTCATGTTTTAGAATAGAAGGGCGGGGAGTATGTGTCGCTGGCGGAAGGTTAGAAGTACTATCCCTCGCCTTCGCTTTTGCGAGGCGAGGTCTTGTTGACGGGCCAGCAAGTCGCGTTGGGACTGTTATGGGCCGACGAATTCTCTTTGGAATACTGTTAATGAGAGACACGATCGGTATGATAGTATTGATACTGACCGATTGGACAACTGCCGGTTGCACAATAGCAGGAATCTGAGAGTGACCTACGGGGGCCGGGTAGTGTACGTGCTCCATCTTTCGCATGGGGGGTTCAGAGGAATGCGTTGGGTGGTGGTGGTGGATGGCCGACTTGAGGGGTTGAAGGTGTCGATGGTGCGGGCTGTTGTGTGGTGGTTGGAGTACAATCTCGGCAGGAAGTTGGGAACGGTGCTTCTTCCTACTTGGGAGCTTTCCTACGTGCCCACGGTCAGTGTTCATCGACGAGATATGCTTGTGGCGAATGGTCTGAACCTGAACGAGACCAAGTGGCAAAAGGCGCTGGGCGTGACCTACTGCAAGCAGGCAATTTGTCAGGAAAGATGGCCCCACCACTACCAATCGAAATTTCCAAGACACTACCAACGCGTTGGCTTAGTAAGGAGCTGGCGAGCAAAAGCAAAGTGGAGGAACTCGACCTTTGGGAGCGACCGAAGAGTCGTTGAATCACTCGATCGTGTATGTATTTTGTAGGTACGGGGGCATGGTTTCCACGACGCAGAAACGTTCTGGGCCTGGGGCGCGCATCGAGGCTTGGGGGTTTGCTTCTTTTATCGAGTGGAAGCCCACTTCCGGCCCACGAGTCGGGGGGTGTGAACGACTCTTGTCACACATACACACACATGTGCACGTGCAAGGGTAGGCTGTTCAGCGACGTGGGGATACCCAGAGGTCTGCAGACAACCATCAGGCGCACTTTCTGGAAAAGGTTTCATTCACTTTGTTGATCTGGACAACGTTAAACGCTAGGTAGGTACAATTTCCAACTAACTTAGGCTTGTAATGCAAGTCGCGCGAGTTCTTCCACGCCTGCTTTTGATTGTGCACCTGTTGGAAGATCATCAATTCCAGCCGATTGGCTTATCTCAAGAAAGTCAACATGATTGCCTACCTCCGATAAAACCTGACGCGTGTACAAACACTGTGTCAGGGACACCGGTGACTTTCGCCAGGTCTTCATCACGCAATCCTCTCCACTGCTCAGGAAGTGGTTTGCGACTCTCAAAGCTCTCCGGCGCAGCAGGGACCGCTTGAATCCTCCATTTCCCACTTTCGTCAGGGTATAGAATGTAGATCGCTTGTCCTTCTTTCCCAAGTTCCTTCTCCAGGATGAAGAGATGTTCCTTTAACAAGTATTTATGGCAGCCATCAGGATTTGTACCAGGCGCAGTACACTAGTATATGCATGCTTACCTTCCAAGGAGCAAAAATGTCGAAGACGATCACCCGGCCATCAAACGTCGCCCTGTTCAAGGCGTCCAGAACGAGCTGCCGAGCAGGGAGCCAAGCATTGCTGTAGTAGTCGAGTCTATCTACAAACTCATCCCCCACAAGGGCCGAGGCTTTGAGGAAGAGTTGGTCGACGTCCGCAGGAGAGGCTTGGACATTCCATCTTGGGTTCAACCATCCTACCCGCGTGGATATGTCTGTTTTACTCCGGTATGCTGGAGTCAGTGAAGAGGAGTATTGGTTCACGCCGTTATCAATGCCATCAATGGCTTCGATGTAGTCCTGCGAAGTAGGCAGCTTTCAGTCAGAGAACACGGTCGATATTGGACATGCCTAACCTGGTATAGTTTGAGCCATAGAGCTTTAACACGCTCATCGCTCTGCTCGTAGCCTACTAGTCGCGCAATGATTTCACTTCCAAAGTGTCTGGAACAAACCCAATGTAAGATGGCTGTAGGGAGATAAAGTGGACTCACTTATATATAAGCCCGGCACTACTGAGCTTTGTATTAAAACCGTGGCCGAAGACCTCATTGAACCCGCGTTGATGATGGTCGTATCGATGGGTGGCAGGGTCATATACACCACCAACGTCTACTACGATATCACATGTGGCGAGAATACTAGGGTCCCTCGTCCGGACAAGGCCTCTTGGACATGATCGACGGATCCATCAATCCATCCATGTGGACGAAGGAATTACGAGACAAGGATCGGGATAGTAAAGTTTTGCACAAAAAGGAAAAATAAGATTTCGGGTGTGATACTTTGCTTTAGAATGGGAGGAATCACTCACGAGAGTGCTCAAAGGTCGCGGTTTTGCGAAGGAGGGAGAACGCCAGAGCTTCGTCACAATGAAAGGTACCGTTATGGGTACCAATCAGAGGTTCCACAGCCGTATCTAGCTTTTGGCGCTTTGCTGCTTGTTCGGCCATGGTGGTTGAGGTCAAGCTGTCAGTGCTCGGGTTCGCCAATTTCCCCCGGCCCCGGCCAACAGTTCCTACCTCTATGGACGACGACCCGCGCCTGGTGTTCCAGCCCGCAAACCTCTGACGTAATAAACGAGGGGCAGTCGCCATGGACATTTCGCGGGTCGAATTTAATGAGAAAGACCCGTGGACAATGCGAAGCTGTGTGCGTGTTAGCATGTTAGCACTGATCTTGGTCCACCTTTTTGTGATCATCATCGATAGTTCGGAAAGAGTTTGACCTTGATATTCGTGCTTCTTTGTTTGCCCTTGCACACTCACCCAATCTGCATTCAGTGTCGAGGCTCTGCACAGTCGTTGTCTCAATATGGCATATGGATAAAAGCAGAGCCAGCGCTTCTACTTAGGCAGCTTAAACATTCAACTACCACCCCAGGACCTCCGCTGGATACAAGGCACCCGTGGATCTTGCCTCAAAGAAATCGTAGATTAGGTGGCAAATAAGAAAGATCTTCTCCAGAGCCAAATGCATAACTGGGTCTACAGCTTCCCCGGAATCGGCAAAACGTCGTTAGCGCATTCGGTCTGTGCAAGCCTTCACGGATCAAGGGTGGCGCGCTGGGGGCCTTTTTTCTGCCGGAGGGTGATTCGAACTTGGCTTGAGCTCGCTAGAATCCCCCCCCCTCCCCCACCCCCTTTCGAAGCACCGTAATTGTGGCAAATTGTCTTCTTCGTAGCAACCTAAACCTGACATCAGAAGTCGGCGATGGAAAGGGCCTCCCTTTGCGTATGGGCTTTCAGGCTACCATGTGCACACGACCGCCAAACTGGTTAGTCCTCGATATTCAACCCCAAGGGGGAGGACAGCGGCGTACAGGCCCAGCGATGACGACGTTCCACAGGCACAATGGTCCTCCGCGGGGGTTAGCCTTTCTTGACTTATTTTCTGCATAATCTTCCTCACGGCCTCCCAAGCCATTTTTGTGCATTGACGCATTCGGCGAATGCGGCAACGATTGTAGTCGTCAAGTCCCTCCTGAGGCTTCTGACCGGCGCGGCGGCGGGCATGGCCTATGGAGTCTCACCGAAAAATCCCAATCTCCAACAGTACTGAACGACCAGCCGTGTGATTACCTACCAAAGAAGGCGGGTCGAATGAAGAAAAGCTAGCCGTTCCCTTTGAAGACCGAAACACTATTCATGACATGTAACAACACAGTAAACAAAGGACATCCAGCACAAGAGCACGACAACTAGACTTTCGGTTTCTTATTGGTCAACTTGCATTGCTTCAGCCTGCTCAGCCTCGGTCTGCTGAATAGAGTTGAGCCTTGCTTTAGCCGCCTTCGCCTTCTTCTCTGCCACAAAGGCATCGATCTTTGCTTTCAGCTCAGGTTCTATTCGACATGTTAGAGTCACTGCAGTCACAATTTCCATGAAGCGACGTACGAGGTATGACATCTTCAACCTTTAAAGGAATTCTGCTAAATGGATCTGTGGGATCAGATAGCAAATGCCCTTTGATAGTCGACATGTCGACAATGGCTTTCGATGCCGGTAACTGCACGGGTTCACGCATGAGCGTACACATAATAGGATCTGGAAAAGTGGGTTAATCAAGAGTGCAAGGCCATATTCATAAACTATCACACCTTGGAATTCGTCCGGAAATTCGTCGATTTCCTCCTCGTCCATCGCCTGCCTCAGGTCCTCGACCTTTTTAACAAACTTTCTGAGCTGCTCTAGCTCGTCAAGCGTCTTCA
>Ga0307515_10018987_pt1 | contig 12405 bp, 11 predicted proteins | sample 17_EM_MG_FD_194513 | JGI IMG/M metagenome (GOLD analysis project Ga0307515, IMG submission 194513) | Populus trichocarpa ectomycorrhiza microbial communities from riparian zone in the Pacific Northwest, United States - 17_EM | ecosystem: Host-associated > Plants > Roots > Unclassified | place...
CACCGGGCACGGCTGGTACATGGACCTGCCCGCCGGCGAAGAGATCAACACGAAGCCCAGCGTGGCTTACGGGACGATCGTGTTCGTCACCAACAAGAACGGCGCCTCCAACTGCACGCAGCAGTCGTACCTGTTCTACGTCGACATCAGGACCGGCGGCGTCCCGACGGGCACGCCCGGCGGCGCGGGAGCCATCTCGACCCTGTTGTCAAGCACCGCCACGTCGTCGGAAGTGGTCGTGCTGCTGGACAGCTCCGGCTCCGGCTCCGGCGCCCCGCACGCCGTAGGCACGCTCTCCGACGGTTCGCCATTCACGAAGGATCTGCCGCCGGGCGCGGGGATCAAGGCCGGGAAAAACGCCTGGCGCGAGATTCGCCGCTGATCAAGCCAGAGGGTCACCCACCAGGTGACCCTCGTCGCTCCAGCCGACCAGGCCGAGCCTTTCGCCGTTGAACAGCAGCCGGTTGATCGCGGCGTTGCCGATCTGCCAGCCGCGCGGTGCGCTCAGCTCGATACCCACGGCGGCGCGGTACAGGCAGTCGAGCACCCCGCCGTGCGCGACGATGGCGATGGTCTGGCCCGGGTGAGCGGCGGCGAGTTCGGTCACCGCGCCGACACAGCGCTCGTAGAAACGCTCCAGCGGTTCGCCGCCTTCGGGCCCGGCGCCCGGCTCGCGGCGGCGCCAGCGCGACACCTCGGCCGGCCAGCGCTGTTCGATCTCGGCGTAGGTGTGGCCCTCGAAGACACCGAAGCCGCGTTCGCGCAGGCGGCTGTCGTTCGTGATGGCCGCGCCGCAGGCTTCGGCGATCGCGGTGGCGGTGGCATGCGCGCGCAGCAAGTCGCTGCTGTAGATCGCACGGATGTCTTCACCAGCCAGCGCCTGCGCCAGCCGCGCGGCCTGCCAGCGCCCGGTTTCGTCCAGCGGCACGTCCAGCTGCCCCTGGATGCGCTGCTCCGCATTCCACGCGGTCTGCCCGTGCCGCAGCACGAACAGCAGCGTTGGCTCGATCATGCGCCCCCAGGCTTGCCGCGGCGCGGCTTCGCCACCCCCCAGGGGGGCTCGGCCGCCTTGGGGCGGCCCGGCGGCGGCCGGCCGTCAGCCTTCGCCACCGATGAGCCGCTGGTTCAAGGTGTACGTCCCCGAGAACGTGGCCTCGCCGAGCACGCGGCCGGCGAGCTGCTCGCGCACCTGCTGGCCCGTGAAGATGCCTTCCAGCGGCAGCTTGGGGATGCTCACCGCATACAGCGTGAACACGTAGTGGTGCACCAGCGAGTCGTTCCAGGGTGGGAAGGGGCCGTCGTAGCCGAAGTAGTTGCCGGCCATCTCGGCGCTGCCGGCGAACCAGCCGGTGTAGTCGTTCAGGCCGTGGCGGATCTCACCGCGCGGGCGCGCCATCGGCCCGGGTTTGCCGCGCGCCGTGAAGCCGCGGCTGAACTCGCCTTCGGCGATCTCCATCGGCCGCGGCGGCAGGTCCACCAGCACCCAGTGGAAGAAGTCCACCCGCGGCAGGTCGGCGGGCACCTCGCGGCCGGCCTGGTTGACGTCGTCGCCGCGGCTGGGCACGTCGAAGTCGTGGCAGATCAGCACCATCGACTGCGTGCCGGCCGGCACGTCGCTCCAGGCCAGGTGCGGGTTCAGGTTGTCGCTGAAGGCGGCCGCGCCCTTGCCGTCGGGTTTGCCGGCAGCGTAGCGCGCCGGAATGCGGTCACCGTTGGTCCAGCTGTCGCTCCAGAGCTGCATCGAAAAACTACCCCTCGTGATCCACGTCGACACCCTGCCCTTGGTGTTCTTGCTCTTGTTCTGCGGTTCAGACGCCCCACACGACCGGCTCACCGGCGGCCTGCGAACGGCGCAGCATCTCCACCATCGGCCAGAAGCGCTGGCGCAGGCCGACGGGCGCCGGCTTGTCCTCGCTCTCGGCCGGCTGTTCGTCGGCGCTGACGGCCGCTTGCAGCGCCGCGATGGCGGCCGGCATGTCGGCCGGTTCGATGATGCCCTTGGCCGCCGGTTCGCGGCCGATGGCGCGCAGCAGCTGATCGCCGTTGCCCGGCAACATGATCACGTCGCCGGCGACTTTGCTCTTGAACTTGTAGATCATCGGGGGCTGCTCCGCCCCCATTGTGCAGCGTGCGCGGCGCTTTCAGCCGGCGATCAGCCGCTCACCAGCCGGATGCGCGGCCCACCGCCGGCCTGGCGCGGCGGTTCGCCGCTGACCGCCAGGCGCTGCTCGAAGCTCAAGGAATCCAGCGCCGGCGCGTAGAGCCAGCCCTGGAACTGCTGGCAGCCTTCGTCCTGCAGGAACTGGCGCTGCGCCTCGGTCTCCACGCCTTCGGCGATGACCTGCATGCCCAGGGCGCGCGCCATCTGCAGGATCGCGCGCACGATGCCGGCGTCGCTGTCGTCGCTGGGCAGGCCGCTGATGAAGCTGCGGTCGATCTTGAGCTTGCCGATCGGGAAGCGCTTCAGGTAGGCCAGGCTCGAATAGCCGGTGCCGAAGTCGTCGATCGACAGCCGAACGCCCAGCCGCGCCAGCGCGTGCAGGCGGTGCAGCGCCTCGTCGGCGTCGTGCACCAGGATCGATTCGGTCAGCTCCAGCTCCAGCAGCTGCGGCGGCACGCCGGCCACTGCGAGCACACCGGCGACGCGGTCGACGAAGTGCGGCTGCTGGAACTGCAGCGCCGAGACGTTGATCGCGATCGGCACCGAATGCCCGCGGCCGTGCCACAGCGCGGCCTGGCGCACCGCCTGGCTCAGCACCCATTCGCCGATCGGCACGATGAAGCCGCTCTCTTCGGCCACCGGGATGAACTGCGCCGGCTTGACCTCGCCCATCTCGGGGTCGCGCCAGCGCAGCAGCGCCTCGGCGCCGACGATGCGGCCGTCGTCCAGGCTCACCTGCGGCTGGTAGTGCAGGCGGAAGCGGCCGCTGACGAGCGCCTGGCGCATCGCGTGGTCCAGCTTCATGTCGTTGCGGCGGTCGCCTTCGGCACGCGCCTGGTGCAGCCGGTAGTGGGCGCGGCCCGAGGCCTTCACCACACGCATCGCGGCTTCCGCGTGGCGCGCCAGGTCGTCCAGGCGCGAACCCTGCGAAGGCGCCAGCGACATGCCGATGCTGCAGGTCAGCGTGAAAGCCGCGCCGGCCACGGTGGTGGGCTGCGCAACGACGTTGAGGATGCGGCGCGCCGCCGCTTCGGCCGCGCCGGCGTCGGCCGGCCGCACCAGCACCGCGAACTGGTCGCCTGACAGGCGTGCCAGCACGTCGTCGGCGCGCAGGCAGCTGCCGATGCGCCCGGCCACCGTCTGCAGCACGCGGTCGCCGACCTCGTGGCCCAGGCTGTCGTTGATCTGGCGGAAGCGGTCCAGGTCGATCACCAGCAGCGCGTAGCTGCCGCCGTCGCGGCGCGCGGCGGCGCTGGCGGCGCTGACACGTTCGGCCAGGCCGCGCCGATTCGGCAGCCCGGTCAGCGCGTCGTGCAGCGCCAGTTCCTCGATGCGTTCTTCGGTGGCGATGCGTTCGGTGAGGTCGCGGAACGACCACACGCGGCCCTGCGGCCGCCCGCCGCGCAGGAGCGGCCGCGTCACGCGCTCGAACACCTGGCCGGTGATCAGCTCCAGCCGGTCGGTGGCGCTGACCAGGCTGGCTTCGCGCAAGGCCGACAGGCGCGCGTGATAGGCCTCGGGCTCCAGCACGCTGCGCTGCATCCAGGCCTGCACCGCGCCGCTGTCTTCGTCGCTGCCGTCGCCGTGCAGCAGTTCCAGCGGCAGGTTCCACACCTCGACGAAGCGCCGGTTGCAGGCACGCACGTGGCCGCGGTGGTCGGTGACCAGGATGCCGTCGGCCGTGGCCTCCAGCGTCGCCTGCAGCTCGGCCAATAGGTCTTCGCGCTGGTCCTGCGCGCGTTGTTCGGTGCTGCGGTCGACCAGCGTCACCAGCGCATGCGCACCGTCCGGCAGCAGGCCGATGCTGCGGCTGACGTGCAGCAGCCGGCCGTCGGCGGCGGGCAGCACGGTGTCGGAGTGCAGCGGCGTGGCGTGGCCGGCGTCGGCGGCGTTCCACCACAGCGTGTCTTCGGGCACGGCGGTCAGCGTCTCGGCGCCGGCGCCCACCAGGTCGGCCTGCGTGCGCCCCAGCAGCGTGGCGGCGGCCGGATTGGCCGCGATCACGCGGCGTCCGTTCAGCGCCACCACCCAGGCCGGGTGCGGCATGGCGGCGATCAGGTCGGACCAGCTGGCCTCCAAAGTGAGCAGCATCAGGCGGCCAGTTCGTGGGCCGCGTGTTCGCGCGCCAGCGGCTCGAAGTAGTAGGCCACACGCGGGCGCGGGTCCAGCGCGGACAGCACGGCCGGCGGCAGCTTGGCCGGCGGCAGGCTGCGGCGGATGCCCAGGTCGGGCAGCGCTTCCAGGTCGATCAGGTGGGTGTCGGCGGCGCCGCGACCGCGCGCTGCGCTGTGCACCAGCACGCGCGGCTTGAGCGGGCGGGTGGAGTTGACGCCCACCACCATCGCATAGCGGTCGTCGGTCAGCTGCACCAGCGAACCGGCTGGATACACGCCCATCATGCGGATGAAGGCGTTGAGCACGGTCGAATCGAAGCGCGTGCGGCCTTGCGCGAACAGCATCGCCACCGCCTCGTGCGGCGTCAGCGCCTGCGAACGTGTCGCCGGGTTGCACAGGTTGTCGTAGCGGTTGACGATGGCCACGATGCGCGAGGCCAGCGGCATGCGCTCGCCGACGATGCGGTTCGGGAAGCCGCTGCCGTCGGCGTGCTCGTGGTGCTGCGCGATGACTTCCTTCGCGCCTTCGGCCAGCGCCATGCGGCGGCCGTGCAGCAGGCCCTTGGCCACGTGGTCGCGGTAGATCGCGTGTTCGCTGCTGCTGAAGCTGTCGTCGGCGTGGCGCAAGCGGTCCGGCAGGTCCTGCTTGCCCACGTCGTGCATCAGCGCGCCGACGCCCATGTCCAGCATGTCGGCATCGGCCATGCCCAGCGTGCGGCCGATCAACATCGAGATAACGGCCACGTTGAGCGCATGCGCGGCAACGCGGTCGCCACCACCACCGACAAGGCGGATGCCCACCTCGTCGGCAGCCAGCATCTTGTCCAACATCGCGCGCGCCAGCGCCTCGGTGGTGCGGCCGGCCTGCTGCGGCTGCGCCGCGGTGTTGTCCCAGGCGCCGCGCCAGATGCCGGCGGCTTCCGCGTACTGCCGCTCGCACAGCTTGGCGGCGGCGCGCTGCTCGGCCAGCCAGGCCTGGCGGCGCCCGGCTTCCAGTTCCTCGGCGCTGAGCGGCGCGACCACGGCCGCGGCGACGCCCTGGGCTGCGCTGTCGACGACGGCGCTGTGGACCGCGCTATCGACGGCAGCGCCGGCCAGCGCCGGGTCGCTCTTCTCGGGCACCCAGCGCACGTGTTTCAGGCCCAGCCGGCGCAAGGTCAGGATCTCGTCGCGCGACGAGAGCCGGAAGGCCGACAGCGGAAACGGATGCGACAGCCAGCCGCCATCCAGATGGATGTACATGCCGACGAGCAGGTCGTCTACGGCAATAGTGCTGGTCATGAGTGGAAGGTGGGTGGCGTGATGCGGAAACAGGGCACGGGGTGCCGCTGCTCCTGGAGTTCTTTTCGGGCGCTGGGTGGCCCGACTTGAGACGAGTCACACGCGCACACAAGCTGGCGCCGCCTTGGCGGCACCTGCGGACGCGCTTGAGCGCGGCTGGCGTGAAATACGCCGCATGCCGCGCCAAGGCCCGAAGCCGATCAGCCTGGATCGGTGGGCAAGGAAAACAGAGAAAACAAGGAAGAGGCCGGCTCAGCCGCGCCGGCGCGCCAACGTCAGCAGCACCATCAGGCCGGAAGCCAGCAGCGCCGCGGCAGCGGGCTCCGGCACGGCTTGGGTCATCGTGATGCGATAGGGGTAGGTCGACGCGTCGGTGCTGAGACCGCCGCCCACCGCCGCGGTGTACCAGCCGGGCGTGGTCAGCAGGAAGCTGCCGCGCGGGTCGCCGTTCGGCCCGGGCGCAAGGAACGGCGGGCCTTCATCGTCCAGGCTGCCGACAAAGCTGAGGCCGCCCCAGTCGCCCGCGCTGTTGAAGGCGCTGGTGTCGGCGCTGGTCAGGCCCCGGTAGATGGAGACGGCGGGGTCGAAGTTGGCGTTCAGGCGGTCGATCTGGAAGCTGACCGCCGTGCCGGCCGCCGGCACCTGGAAGGGCCAGAACTGCACGCCGCTGCCCTGGTTCAGGAACCAGGCGAAGCCGCCGGCGGCGCCGGTTTGCGCCGTGCCCGGTGTCAACTCACCTTGGTAGACCACGCCGGCCGCGCGGGCGGCCGTGAGCGGCAGGGCCAGCACCAGCGCCAATGCCAGTGGCACCAGCGCGAACATCGAAAGCTTCTTCATGGGGGACTCCTGTCAGGGCGAGCAGCTGAAGTTGGCGGCGTCGTTGGTGCTGCCGCTGCCGCTGTAGACCGGCCGCGACGGGTACGGGCACAGCGGCCGCGTCATCGTGCCGCCGCCGCTGAGGGCGCGCGAGGTCTGCAGCGTGTCGGGCGCACGCCCTTGCTCGACCCAGTCGACCACGGCCTGGAAGAAGTTCACCGGCTGCGGGCCCGAGCCGCCCGCGCAATGCTGGACACCCGGCGCCTGGAAGTGGCGGAACCACTGCTGCGTGGCCGCGTAGCCGCCGCCCAGGCGGCTGGTCACCGCGTCGTAGTAGAGCGTGGTGCCACGCGGCATGATGAGCTGGTCGGCCAGGCCGTGCCACATCACGATCTTGCCGCCGTGACCGCGGAAGGCCGACAGGTCGGGGTTCTCGCTGGCCATCATCGGGTTGATCTGCTGCATCGCCGCCCTGAAGTAACTCTCGTAGTTGGCGGTGCTGAGCGAACGCCAGTCCCAGGCCGGGTCGAAGTAGGTCCAGAACTGGGCGTGGCTGACGGCAATGGGGAACGGCGTCGTGCCGGCCAGCCCGTTCAGCGGCGCGCCGCGCTCCAGGCCGAACCACAGCGACTTGCCACGCGCGCCCACCGGGCCGTTCCAGATCTTCTGAATGGCCGCGGCCTCGGCCGGGCTCAGGCAGCCGGCGTCGGCGGCGGTGCAGGTGGGCAAAGTGATGCTGGCGTCGTTGGCCGGGTTGTAGGTGCACATCTCGGGCCGCGTCAGCAGCGCGTCGACGACGCCGTCCTGCGCGTCGCAGGCGGCGACGGCGGCGTTGGTCGCCAGCGTCAGCTTGGCATTGGCGATCGGCGCACCCAGGCTTTCGTTCATCACCACCTGCGGCCAGATCTCGGCGGCGATGAAACGGTCCCAGTGGATCGCCGGCGCGGCGATCAGCAGGCCGTCGTAGTCACCCGGGAACTGCTGCGCCATCCGCAGGCCCTGGCGGCCGCCGGTGGAGCAGCCGTTCCAGTAGGCGAAGGCCGGCGGCTGGCCGTAGAAGGCCTGCGCCAGCTGCTTGCCCAGCACCGCCATCAGGTGCTCGGAACGGAAGGCGAAGTCGCTCTGCAGCTGCGGGTCGGGCGCGCCGCTCGGCACCGGCGTCAACATGCCGAAGCTGCCCGATCCGCCGGTGTGGCCGGTGTCGGTCTGCACGCCGATGTAGCCGCCGTTGACCGCGTTCGTCGCCACGCCCACCGAACCGGCATAACCGCCGCCGCCTTCGGACTGCAGGCGCCCGTTCCAGTTGCCGCCGATGGGCAGCGCGACCCAGATGTTGATGGCCGGCTGCACCAGCAGCTTCACCAGGCAGTAGGGCATGCCGGCCGGCGTGGCGGCAGCGGCCACCGACGTGATGCTCACCGAGCTGTCGTTCGGCGGGTTGGTGCCGGGCAGCGTCGGCAAATCCGACACCAGCACCGCGCTGCCGATGCCGGCACTGCTGCACTCGGCCAACGGCGGAATGCCCTGCCGGACCTTGCCGGACGGCTGTGCCAGACCCGGCGCGGCGGCAAGCGCCAGCGCGATGGCGAACGGAACGAGAAGCGAGGATTTCATGGGCTCGGTCTCCTGCCAGGCATGCCATACGCAGGCAATCGAATGCGTATCGCCAGCGCGATTCACCTGGACAACATGCATCATGCTGCGCCGAACGAATGTGCGCCTCACCGCAGCCCTTCGCATGGGGACTTGCCCGACGGCGGGTAAGCACTACGAAGTGGAAAGAGTGGAAATCGACAGCCCGGGCGATGGCCAGGAGTGGCCGCCAGGCGCATTTCCAGTGCATGTTGTTCTTGCCACGAAATGCACTATAGTGCGCACGATCACTTCATCGCGCTGCATTCGGCAAACCCCGCATGCGCCGCGCCGCACGGGGCGGGCATGCTCCGGGCCTTTGACCGCAGCCGGAGACCACTCGATGACCCTCAAGCCCCTCTTTCTCGCCGCCGTGGCCGCCCTGTCCTGCACCGCAGCACAGGCCCAGACCGCTCCGCTCAAGGTGGGCCTGATGCTGCCGGCCACCGGCACCTTCGCCGCTTTGGGTGACGCCATCGAGAAAGGCTTCAGGCTCTACGTGCAGGAGCAGGGCGGCAAGCTGTCGGGCCGCGAGATCCAGTACATGAAGGTGGACGACGAGAGCGACCCCAGCAAGGCCACCGACAACGTCAACAAGCTGATCAAGCGCGACAACGTCGACGTGATCGTCGGCACCGTGCACAGCGGCGTGGCGCTGGCGATGGCGCGCGCGGCCAGGGAAAGCAACACGCTGCTGATCGTGCCGAATGCCGGTGCCGATGCGATCACCGGCCCGCAGTGCGCGCCCAACATCTTCCGCAGCAGTTTCAGCAACTGGCAGCCGGGCTACGCGGCCGGCGTGGTGGCTTCCGGCAAGGGCTACAAGAAGGCCGTCACGATCACCTGGAACTACGCCGCCGGCAGCGAGACGGTGAAGGGGTTCACCGAAGGTTTCGAGAAAGGCGGCGGCAAGGTGGCCAAGGATCTGAACCTGCCGTTCCCGAACGTCGAGTTCCAGGCGCTGCTGACCGAGATCGCGGCCCAGAAGCCTGACGTGGTGTTCGCCTTCTTCGCCGGTGGCGGCGCGGTGAAGTTCGTCAAGGACTACGACGCGGCCGGGCTGAAGAAGAACATCCCGCTGGTGGCCAGCGGCTTCCTGACCGACGGCACGCTGGAAGCGCAAGGCGCCAGCGCGCAGGGCATCCTGTCGACGCTGCACTACGCCGACAACCTGGACACGCCGCGCAACAACGCCTTCCGCAAGAGCTATGCGCTGACCTACAAGCAGCAGCCCGACGTCTATGCCGTGCAGGGCTACGACGCGGCGCAGATGCTGGGCGCAGGCCTGGCCGCCGTGAAGGGCGACTTCAAGCAGCGCGACGCGTTGCAGGCGGCGATGGCCAAGGCCAGCGTCGACAGCCCGCGCGGCAAGTTCACCTTGTCGCCGCAGCGCAACCCGGTGCAGGACATCTACCTGCGCGAAGCCAAGGGCGTGAACAACGAGAGCCGCGGTGTCGCGGTTAAGGCCCTGGCCGATCCCGGACGCGGCTGCAAAGTCTGACGGACCGGATGGCCCGCGGCGGGCCATCCGATGGCTCCTCGGAGCGATGGCGGGGTGGCTCCGTCCGGGAACACTGCGAAGCACTCGCAACGCACTGTCCCAGGAGCCTTTCATGACCGCCGCCACGCTTTCCGCCCCCGCCACTGTCGCCCGCGCGCCGCGCTACGACATCTACGCCGGCATCCACCGCGCGCTGCGGCTGTTCATGACCGACACGCTCGGCCGCCTGAGCTGGCTGGACTGCGGGGATGCCGCCGAGACCACCGGCACGCTGAACCAGTTCGACGGGCTGATGGCCTTCTGCCGCAAGCACCTGGAGCACGAGAACAGCTTCGTGCACGCCGCAATCGAAGCGCGCCGCCCGGGCGCGACGCAGCGCGTCGCCGGCGAACACGCCGAGCACCTGGCCGAGATCGCCGCGCTGCAGGCTGAAGGCCTTACGCTGCGCGCCGCACCCGCTGCCCCGGCCGCGCTGCGCCTGTACCGCCATCTGGCGCTGTTCATCGCGCAGAACTTCCACCACATGCACGTGGAGGAAAGCACGCACAACGAGACGCTGTGGGCCGCCTACAGCGACGCCGAGATCATGGCCATCGAGCAGCGCCTGGTGGCCTCGCTCGACCCGGCCGAACAAGCCCTGGTGCTGCGCTGGATGGCGCCGGCCCTGCCGCCCGCCGAACGCGCCGCGTGGCTGGGCGGTGCGCGCCAGCAGATGCCGCCGGCGGCGTTTGCGCTGGTGCTGGAAGGTGCACGCGCGGCGCTGAACGACAGCGCCTGGGGCAAGCTGGCGCGCGCCTTGGGTGTCGCGCCGGTGCCGGGGCTGGTCGAGGCCTGATGGCCTAACGGCGCCTCATTTCCATCCACAGCAGGTACAGGCCGCTGACCACGACGACGCCGGCGCCGGCAACGACGAAGGCGTCAGGGATCTGGTTGAACACCAGCCAGCCCCACAGCGTCATGTACAGGATCTGCTGGTAGAGAAACGGCCCCAGCACCGCCGCCGACGCGTGGCGGTGCGCCATTGCCACGAACAGGTGGCCCACGCCGCCCATCAGACCGCACAGCAGCAGCACGCCCCACTGCAGCCAGCCGGCCGGCGCCTGCCACTGCGCCAGCGCAAACGGCGCCAGCAGCACGGTGGCGACGATGGCCGAGATCAGCTGCATCGACTCGGCCGATTCGGTGGCCGTCATGCGCCGCGTCAGCAGGTTGAACGCCGCGTAGAGCAGCGCGTTGATCACCGACAGCAGCAGCGCCGGATGGAACGCATGACTGCCCGGCCGCAGCACCAGCAGCACGCCCAGGAAACCGCCGGCGATGGCCACCCAGCGCCGCGCATCCAGCCGCTCGTGCAGCAGCCACGCCGACAGCAGCGCGATCAGGATCGGCACCGAAAACTGGATCGCGCCGGTCTCGGCCAGCTGCAGGTATTGCAGCGCGACGAAGTTCAGCGCCGTCATCGAACACAGCATCAGGCCGCGCAGCAGCTGCAGCTTCGGGCTGTGCATGCGCACGATGGCCAGGCCGTGGCGCGGTGCCAGCATCAGCGCCATCAGCCCCACGTGTGCCGCAAAACGCACCCACACCACTTGCAGCACCGGCAGCGACTGCACCAGCCACTTCGCGCAGGCGTCCAGGATCGAAAAGCACAACGTCGCCGCCACCACCAGGACGATGGCCAGGCGGCGTTCGCTCGCCGCGTTCAACGCGAACCGGGTGCCGCGGCGGTGGAGCCGCGCACCATCAGCTCGGGGCGCAGCACCGCCGTCGACGCCGCTTCGGGCGTGCCCTGCAGCGCGGCCAGCAGCAGCCGCGCGGCGCGCAAGCCCATCTCGTAGTGCTGGATGCGCACGCTGGTCAGCGGCGGCCGCAGCTGGTCGAGCAGCGGCATGTCGTTGTGACCGATCAGCGAGATCTGCTGCGGCACCTCGATGCCTTCGGCGTGCAGCACCTGCAAAGCGCCCAGCGCGATCAAGTCGTTCGCGGCCACCACCGCGGTGAGAGCGCCGCTGCGCGCAACCGAACGGGCGGCGGGCCGCATCGCCAGCAGCTCACGCATGCCCTCGGCGCCGGCGTCGATCGAATAGGCCCCGCAGGTCACGATGCCGGCGGCCTGCAGACCGTGCGTCTGCAGCGCGCGGTCGAAGCCGACACGGCGCGCCTGCCCGGTGGAGAAGTACGCCGGGCCGGCCAGGTGCGCGATGCGGCGGTGCCCCAGGCCCACCAGATGGTCGACCGCCAGCTGCATGCCCAGCATGTCGTCGCTGGTGACGGCGGGCAGCGCGCTGCGCCCGGCCTTGGCGTCGCTGGTGCGGTTCACCAGCACGATGCGCGCACCGCTGGCGTGCAGGCTTTCAAGCCAGGCGTCGTCGCGCAGCGCGGTGGCGACGATGAAACCTTCGACGCGCTGCGCCAGCATGCGCTCCACCGCGGCCTGCGCCGCGGCCTGGCCGCCCGGGCGCGAGTCCGGCCGCGAGGTATTGGCCAGCAGCGCGAAGTAGCCCTCCTCGTCCAGACCGTCCTCGATGCCGCGCAGGATCGGCGGGAACACCGGGTTCGTGATGTCGGGCAGCAGCACGCCCACCGTGCGGCTGCGTCCGGTGGACAGCGCCGCGGCCGCGCGGTTCGGCCGCCAGCCGAGTTCGCGCGCGGCCGTCTCCACACGCGCCAGCAGCTCGCTGCCGATGAGGTGCCGGCGCGCCGGGTCCATCGCGCGCGAAATGGTGCTCTTGTGCACGCCCAGGTGCTGGGCCAGATCATTGATCGTGGGCCCAGCCGGTGCCGGACCTCTTCTTGTCGACGAGCGCGCCATGGGCGGATGCTATGCGACGGCCCTGCCGCCAGCAGGTTCGCCCGCTTGACGCGCGGTGAAGCGAGGCCTACATTGTGCCCTCTCGTGC
>Ga0307515_10018988_pt1 | contig 12404 bp, 12 predicted proteins | sample 17_EM_MG_FD_194513 | JGI IMG/M metagenome (GOLD analysis project Ga0307515, IMG submission 194513) | Populus trichocarpa ectomycorrhiza microbial communities from riparian zone in the Pacific Northwest, United States - 17_EM | ecosystem: Host-associated > Plants > Roots > Unclassified | place...
CACCTGTCAAAGCCACATGGGGGGGGGGGGGTCATTGCTCTAGATCTCTATGGTAAAATCTTGAGTGCAGTTTTTTTGTTTTTGGAATGAAATGAGGATATTACCGAGATGACATGCTCAAGATGGAGCATATGAGAACCCCAAACTAAAGCCTTGCTTGTAAGCTTAGCATCAACTGCTTGTTGGTTGGTAATGTCAGCTTGGTCTTTAGTAGTATTGCTATGATAGGAGGAAGAGGCACTTCTCTTATCCAAAATGAGTTTCCCAGAGAAGACAGCATAGCCTAACAAATCAGAGTTTTCGTCTCCTCCTGCAGCTGCTCCTCCACCTATGTCTATTTTGAGCTGATCAATCTTGGGTTGGTTGAATGGAAACGGATCATCAGCAACGACCTCCATACTCCTCTTGGAATTGGAAGCAGCAGCCTTGAGCTTCTTGCTGCGTTTCTGTTTCTCAGGAAAAACAATTGGGGACGAGTGCATAGCTATTTGAGAGCACAAGCTCAATCTCCGCTGAGATTTATTACTATTGTTGGTAGTAGCAGTAGTAGCGTTGGAATTACTACCCGGATCATTCCTAGACACGGCATTCCCACTCTTGCTTGGATGCATATCTCTGCGTTTGTGTAATAGAAAAAGAAACAACAAGACAAGGGACTTGTGATGATTTTCGATACACTTCTGTGAACATCCGACAAATTGTGACAAGATTGGAATGGTTGAATTTCCCTTGGTAAAATTACTTATTTAATAAAAAAAAAATCAAAGAACTTGTAAGGAAAATGAAATCTCACACTCTCACATGACCTGGAGGTGATACGATGACGATGACCAATATGTAAAAAATCCAAAATTGAGAACAAGAAAGGGCACCAATCAATTCAATCAATGATCAGATCAGCCTGCAAAAGTTCAATTCAATTCCTTGGGTTATTATTATTTTTTGTTACCTTTTCCGATTAGATTAGAATAGGGAAAAAGGCAACAACACGGAAAAAGAGGAACGAAAAAATTACCTTAGAATGATGATGATGTCTGTGAGATTGTCATCCTCATCTAGGCTCTACTGATGCGCTCTCGTCTCATCTCGTCTCAGGTGAAAATGAAGCAATTAGTATCATCAGGTGATGTGAGGTGAGGAAGACGAGGAAGATTCGTTAGTTGGTTCGTTCATTCAAGGCTAGAAAGTGGAAACTAGCATTCGGGTTCGGGCCCCTTTATTTCGGCCTCATATTATATTACCACTTTCTATTACCGGATATTACTTCCATGTTTTTTTTTAACAAACCTCAATTAAAAAAATAACCCCAATCTCGTAAGCTTGCAAAAAGAGCTTAATCTAGGTTGATAATAATGTTATTAGTTTGTATTTTTTTTTCTTTTACATCTTATAAAAAAACATATTTAATGTGTATCTTAAATTGAAGTTTATAATATAAATTTAAATAAAAATAATTTACAATAAAATTATGATATAAATTTTGTTTTATCGTGAAGGCATGTAAGTCCAAAACTATAAAAGAGTTTGAAATGTAATAAAAATAGATCAATTTAGAAAATTAAAAGACTAAAGAAAGCAAACTTACTAGATGGAATAATAATATCCTTATTCATATTGCTAATATTGTTAATGATTGATAGATAAATAATAATAAGCAAAGATGCAAGCGAGGAAAGGAAATGAAAAAAAATCAAATTTAAATAAATAATTACTTTATTAGTTATCGATGTTTACTTGTATAGATAAATAAATAATATCACCACATATTATAAAAATAGTAATAGTAGGCAGAGGTGGACAGGCAAGGTTGAGTGTATGGATTGATGATTTCATCAAGTTAGGTATCGGCTACTACACGACACAAGTAAAAAGAAGCAATGTGCACAAGGATTGTTAAGAATACAAAATAAAAAAGTACTCAACAGTTCTGGAAATGACTACATTCTTATTGAACAATCTAGGTAAATAAGTGTAACCAGAAAAAGTCAAGAAACACTAAACAATCCTAAAGAATAAGGCTTATTTAAACTAAATACTAAATCTTAATAGAGTAAAATCTTAAATAGAATCCCTTACTAAAACCTTAACTTTCTTTTCATTCCCCCCCTTAAACTAGCTCCCGACTATAATTGGTTTAATTCAAGAATTTGGCAAACTCCCGACTCCGAAGCCTTTGAAATAAGGTTGTCAAAAACGCATTTTTGACACGGCACGAAAAATACAAAATAAACTCGAATCGTAAAAACGGATCGTAAAATCGTAAAATCGTAAGAAATTTTAAAATACATTAAAAAAATAAAAATTCATGCTTCAAATAAAAATTCCTACATAGTTCAAGGCTTCAAGCACCTTAAAATACATGTTTCAAATAAAAATTCATACATAGTTTAAGACTTCAAGCATCTTAAAATACATGGTTTAAATAAAATTCATACATAATTTAAGTAACTTTTCATTAATTAACAATTAACAAACTTAAAACAAATAATCTCTTGGTGTTCAAGAATATGCACATGCACCAAAACGTCATTTCTTTCCCTTTCTATCTTCACATAATTGCATGATAATTCCATGAGCATTAAAGTTGGGCAGAACAAACAAGATAATCAAGCAGATCCATATGCCCATATGCAATCTCACCACAGATCTTTTAAGCACAAGATATTCCAATTGCTTACTTGTTGTGGTGCATTATGACCCTTTAGGACTGCAAATCCTTCATTATCAAGAGGGATGTCAATAGATGGCCATTCTGACCGAATGAAAGCGCTTATTATCCCAGCATTTCCATTCTCGAGAAAGCCCGAGAAGATGATGAACACCAGTATAAGTTGAAGCAACATGGACTGTGTCTCAACAACCTTTAACATGATTATTGATCAATCAACCAATAACAATTCAATAGTTGCATCCCATAGTCAATGAAAACAATCAATCACAACGGAAAATCAACAAAAATAACCTACTATCCATGTTTAACTAGTAATTCTCCTCTAAAACCATATTTTCCAAAAACAAATAATTCAACAGCTGCATGCAAAATCAATGCCAATATATCAATCAATCACATGGGTAAATCAATAAAAAAGGAAAACAAACACTACTATCAATTTGGACCAGTGATTTCACTCTAGAACCATATTTTCATTCCAGGATTTCAAAACCTTTTTTAAGCTCTAAGCTCAAATAATCCACACCAACCAATTCTTTGTACAATCGATTTCCAACTCTAAAATCAAACAAACACAAGCCGTTTTGAAATCCTTCCATCAATCACAGCTTATTCACAGAGCAGAACCATTAAGTTAAACATAGGCCCCTGATCTATCAAAATTTCTTTTCGATTTCTTCCTACAAAATCAACAGAAAATAATAATAATAATAATAAAACCCATAAAATCCTCTAAATTTCTTCCCGATTTGAATAATTTCATGTTGCATACATTTTTTCTTATCACAGTCTACTTCTGGTCTATCAAAATCTAAACTTTCATTACCTCTAAATCATTAGCAAACCAAACCGATATTAAGCACAATAATTATCAAGAAATTAATTAAATTTAGTTCAACTAATCAGCATATAACAATAAAAAGGTGACATATTTTTCCAAAACTCTCTCAGCAACGAAACAAAATGACATTATAAATGGAACTTACGGTGTGGAGTGTAGACTATAGAGGAAGTCGTTGATGATGGAAAAAACAAAGACCGTTGTTGATGAAGAATGAATAGTCTGAAGATTGAAGAGCGTTGCCGCTGTTGATGAAGAGGAAGCCGTGAGCCGTTGATGATGGGGAAGAGGAAGCCGTGAGGTGTGAGTTGTTACCAGGAGAGCGTTGTCGTTGTTGATGAAGAGGAAGAGGAAGTCGTCTTAGCGTTAGGCCGTGAGCTGTTAATAGAGAAAGAGATTAGATTTAGGGATTTATAATTTTTCTTCTCTGTAGATTGTTTGTGTATCAGCAGCTGAAAGAGATGAAAGAACGCGCAAATCGCCAAATAGCCGCTGGACAGTTGGAGCATACGATTTTACGAGTCAAATCGTGATTTTAACAACCTTGCTTTGAAACACATTCAATGTGAGGGGTTTTGTCATCACATTTGCGAGCTGATCTTGTGTCCCACAATAAACCAACTCAACTACTCCTTCTAGTGTGAGATCATGAAGAAAATGGAAGCGCATATCAATGTGCTTGCTTTGACCATGTAACACAGGGTTTTTTGATAGTTTAATTGTGGATCTATTACCCTTTTTAACCCTAAACCCTAAACTCTAAACCCTAAACCCTAAACCTTAAAATCCTAAACTTTTTTTTTGGAATAAAAGTTAAGTTGTATAGATCCAAAAAAGTACATGATACGAGAGGTATACCACAAGTATTACAAAGGACCTGAAAGGTCAACAAAAAGGAAACAAACTTGTACATCGAAAGAAAACATACAAAGCAACATAAACTGTTCAAGCGGTTGATATAGAAATAATCAAAACTCAGGTAAGATCACCGCTCAACTGGAAGGTAAAAAAGATGGTGCCACATGATGAGTAGCTGCGCGAGTTTTCATCTCGGGGATATCCTTCTTCTTTTTCCTCCTAGTAACAAGTGTAAATCTAGTGTCATCACATCCAACAGATTGTGCAGCAGATAAAGATTCTGGAGGACGTGCTCGAGATGGTGTCATCTTAGGTAAATCTGTGGTAGGTACCCTAGATGAAGAACTGGTTTCAGAAGAAGATGGCAAAGACATTTGCTTACTAGTAGTGCACACATGCAATTTTAGTGGCGATGTCCTAACATGGTCGTTTGTGGACAATGGAGGAGTTATCGATTTAACATCACCAAGATTAGATGGCTTCAGCTGACTCTCAGCTGAGGAATCAGAGGTTGACTCATATGTGTCTGTCTCATCTAAGGAATCTGTATATGTCTCAGATGAGAAATCTGAGTCTTCAGAGGACATCTCATCTGTGTTTGTGGAAGGGGAGGTAATGGCATTACCTTTACCCTGATGACTAGGAGAGGCATCACCGTTAACTTGCTTATCACCTGTGTTTGTGGCAGGTGAGGCATTACCTTTATCCTGATGACTAGGAGAGGCATCATTGTTAACCTGCTTATCAGTTGAAGGCTGACATGAGTGACAAAAAACGTTGCACTTTTCACATCTCTTCAGCTTCCATTCATAGTTCACATGAACTTCTTTGATAATATTGGAGAACTCAAGTTCAAATTTGTGGACAAATGGTAGAGATGCATCTACCTCCACACACAACTGCACATCGTCTAAGCACTTACATCCAAGTGTCAACTCATCACAAGAGAGTGGTTGACCAACCATACTGGCTACCTCACTTAAACCCTCCTTTATCCATAAAGGAAAAGGTAGATCATATATCTGAATCCATACTGGAAGTTTGGTGATCTTGTTCATGTCGAAGACAAATCCAGAATGCCATTTCTGAAGAATAATAGCTTTCCCACCAAACATCCAAGGACCATTTTCAATGACCTTTTGTAGCTCATCTTCTATTTTGAAACGAAACATTGTAAACCCATTGGCCAAGGATGTCACATCCTCAAGGCCAAACCTCTTCCATATCCCGTGAGCAATTGAATTCATAGCAGAATAAGGAAGCTTAAAACCAGGAAAAAAACCTACTAAGCAACGATGCCATACCGCAGAAGACTTCTCCCATAATCCCTTAGTCATTTTGAGACGAGAGCCAACCGGCTTACGAGGGATGGGGTCAAGAGTGCATCGAGTGTTAGAGTCAGTAACTCTTATCTTATTGGCCCAAAAACCAGAGGGGGGAGTGGGTCGGGTAGAGGTTGGGGAGGCTGTGTTTTGGTGTTGGTTTGTGGGATGTTTAGTGGTTGAGGGGGTGGTGTTAGCTTTGGGTGTTTGGGTTTTCGGGTTGGAAGCCATGACAGATTCTGGCAGAGCTTCAACCAACAATTATTCACCAAAAATTCAAACAATAACAAATCCCAACGGTTTAAAGGTAAACACACATGTTATACAAAACATATACAAAAATCAGCACATTTTAACGGTTGGATCTCCATAGATCTCAATTATACCGAAACTAACCTGAGATTGACGACCTTCTGTTGAACACGTAGAAAACGTTGCTGGAGGATTTATTTCTAATCTCCACCGTTCAGAATGTGTATCACAACCAGGTTCATCATATATCCAAAGATAAGCTTGATCCAATGGTAGAAAAAGGATAAAAAGGTCGGCGGCTCTGACTGTTCCGAGAGGGATTTTTCCAGAAATCTTCAATTGACTAGATTTCGCAGGAGGACTCAAATATGGACGATCCCTTTGGTCAAAATGTAGGCAATATAGATTCGCACAACATACCCAAAATTAAGGTTAATCAAACGGTAGAACAAGGAGAAATCGGCCGGCGACTCTGACAGGTCTAAAAGGGTTTCTAGAAAATTTCAAATGGTCAGATTTCTTAAACGGCAGCAGCTTTGAACGATCCCTCCGGTCATAATGTAGAAAATAGTGAGGTGCACAACATAACCAAATCTTGGCCTCATCCAACAGTGGTCGCCAGAGATATGGCTGTCGGAGCACCGCCCCTTTGTATCTTTCCACTCTAACCTCTCTCTCTAGCTTCTCTCTCTAGAAGAGCACAAATGAACCCCCTCTAAACCCTAGACCCTGGACTCTGAACTCTAAACCCTGACCTCAAACCAAAAATCCTAAAACCCTAGACCTTAGACCCTGGATGTTGAACCCTGAACCCTAAACCCTTTTTAACCCTAACTTCTAACCCCTAAACCCTAAACCCGAAACCCTAGGGTTTAGGGTTAAAAATGGTTTAGGGTTGAGGGAGGGAGGGAGGGTTTAGGGAAAAAAATGCAGAGAGCATGGCTGCTGCAGGCGATATGAGTCGCCGGCTTGAGCTTTGCTTCAATTGCCACTGTTTTCAGCCTCTCGCCATTGCAATCCGATCACCTCAACCATCACCACCTTTTCACCGAACCATTTTCCACACAGAAGATCTGACAGCCCCTACACACTACCATAAAACTTGCAGCCATAGCTACCCCGTTTGCACTACCACCCTCTTTTGATCTTTTACCACAATTATATGGTCGTCATCCCCACCATGTCTCCTACCAATACTGCTAGCAAACTTTCCCCTAACAATGATCAAACTTTGTAGGCTGATAGAGTTAGGATATCTGACTCTAGCACCCGCTTCACTCTTGACAATATCCCACGACAGCCAGTTGGGCATCGCCTAAAGGTATCAGAAGAGATGTTGCTTGAGAATGCTGCACAATGGACTCGCTGCGTGGTTGGTTTCTTTCCCGGATATAAAATGCCATACCATGCTGTCAATAAGATTGCCTCACGGGTATAGAGGCAGTATGGGCTAGAACATGTCACAACCACTGCTAATGGTTTTATAATCTTTCGGTTCAACACTGAAGAGAATATGCATGCGGTTCTGGAAAAAAGGCCCTGGATGTTTGGTGGCAAAAACATCATCCTTCAACAATGGCATTCGCGGTTTCAATTTGACAAGATGGTTTGCCTTTTCCTCTTTGGTCCAAGCAAGGTTTAAGCTTGGCTGCAAGTATGGTAGGAAGGCCTTTGTCTTGCGATGAGCAAACTTATAATTGCACTCGGTTGGAGTATGCAAGGGTATGTGTTGAGATTGATGCTGCACTTCCTTTCATTCGAGAATTTGATATAGACAACCCTCTGTTTGTTGATCCTATCACAGTGACCGTGGACTACGAATGGAAGCCTACTCGCTGTGACAAATGCAAGGTCTTTAGCCATTCTTGCACATCAACCGCAACACTCAAGCAACAACCTACCTCTAGCAAAGGCAAAGGAATTGTAGGAGCTCCAAATCAGCCCCACAATCCAGTTGATCTCGGTAATACAACTCCCACCCCACCCTTTGCCACCCTAATTGATCCCTTCTCAAGCATCACTAAAGCTATTCCATCGGCTACACTGGACAAAGGCAAGGGCATGGTCGGTGTTACAGTTCCTCCCACCTCTGCTGTTATGGATCAAACAATTCCCACATCAGCCTTACCCATCCCAAAACCAGTTCTAAACACCATTACTAGCACCAATCTCTCTCTGCTTATGGACCCACAATCTCCCCATCCATTACCCTTAACCACCAACCCAACCACTACCTCACCAGCTATTCCGTTGGTTCCTCATGATCCCCTAATAGCAGAAAGATATAATTCTTGTCAAGAGTCAGATACTGCCCCTCCTCTTTGCAATATTGATAATGATACCGGTCACCAGGCACCAAGTTTCTTGGACAATGCACCATGTCAGGAGAGCAAAATGGACTCTTTGGGAACTCATAGTGAATCTACACATGTAGTTATTGACACTACTGGGGAGACCTCTTCCACATCCATTGCTGCCCATGATGCTTCCCCATCTTCTTCTCCAAAAACAACTCGAAAAAAGAAAGGGGGAAGGAAGCGAAAGGAGGTTAAGTACCTCTAATCTTGTTGTTGTCTCTTACTATTCAATAAATGTTTAATATTGGTAGCTGGAACACATGGGGCCTTAATAGCCTCCAAAAACAGAAAACTGTCCGTGAATGGACACAAAAAAATGATCTTGACATCTTTGGTTTACTTAAAACCAAGATAGGAGGCGCCAATTTAGCTGCAGTAGCAGCCACTCTGGCCCCTGTGCACTGCAATTTACTTCCAACATCCATCATACTTCCCATTGCCGTATTCTAGTAGGTTGGAATTCTCACAAACTCAACCTCACTTATGAAAACTCCTCTTCCCAATGGCTTTCGTGTAAGGTCACTGCCCCATCCCTCATTCAGCCTCTCAAAATCACCTTCATCTATAATCATAATACACCTGCTGAAAGAACTCTTCTCTGGAATCACCTTTGCCATGAAAGCTCTCTTAATACTGGAATCCCCTGGCTTGTCATGGGGGACTTTAATGCTATCCTGCATACCGATGATCGTGTAGGAGGAGACATGCAATGGTATCAGCATCAAGATGATTTCAGACATTGCATTCGTCAATCAAAACTCATCCAAATCCCTTACACAGGTCCAAGATTTACATGGCATAATGGCCAACATGGTTCTCATACGATCCAAAAGAAATTGGACTGGATCTTTGGCAACCAATGCCTGTTATCCACATGGCCAGCAACTCACTCTATTTTTCAGCCACGCCACATATATGATCATAGTGCCATGATCTTCAATCTTTTGCCTGTTAGCTGCAAAAGACAGGTTTCTTTCAAATTCTTGAATCTATAAGCAGATAGAGATGATTTCATGGCCACTGTTACTTCCTCTTGGAAAATTGAAGTCACGGGTTCTCCCATATATATATATTCACTACTAAGCTGCGTTTACTCAAAACTGAGCTCAAGCAACTCCATCGGCAACATACCATCCACATTACTAGCAGAGTCATCCATTCTAGAGATGAATGGAATACTGATCAGTCTATTCTAGCTGCTAATCCAACTTCATCAGAAGCTATGGACAATGAAAGAGCCACTGCTAACCACTACATGCAATTATGTAAGGATGAGGAATCATTCTTTTGGCAAAAATCCAGAATACAATGGCTACAACTAGGTGACAAAAACACAAACTTCTTTCATAAATCTTTGCTACACCGACAAGTCAGGAATCACATCCATAGCCTCATGGATGCTACAGGCACCCTGATACATGACCAGATGAAGTTGGGAAAGATGACAGTTTCTTTCTTTGAACAGCTCCACAGCCACCACTTACAGCCGACATTACACCACTTTATACTCGCACCATCTCTGCCTCATCCACAACTGCAATGCTTCTTCCCATAAGTAATGCTGAAATCAAGACAACACTATTCTCTATTCCTGACAACAAAGCCCTCGGACCGGATGGTTACAATGCTTTCTTCTTCAAGAAATGCTGGTCTATTATTAGGGATGACTTCATTGCTGCCACCAGGTACTTCTTTACTCATAATTCACTTCCACGTTATGTCAATGCTACTAGAGTAGCTCTTGTGCCAAAGGTTGCAAATCCTGACAGCATGAATGACTTTCGTCCTATCTCTTGTTGCAATGTTCTTTGCAAATGTATCTCCAAGATAATTGTATCCAGATTAAAACATGCTCTAGATGAGGTCATTGGGCCTTCACAGTTTGCCTTCTTGTCGGGAAGAAATATTTCAGATGCAATTATGCTTACTCATGAACTTATGCATAACAACCTGTTAGAATCACCTTCATTTATGGCCATAATACATCAACAGAAAGACAAACCCTATGGAATTACATTGTCAATGAGAGTACCTAAACACCTACCCTTGGACTCTGATGGGAGACTTCAATGCGATCATACATGCAGGGGATAAATCGGGTAGGGATGCATCTTGGCCCCGATATCAAGATGACTTCAATAATTGCATCACGCAATCTGAGCTCATACAAGCCCCTTACACCGGCCTCAAATATTCTTGGCATAATGGCCAACATGGCAGCCAGAGCATACAAAAAAAGCTAGATTGAGTCTTTGGTAATCCTCAACTATTTTCTACTTGGCCTGCCACTCATACACTATTTCAGCCACGCAGCATTTTTGACCACAGTGCTATGATTCTAAGTCGTCGCAGTCCAAGTAAGCACCCTCACTCTCCATTCAAATTCCTGAATATATGGGCTGATCGCAGTGATTTTATAGCCACTGTTGCCACCTCTTGACAACTTCCTGTACGTGGCAATCCTATTTATCAATTTACCACTAAGCTGCGGTATTTGAAGATGGACCTAAAACTGTTTCATCGGCAGAATACCAGTAACATCACGGGCAGAGTTACCAATGCTAAAGCAGAATGGGATGCAACATAATTTGATCTTGACAGGAATCCAACATCAGAGGCAGCAAAATCTACTGAAAGAACACTTGCCACACAATACCAGCAACTTTATAAAGATGAGGAGTCCTATTTCAAGCAAAAATCCAGAGTACAATGGATGCACCTTGGTGATAGGAACACCAGCTTCTTTTATAAATCTTTGCTGCACCGCCAGGTCAGGAATAAAATTCACAGCCTGCATGATGACACAGGTAACTTCATTCATGATCCACATGAAATAGGAAGGATGGCATCCACATATTTTGAGCGCCTGCTTTGTGCCCCACAATTACCAGTGACTGAAGAGCTTAATCCTATCTTTCCAAACACTATAACAGAAGCTTCCACTGCTGCCACCCTCACTCCCATTACTGATGATGATATTCAAGCAGCATTGTTCTCCATTTCGGATGCTAAAGCCCAGGCCAGACGGGTATAATGCATTGTTCTTTAAGAAAAGCTGGGACGTCATTAAATATGACTTCATTGCTGCCATCAAATATTTCTTCTCCAACAACTTCTTGCCCAGATGTGCTAATGCCACAAGAGTTGCACTTGTGCCGAATCAGGAGCACTCAGTTTGTTTGAATGACTTTAGGCCCATATCTTGTTGCAATGTACTTTACAAATGCATAGCCAAGCTCCTTGTTATCCGGTTAAAAGCAGCACTAATCGATGTTATAGGCCTCTCCCAGTATGCTTTTATTCCTGGCCGTAACATCTCAGATGCAATTCTTCTCACTCAAGAGCTCATGCACAATTATCATCACAACAAAGGTCCAAGCCGGTGTGCACTTAAAATTGATTTGAAGAAGGCTTTTGATACAGTAAGCTTGGACTTCATCCTCGCAGGACTACATGCTATAGGCATTCCCCATGATATGGTAAACTGGATCAAGACTTGCATCACCACTATCCACTACACTATCAACATCAATGGAGAATTGCATGGCTTTTTCCAGGCTACAAGAGGCATACGACAAGGTGACCCCTTATCACCCTACCTCTTTGTATTGGCAATGGAAGGATTGAGCGGCATCATTCACCAATCTATCTGCAGCAGCACATTCCAATACCACTGGCGATGCCAACCCACTAAAATAACACATCTTTGTTTTGCAGATAATCTAATGATGTTTTGCCATGATAGGTTTAGGGTTTAGGGTTTAGGGTTTCGGTTTTTAGGTTTAGGATTTAAGGTTTAGGGTTTAGGGTTTAACGTTTAGGGTTTAGGGTTCATGGTTCAGGGTTCGGGTTCAGGGTTCGGGTTAGGATTTAGATTAGGGTTCAGGGTTAGGGTTCAGGTTCGGGTTCGGGTTCAGGGATCGGGTTCGGGTTCAGGGTTCAGTGTTTAGGGTTTAGGGTTCAGGGTTCAGGGTTTCGGGTTTCGGGTTTTGGGTTTAGGGGGAGTTCATTTATGTTCTTCTAGGGTTTAGGGTTTAGGGTAGGGGTTTAGGGTTTAGGGTTAAGGGCTTAGGGTTTAGGGCTTAGGCTTTAGGGTTTGGGGT
>Ga0307515_10018989_pt1 | contig 12404 bp, 8 predicted proteins | sample 17_EM_MG_FD_194513 | JGI IMG/M metagenome (GOLD analysis project Ga0307515, IMG submission 194513) | Populus trichocarpa ectomycorrhiza microbial communities from riparian zone in the Pacific Northwest, United States - 17_EM | ecosystem: Host-associated > Plants > Roots > Unclassified | place...
CCCGAGTCCGCCCGATGGCGGAGCGGCCAATGTGGCCTTGTCATTCTGTATATAGAGAGACCGCTAGAGTAGAGAGAACGATATCGCTTTTGGACTTTCTCACAGCGCCCGCTACCATTTCCAACAGAGAGCTTATGGAGAGGCTTGACATTGTCCATGGAATATCGCAAATACCGCAAGGGACTTCTCGACCAGGAAGTAGTCATATTCGGCTAGGTTCGGTGGATCAGCAGTCGAACACAACCAGATCCGTTCTTGAGCCCGCCGCAGCGCCCAACACCTTACTTTTGCTGAAAGCGAAGCCTGTTATACCAGTAAGCTTTTACCCCTGCTTATAGCCTCCAGCTAATCACGATATAGATTTCGGATTCAGACGAAGACATGGTGACGGCTCCTGCATCAGCGGAGGAATCGATAGGCAAAGTGTGATTATTGACATCATCTGTTGGTGAAGAGCAATTTGTTTATCACTTTTGCTACGTGTCCGCTGTTTCTTGATTTCAGTGACCAAATTGTGAGACATGATAATTCGTCTCTACTTGTTCAAGGGCCGAACGCACCATGTGAAAGTTCTAGAATCCAAATCAGGCGACAAAACGGTTGACACGTTCGATTTGCATCAGCATGTGACTGTTAAGCGACCAAGTCAAAACAATATTTGTGACGAAATATACTAACAAAATGTAAGTGAGTGATGTCATACATGTCATAGAAAGAAAGGTCAGTGCTCAATATGAATCAGTCTGAACGACGACCGTCCTGCTGCATTCATCCATGTATCCAACTGCATAACTCTCCGCACAGACCTCGTGCACATGGTTGAGATATTTGAAATTTCTTATGCTATGTCATGGAAATCGAGGAGAACGAGCTTGATAAGGAAAGGTGAGGAAGTTGAGCTATATTTATCAAAAACTAGTGAAATGTTCTACATGCCGTAAATTGCCGGGCAAAATCACGGCAATGTGATAGGGCCACGTCATTTCTCACTCAGATAGCGTGGATAGCACTGATCAAAAATTGAGAGGTAATAAAACTCCTGGATGCAAACAATAATACATGCAAACGCAATATTGGATGTCAATAATGTCTATATGAATCGTTGCGTACAATTATTGGGTGCACAAAGGCTGTTTCGATGTGATGAAAGTGAGCGTCAACACAGTGTCAACGATTTAGAGTCTTACACATTCGGCAATGAATTGGCGGGATTATCATATCATTCCAAAGTGAACGTATTGGTCGGCGTAAAAGCGAAAAAGACAAACTATATGCTCGTTGCCACATCCTGAAAATGAGCTTCAACGGAGCGTCAATGCAGTATCAACGATTTTTGGCATTGCATCATGGAAAATACAGAGGGCTGCGCAATGATATTAAGCCATAATCGCACTATCGGCCGCCTTTCGAAACAAAACTTGTTGCGACAACATTGCTTCTATGTCCTACAAATGAGCGTCAATGGAGCATCAACGGCGTTTGGCCTTGCATCCTAGAAAATGCAAGCGCTGTGCGGCAACCTTAATCCATGATCTCACTATCAGCTCCCTTTCTAGGCAAAACGTGTTGCTACAACATTGCTTCTATGTCCTAAAAATGGGCGGCAACGGAGCATCAACGGCTTCTGGCCTTGCATCATAGAAGATGCAAGGGCTGTGCGGCAACCTTAATCCATATTCTCACTATCGGCTGCCTTTCTAGGCAAAATCTGTGGCGACAACATTGCTTCTATGTCCTAAAAATGAACGTCAACGGAGCGTCCACGATTTTTGGCTTTGCATTATAGACAATGCAAGGGCTGTGCGGCAATGATATTAAGCCATAATCGCACTATCGGCCGCCTTTCAAGGCACAACTTGCTGCGACAACATTGCTTCTATGTCCTAAAAATGAGCGTCAACAGAGAGTCAACGATTTTTGGTTTTGCATCATAGAAAATGCAAGGGCTGTGCGGCAACAGTAATACATCATCACACTATCGGCCGCCTTTCTAGGCAAAACTTGCTGTGACAACATTGCTTCTATGTCCTAAAAATGAACGTCAACGGAGCGTCAACGACTTTTGGCCATGCATGTTGGAAAATCAATTGACTGAGCGGTGACATTAAGCCATAATCATACTATCGGCCGTCTTTCTTGGTGAAAATTGCTGCGACAACATCGCTACTATGTTCTAAGAATGAGCGTCAACGGAGCGTCAACGAGTTGTGGCTTTCCATCATAGCAAATTCAGGGGCTGCGCTGCGACGTTAAGACATAATCGAACTATCGGCCGCCTTTCTAGGCGACAATGGGTGATAAAACGTCGCTACTGTGTCCTAAAAATGAGGGTCAACGGAGCGTCAACGACTTTTTGCCTTGCATCTTGGAAAATTCAGAGCCTGTGCGGCGTGATTAAGCCATAATCGAAATAGTGGCCACCTTTCTAGGCAAAAATGCTTCCAACAACATCTTCACAATGCTCTCCAAATGAGCGTCAACAGAGTCTCAACAATTTTAGGCCTGGCATCTTGGGAAATCAACGCGCGGTGCGACATACTTGATCAATAATTGAACTATCGGCCGCCTTACTAGTCAAAACAACTTGGGACAAAATCGTAACCATGTCCCAAAATGAGCGTCAACGGAGCGTCAGCAATTCTTGATCTTGCATGTTGGATAATGTAACAGCAATGGAACACAGATAACCCACATTGAACTTATCGGCAGCCTTTAATGGCAAAAATGCTAGTGATGATATTGCATCCGCCTCTTACAATGGAGCATCCACAGAGCATCAACAATTTTTGTGGAGGCTCAGAATGCTATACAGCAATGTACTGCATTGTGCTGTTCCTAAATCAGGTTTTACCCTGTCAGTCTTTGCAATCTGTCCTTGTATACAACTTCACAAATATGCATGCAATGTCTTACAGATCTGATTTTTTTGCTAGTAGCTGTAGTCAGTATTCAAGAACCCGCAGTTTGCAATACTATAATGTTACTTTCGGCAGTATTTCAAGTCGGATTGCCCAGCATTCCAATTTTCACCACCTTGTCGGATTCACAATCTTTGAACACCTCTTTCCTCGAGGTTATGATCACTTCCAAAAACGAAAGTGTCGTTATTCGTGGATTGAGCAACCTAACTTTGCAAATCATCTTCGATGCGTGGTGGGCTTCAGTGAATATACGCTCGAAGCGGCCGATTGCCTTGATTAATTCTATACATGCGCCTTCGTGGCGATTCTATTTTCACTGTGGAATGGCGGAGAACGGCAGCCCTGGCATCATATCTATCGTTTGGCATCCAGTTCTTCGCCATCCATCAGAACATGGGATCAGCTCAATTTGGAAACACTTGCTGGCAAAAGCTCACATCGCAAAGTTGAACGAATTAAGAGAGTCAGAATTTACTAAATTGACTAGTTCGACGGTCGATGAAACAGCTTTGGCCATCCTGAGGAGGCAAGGAAGTCGAGGAATCTCAATAGTAAGTTCGCTGAGTCAAGTCATATTCGACATCCAGGTAGATCCATATTGACTGGAATGACAGACAAAACGTTCCAAACTGGCAGCTAAGGACTTAGAAACTTCTGAATTTCACCAAGACACATGGAATCGATACCTCATGTTGGGATTTGTTTTGGAACATATTCCATGGAATGCGATATCAAATCTTGACCTACGACAGTCATATAAGGCATTACGCGATGACCTAGTGCTGCCGTCTGCTACAACCCTTAGTAACATTTGCTGGATGGAATATGCACTGACTGTTGATGCAACTAGGAAGCAATTGCCATTACGAAATACAGTTAGTTTAGCTTTGGACGGATGGACATCAACAAACAAATTGGCAATAACATTGGTCATTGCTTACTATACGGATCAAAATTGGGCATTGCGTGAAGTTCAACCCGCTTTCGATAAGGTTGATCACCTGTTCTGTTCCCATTTCGAAAGCTAATTCAGGATGATTGGTCAAGGGCCAACATACTGGAGCAAGGCTAGCCGTTCATTTGAAGGACGTGCTGGATCGTTTTGAGCTTACTGACGGCCGTTTGCTTGGTATTACAACTGAGAATGCTTCCTCAAACTACTCAATAACATGCACGCTGCAATCAACACTTGAGGCCTCTGGAATCGAGTGGCCGGCGTTGAGGAACCACATACCATGCATGGCGCAAGTCATACAACTTCCTTTAGGTGCATTCATGAGCAGTCTCGGTGTAAAAGGCCACTCCAAGTCTTCGGAAGCCCATGAGCATGATCAGCAATTTTGAGAGAATGAAAGCATAGACATTGGGAAGAGTCAAAGACTTCGGAAAGAGGGCAATCCAAGAATCAACAAGGTGTCAGCGATGAGACCATGTTTAGCAAAGATAATTGAGAAAGTACGTATTTCATGATATTTTGAAAGTCCTGAAGCTGACCTTCATATAGCAGAGAATGCTTGCTGTATTAATTACGCTAACACCTGGTCGCCGGAACGAGTTCATTGACTGTCAAAAAGCCAAAGTCCGCATTGCAGTACTTCTGATTATGGATGTCAAGACACGTTGGAACTCTACAGTGGAGTTGCTCGAACGCGCCTATCGTTTACGGGAATTCACACGCGAGTGGCTTCAAAACCCAAAAACAGCGAATACCGGCCGCTATTCACAACTCAGGATGAATGGACAATAGTCAAGGATGTCATGGAAGTATTGAGGCCATTTTGATATTGGACCCTTTGGATGTCGAAGAGGCATACAGTCACATTGCATCACGTTATCACAGTATACAATGACATGTTCGATCACATGGATGGCGTGATGCGAACTTTGGCCAAGAAGAAGACTCAATGGAAAGAACAATTGTTCTTTGCTGTGAAGTTAGCTCGACAGAAGCGTTCCAAATACTACGCCAAAGTGACTCCAACGACGGGCATGCTTCTCATTTCCGGACACATCCTCGATCCTTTCAGGAAGTTGCGATCGTTGAGTACGTGGGGCAAGGGAATGAATATTAATCCTGAGGACGAGACATCTTACACTACACAATACCAAGAGGCCTTTCTGAAGTATGTCGAAAATGAATACTGCGCTAAACTTCGACGTGTGCCGGTCAATAAACTCGAAGATGTACTAAGCAGCAATCTCATCCCCTCTGCAACGGCTTCAGAGTCCTATCAATCATCCTTTGATCCATGATTTGTCCAGCGATGATGAGGAATACTTAACGCCTAACAATGTGGCTGGGACGACACCCGGACATAGTGATCGCGCAGCCCGCTTATTGACTGCCGCCAGGCTCTATTTGAATTCGCCGCCTGAAGCACCAAAGAACTGGGGATAAATCAATCCAAATCTCAATGATGACCACTCGGACCCAATGGTGATTAGCACTACATTTTGGATACCGGACATAACCAATTGGTGGCGCCAACAGGAGGCAACGCACTCAAAGTACGCCGATCTCTCCAATGAGGCGCGTGACATATTCTCCATCATACCACATGGTGTCGGAGTGGAGGCCAGTTTTTCCCTTGGCGGAGATGTTATCGGCTGGAGGCAGTCAAAAACCACAGGCGAAACCATCCGCGAAAAGGTCGTCGTAAGGCAGTTTGCTCGAGCCAACAACGGGATTTTGGCAGGCACTGAGCCAGAATTGGATACCATGAACACAGAAAGCGACTCGGACATGATGAAAGAGGCGGAGGAAAGGACATTGCACAGAATGGCCAAAGTTCACAACTTGTTGGAGATGTGGCAGGGCAGCCAAAACCTACGAGCTACCCAGAAGGAATCTCGTGCTCAGAACAAGCAGATGACCGCGGTGGGATACATTTCGGACCCGGAAGAGATCGTCAAAGCATCCTGGTCACTCTTTCAACATCATGGTGCCGCTGCATTTAAACTGTCAGAAAGATCACCTTTGCCACCAGCTTTGTCTGCAAAGGACCTCCCTGGAGGAAGAACTTAAATCTTAAATGTCCACCGAATCCGGAGAATCAACCGTCATCCAGTCGAAAGCAACAATCATAGCGCACCTGACAGCATTCCGGATACCGATGATTGGCTTAACTGGAATGGCCACTTGGATAATCCTAATGACAGTGAAGAGGATTGTGCAGCGGACGATGAATCCAATATAGAGCACAACAATGGCATCGAGGACCCGGAATGCCCAGAACAGCAGGATGTGAGCGCCGCGCCCAATGTGCCCGGATTGGTTCGGCTGACCCGGAAGTCAAAGAGACAGGCTGAAAAGGTGTTGGTCACGGTCAATGCAGTTGAAACGCGGAGAAATAAAGGAGGAAAAACAAAGTAGGACAGGATGCGTCACTGGTTCACCAGCTGTATGTAGCTTGACCAAGAGTTTCAGTTAGAGATGTATTATGGGCGAATGGTAAGAAGTAGCTTGTGAATATCGGTTCATAGATAGATGCATAGCAGGCGCAATGAATCTTCTGCCATGAATCTTTTGGCATGATACATCATTTTTAGTCGTGTGAGAGTGAACAGTGCAACATGATTACGCCGCTCGGCTTTGCCACAGGGCCGACTCTTAATCGAGCAGAAAGACAATCAATAAAGTCAAATCAGGATGAATACAATTATCGACGGCAGCAGATGTAGAATGGACAATACGTTAAAATGAGCGTCAACGGAGTGTTCACGATTTGTGGTCTTGTAAGTACGTCAATTCACCAGAGACTTGGTCGTTGTTATGTATAACGGACGTATTCGCTGCTTGTATTGGCAACAGCGATAGCAACACGGTCACCGCCCCATTCTTAGCATGAGTGTCAACGGAGCGTCAACGATTTGTGGTCTGGTAAGTACCGTGATTCACCAGTGACTTGGTCATTGTTATGCATAACGGATGTATTGGCCGCTTTTATTGGCAAAAAGGATAGCAACACGGTCACCGCCCCATTCTTAGCCTGAGCGTCAACGGAGCGTCAACGATTTTTAGCGTTGCATCTTGAGTAAGTTATTTCCCGATTGTTTGCGGACATCGATCTATGAGATATTGGCAGCCTTTACTCGCAAAAACAACAGCGACATGCTGCCTGAGACATCCTGAAAATGAGTGTCAACGGAGCGTCAACAGTTTTAGGACGTGCATATTTCGTAATCAAGGCGTCGCGCGGACCTTCGTATGCATAACAGTAATATTGACCGCCTTGCTAGGCAAAAATGCCATATATCGAAGGTGAAACACAGATACCAAATTAATCGACCCTGCAAACTGCTCAACGAGCAAAAGCACTTTGTTGGTTGCTGTAAATGCGATTTCGATAAGATACTATTAACACACTGCAAATTCAAGAGCCTTATATGAATCTATAGATGGACCCGCTGAGGGACCAGCTGACAACCCGCACAATTCAGATGGGTTGGGAGTTTACTATGGAACCGTACCCGAGTAGGCGGTCCAGGTGTATTGACCACCCGGACCGCCAATTTGGCAACGGTTCGGTTTGGAACCGGACCCGCACCCAAAGTGACTGTCCGGAAACGTTGCTAACACTAGTAGACAGTAATGACGTGATGCAGAGTAACGGTATGCCGTTTTGACATCCACAGGGTCCAGTACCAGAATGGCCGTAAAACCCACATGACATACTTGACAATGGTCCACTCATCCTGTGTTGTGAGGAGTGGCCAATAATCACTGTATTTTGGGTTTTTAAGTCACTCGTGTGTGGGTTCATGTAATCGGTAGGTGCACTTGAGCAACTCCAGTGTTGAGTTCTAATGTCTCTTCACATCCATAATGGGTAGTACTGCAATCCAGACTTTGGCTTGTTCACATTCAATGAACTCATTTCGACGAGCAGGTGTCAGCATAATCAATTCACCAAGCATTCTCTGCTATATGAAGGTCAGTTTCTGCACTTTCAAAACATGTGGAAATACGTACTTTCTCAGTTATCTTTGATAAACCTGGTCCCATGGCCGACACCTTGTTGAATCTAGCATTGCCCTTCTTTGGACCTCTTTGACTCTTCCCAATGTCTGTGCTTGCATTCTCTCCAAATTGCTGATAGCGCTCATGGGCTTCCCAAGACTTGGTGCGGCCTTTTACACCTAGGGTCCTCATGAATGTACCCAAAGCACGCTGAATGACGTGCGCCATGCATGGTATGTGGTTTTTCGATGCGGGCCACTTGATTCCGGAGGCCTCAATGGTATTTTGTAGTTCGCGAGTTGTCGGGTAATTTGAGGAAGCGTTATCGGTTGTAATTGCAAGTAAACGGCCGTCAGTCAGCTCTAAACGGTGAAGTACTTCCTCTATATGTCCAGCTAGCCGTCCTCCCATATGCTGACCCATGACCTGTAATCCTTAATCAGCTTTCGAGATAGGAAAAGAATGGGCTGTTAACCTCATTGAACGCCGGTTGTACTTCTCGCACAGCCCAATTTCTATCCATATAATACGCAATGAACGACGTCATTGCTAATTTGTTTGTTGATGTCCATCTGTCTAAAGCTAAACTGACTTTGTTCCTTGAATGCAGTTGCTTCTCAATTGCATCCACTGTCAGTATGTATTCCCTCCGGCAAATATTACTCAGGGTGCTGGCTGACGGTGCCACCAGTTCGCTTCGTAATGCATCGTATGACCGTCGTACCTGGATGTTACAGATCGCATTCCATTGAATATGGGCAAAAACTTGACCCAACGTGAGGTGGTGATTCCAGGTGTCTTGGTGAAATTCGGCAGTTTGAAAGTCCTTCTCTGCCAGTTTAGAAGATTTTGTTTGTCAATTGAGTATGTATACTTAATACCCGAATGGTGAAATAGAATTTCCTGTGTGAACTTCCAATCGGTGTTGGGACGGATTTGAGTGTGGTTATCACGTGGGTTGGTTTAAGGTTGTGCGCGGCGGAGCTGCATCACTTCAGTTCCTGTGTACGTGTTAATTAGACTTAGCGAGAGTCAGTGAGTTTAGGTCAATAGAGAGATTCAGCACAGAGGACACAGGACACCGGACACCGTACAACAATCAGAATTGCTCGACTTCCTTCCCGCATGAGTATGGCCAAAGCTGTTTCATCGACTGTTGAACTAGTTGATTCAGTTACTTCTTACACTGTCAATTGGTTCAACTATGCGATATCAGCTTTTGCCAGCAAGTGTTTGCCCATTGAGCTGGTCCCATGTTCTGATGGAGGGCAAAGAACTTGATGACAAATGATACATATGATGCCGAGGCTGCCAGTCTGCTCAATTCCGCAGTGTAAATAGAATCTCCACGAAGGCGCATGTCCAGAGTTGTTCCAAGTAATAGGCCGCTTCGAGCCTACATTCATTGAAGCCCAACAAGCATCAAAGATTATTTACGAAGTATGGTCGCTCAAATCAGGAATACAGACAAGTTCATTTTTTGAGATATCATAACCCCTAACAACAAATTATTTAGAGATTTTGTATCTGACATCGTGGTAGGAAATTGAAGTCTGGGTAATTCAATCTGGGCAACTGTCAAAGGATACGTGATAGTCAGGTAGAACACTGGTTCTTAAATATTGACTTTAGAGCTACAAGCACGAAAAAGTCAGACCTGTGAGATATTGGATGCATATTTGTGGGGTTGAATACAAGGACATACAAAGACGAGATGGTTGCAATATCATCATTAGCAGTTTTGCCCATAGAGCCAGCCGATAGTAAGATTATGAGTTAAAGCCGTTGGATTGCTCTCTGATCATCCAAGATGCAAGCCCAAAAATCATTGACGCTCTGTTGACGCTCATTTTTAGGTGGTGGTAGCGACATCGGCACTAGCATTTTCGCCTAGAAACGTGGCCAATATTAGAAATATGGGAGTATTCCATTGCATTACCCTTGAATTATCCATGATGCGAGACGAAAAATCATTGACGCGCCATTGGCAGTTATTTTTACGAGGTGGTAGCGATATCGTCACTACCATTTTTGCCAGGAAAGGCGGCCAGTATTACGATTATGGAAGTATGCCGTTGCACGGCCCTTGAATTATCCATGGTGCGAGACCAAAAATCATTGATGCTCCATTGACGCTCATTTTTGGGATGTTGCAGCGATATTGTCACTAGCATTTTTGCCTAGCAATGTGGCCAATATTAGAATTATGGGTGTATGCCGTTGCACAGCCCTCGAATTGTCCATGCTGCGAGACCAACAATTGTGGACGCTCTGTTGACCCTCATTTTTAGGACGTGGTAGCGATATGGTCGTTGGCCTTTGTACGCATAAAGGCGGCCAACACTGTCATTATGGCTTGATGCTGTCGTGCAGCCTAGGCATTATCCAGGTTGCAAGACCAGATATTGGTGACCCTCCATTGACACTCATTTCTAGGATGGGGCAACAAGCGTGTTGTTTGGCTTTTCGCATCTACAGCCGGCGAATATTCCCTCTTTGGATTGAGGAGACTATGCAACCCTTTGATTGCCAAAAAGATCAAACTAAAATCGTTGATGCTCCGTTGACTCTAACCTTCGAGACATACCACCAGTCATTCTGTGCAAAATCAGTATTCTTCGAAATCATACCGTCCTTATTGACAGCTGTCATACCGTTTCAAGTTAGAATCATTTGTATCCAAAAGCATTGACGCCTCTCTGTATATGAGCCACCAATATTCACATCATCAGTCCGATGAATATCGTAGTTCCTTCGTGTTTTTGCGCTTCCAGCCAGTACATCACAGCATATAAATCGCTCAACCAATTTTAAACTGAAAGAGCCCGACTTCCTGACCTTACTTTTTCCAGCTCATTTTCCTCCATTTCCATGACATACCATAAGCAAGGTTCAAATTCTCAACCATGTGCAGTAGGTCTGAGCGGAGAGTTATGCAGTTAGCTGCATGAACTAATGCTGGATTATGGCTGCCATTGATGAGGGTTTAGACTGCACACTGACTGCTCGTCCGAGGACTCGTGTGACATAGCTAAGTTAAATTTTGTTAGTGAATTTCATCTCTATTTTAGGTTTTGTTTTCTAAGGTGACCGTAATAGGCAAGTCGATATCCAGTTTGCTGGCCGTCTATCAACTAGATTTGGAGTCTAGCACTTTCACACAGCCCGTATGACCCTTGCACACAGACTGATAAAATCTCATGAATCACAATTTGGTAACTGAAATCAGGAAAACGCTGACACGTAGCAAAGTAGGTACAAAAATTCCTTCCCCAAGAGATAGGTCATCAACACTAATTATTTGGCTATGTATACCGCCAATGACACGGGCGCCATCACCATATCTTCATCCGTATCCAATTTCAATATGGTAATTCACTAGGGATGCCTCATCCAGGGGTAAAAGCTTACGGGTCCAACTAGTGTTAGGAACATGACAGGACCGTCACTTCAGGTACGGGTACGGATGGGAACCGAACCGGAGCCAGACTGGCGGTCCGGGTCGTCAATACACCCGAAATGTCGTTTCGGGTACGGTTCCATCGACATCTCCCTACCTGTCTGAATTGGGTGGGTTCCTAGCGGGTTGTACAGGGGGTCCATCTGTAAATTCCTATAACATGTTTGCTTTTGCTATTCGATTATAGTACTGAATCAAAATCGATCATTTGACATCCAGTAATCACATTTTGCATGTTTTGCATATTGCGAGATCGACAATATTTTAATTCATGTTTTTCTTTTAATGATATGTATTTTTTGACCAGGGAGGAGGTCAATAGTTAAATTATAAGCTCAAATATCCATTCGATGACCTCATTACCCGATCTGCACCACCAGCAATTGATGACCCACGGATGATGCTGAGTTGACAGATATTCTCAGAATGGCGCCGTGACCGTGTCACTTGCTCTTTTCCACATAGTCGATGGCAATATATTGGTTATAGATAGCAGTGAGCAAATCACTTACCAATTACCTTATTTCCAAGACCAAACATTGTGGAGGCTCCATTGATGCCTGAGGTGTAGTGGCATTGACACAGACCATATTGCCTATAAAGGCTGCCAATACTTCAATTATGGGTAAATGCCATAGCACAGCCCTAGGATTATACAAGATCCAACACACGAAATTGTTGACGCTCTGTTGACGCTCTTTTTCAGACAGGTGCTGTGACCATGTCACAATCGCATTTGCACAGAATGGCTGCCAATTCGTTGATTATGCACATATTCCGTAGCATAGCCCTTGGAATATACATGATGTAACACCTAAAGGCGTTGACACTCTGTTGACACTTGGTTGACTCTGTGTTCATGCTCTGTTGACGCTCTGTTAATGCTGTGTTGACGCTCTGTTGACGCTCATTTCGAGGTGTAACTGTATTGACAATAACGCTATTGCCTATAAAGGCTGCCAATACTTCAATTATGGATAAATGCTGTAGCACAGCCCTTGGATTATACAAGATGCAACACACAAAATCGTTGACGCTCTGTTGACGCTCATTTTCAGACAGG
>Ga0307515_10018990_pt1 | contig 12403 bp, 16 predicted proteins | sample 17_EM_MG_FD_194513 | JGI IMG/M metagenome (GOLD analysis project Ga0307515, IMG submission 194513) | Populus trichocarpa ectomycorrhiza microbial communities from riparian zone in the Pacific Northwest, United States - 17_EM | ecosystem: Host-associated > Plants > Roots > Unclassified | place...
GCAAGAAGCAAGAGACAGGCGGTTTGGTGCAAAACTTGGAGAAGCCATAACAAACCCGGACAAATGGTCGGACCCGTCTTGGCAACAATACGCATGGGGCACAGATGTTAGGCAAGACGCCTTGAATCACATCTCTACAGTGCAGCCTTTCTCCCTTGGCAACCTGCCTCGTCCTCTTGCCACCCCACCGCGGCCATCCTTCCCTTTCGGGCAAGCTCCTCCTGGAAAGCATGGTCCTCAAGTGGAACTCAGGTATGTACCTCTCATCTCAGATGCGCCTCCTATTACTGACAATGAGCAACTCGAGCAGGCATTACCACAGTCTGTCCCTTGGTGCCACAGCCATAAGAGATTCCGCCTGCAAGCCAGTACGGATAGCTGGTCGTCCCATTCGATCATGGAAAATGCACCCACTCTCGAAACGGGCATCAACCCCCACAGCCGTCAGCATTCTGGCCACTCTTTGCGTATCGCTCTGGGGAATAAGGCGAGCTGACGAGCGCTCAAGGTGCTAGAAGACAGTATATTATCAAGCTCGTGGTATATGTATGATTTCATTTGGTGTCAGAATACAGCGTGCATGCTATCGACGAAATACCAAAGATTGGTCAAACAAGAAAGGGTCTTTCTCACCAATCGTACATCATTTCTTTCTTTGTTACATTCCTTTACGCGCACACCCGTACGCGCACCCTCTCGCGTCTGCCAACCCCGCGCCTCCGCCGGAATCCCCTTTGCAGCGGGCTGGTTGATGCGTGCTATGACCATTGACAACAGCTGGTAAACGGGGTATACTAATGCTAAAGCTGCTAACAGGAGTACAAGTACTGCCAGATAATATGACATGATTATCTAGACGGGCGGGACATGCTCTTCTCAAACAAGCGTCTCTCAAAATAAGAAACGACAAAACGATCAGAAAGGGGGTCAGCTGGTGGTGTATACTGCTCGGCTACAGGATCAATGATGTCCGGATCGTGTTCAAAAACTTGTTGAAAATGCGGCCGCACCGCAGGGCGTGGGCCACAGCACAGACAGCGAAGTGAAGGCGGCACACATCTGGGTTTGGGGAGTTATGGTCAGACTCACCAGCCAGGAAAATGTAGCTCTGTCCCCGCTGAGAATTTTGGGGGTAGAAGAAGATCCCACGGCGGAATGCTTTGATGGGGACATTTTGACGGGGAAGGCTACTTCTCACGTTGGTCTGTCGATGGCTTCGAATATGGAGTCCGTTATATGTTCAAGCGCTCTGGACGTATCGGTAGGTTTGGCTAGTAGCGTGTTGATTTGTACGAGGTTCAATTTGAGTTTTTTTGTTGAATTCTTCCCAGTCGATGGCTCGGTAATTGAATCGTTCTGGGCGTGCCGTTGGAGTGTATGTGAGGTCGAGGGTTGTGACGATGGGGAGGTGGTCGGTTCTTGAGGGTCGGTTCGACGTTACATGAGGTGTCCGTGGAGAGAGCATCAGCGCATCTCCACACGTTGTCGGGTCGTGTCCATTTTCCGGTGTTGCGGGCCTCGAGTGTTGGTATTCCGCGTGGGAGGGTCATTTCGCGTCGCGTGCTGACCATGAGGTCGAGATGGGCGTTGAGAAACCTATCTGTGCTTCTTCGATGGGCATTGGTGGTACCTTCCCAGGTACTGTAGTGTCGGTTGAAGTCCGAGTATGAAGAGTTCGGTTGGGTAGGGGCTTAGCCAAGCGTCTTCGCGTGTTTCCCATTCGCATGCGAGGGTGTCGATCGTGTTGGTGTTCAGGTTGCCGTTGTAGATGTTGATTATGATCATCGAGCCCGAGTTGGTGGTTATTTTGATCCCAGAGATGTCGCTAGATATCATTTTTATTTGCTGTATCTGTTCGGATTTGGTGTCAGTATTGAGTAACAGAACAGAACAGATGCGGATTTGGTGGTCATTATTCTTTGATGGACATATGATGTTCCAGTGGGAGTTTGTGCGGGTAAAGCCTAGGTGATCAATATACGGCTCCTGTAGAGCTATTAGTTTTTGCTAGTAGGTCGTGTTGAGCGATCAGTGACTTTCCTAGATTTTGTTGCTATATGTGGGAGCGTTTGCTGTGTTTCGTTGTTCATTGGGAGGCGTTCGGAGTATCGGGTCCGTCGGCGCGTTGACTCTTTGTAGCTTTTGTAGGTTGTTAAAGGGGGATGGGAGTTTCGGGAGTTTGGTCTGTGACGGTTTTGGGAGCCTATCGGGGTGGAGTTAGCGCCAGTATAGTTAGAGGTGGGATGGAACCCTCTGTTCGTTAGTGTAGATTGTCTTGCTGGGGGTTTCGTGTTCTGCGGGTTGGACGGGCGTTTTGTGCGTTTTGGCGGGGGGGTTGGATCGACGTTTAGGTTCGCGTCAAGGGGGTGCGTGGTGGTAGAGTAGTGTTATCGGTTCCCCATGTCTATAGTTCATGGGTTGGGTAATACGGGGAATGCTCTTCGGGCCTCTTGGAAATGGATGTCATCTCGCGGGTTTTACGTTCCGGGTATTTACGGTCGCTGCTCTGGTGTTCTTTCGAGCCGCACGTTGTACAGGTGGTGGATGTGGTGTTGTGACATTTGTAGATTGTGTGTTTATTGCCGCGCATGTTGGGTCGGCCGCTTGGCATTCGGCCGTAAATTTGGCAAATTTTGCAGGTGAGCATTTCCTTGAACTCCTTGTGGGTGCAAACCGTCGAGTCTAGGATGCTTACGCATCCATTGCCTAGTGTGATTTGATTTGCCGCTTCCGCGTTTCTGCGAAAGCTCCCAAGGTCAGCGAATTGTTGTTCGGGTGTCCTAAGCTTTGGACCTTTTAGCCAAGTGACTTTTGTGATCGAGCCCTCCTTGATGTCAGCAGATTGTTCGAGCCCGCGGCTACCTTCATCGTCGGTCTGGAACAGGATTGAGACGAATCGCGCTACTACCGAGTAAGAGCGTTCTGGAATATCGTATGAGTTTCGTAATATTTGTTCGAGTATGCGTGGCGGGTTGCGTTTGATCGAATTGGCCGTTTCTTCGTCGCAGTTCCGATGAGGATTTTGTTGCTTTTGAACTTCATGATTGATCTGATGGCGCTTTTTAGTGGAGGTGGGTTGTCGTCGTTACTTGTATTCGCGAGCCATCGGTTCGCTCCCTCCTTGATTTTGGCTGTGAGGCTGATTTCGTCCGAGTAAGCATGCTTGAGTGGGTCCGGGTTACTCGACTGGATCTTGATCAAGATTTGGCGTGCGCTGATGTTGAGTCGGTTACGTAGTTTCGCTTCGAGGGGTGTAGACAGGTTTGCGGGGTTTGCCGCTTGCTACCGTTGACTAATGCGTCTCTGTAGGAGATTTCCATTTTAGTTGCCCGTTGTTCTGTGCGTACCGTTTGTTCCTGTAAATTTTCGATGGCGACATTGGCTTTTTCGATGGTTTCGGGTTGTTCCTTGGTGGTGTCGTTTGTCGCGTTCAACGCCTGCTCGGTGTGAGTTGTGAAGTTGTGAGTTGTGGGTTCCCTGTTGGTTGTAACGGTGAGCTTGGTTGGTGGGCAATAATTTCTTCGGCATATTCCGCCACTGTCGCTCCCTCAGGTAAGTACGCTACCGCTTTGATGATATTTGCCGGGGTTTCGGGGTGCTTGTCCGTGGCGATGCGTTGTCCGTGGGTTGCTACTAAGGAGAAGAGGATGGTTGCGAGCGTCGAGTGCGCTGGAGAATAATTCGACCGTGGCAAACGATTCCCGTCACGCCACCACTTTTTTTTAGTGCAATCGCGACACCAAAACCGATTTCAATGCCGTGATTTTCTCCTGTTAGGGCACTCACGTCCTTGAAGACTCTGTTTAGATCCTCTGCTGTGGTACCTGCGGGCGACTGAGTAACCATCATGGTCGTATTTTCTCGATCTCTGGTGCACGACGAGCGTGAGCACTGCTAGAAATCGGGACCTCTCATCGCTTGAGGGGCTCAGCGGGATGACCTTGTGCCTCAATGCACCCAGGCGTAAGAGCGGTCGCTAGGACGGGCGACGGATATGGAGGTCCCTCAACAGTCTTGGCTCTCTTAGACGGTGAATCTTTCACTCCAATATCCTTTTCCTCTCTCTTGCGCTTGACGCCTCCGTTTCCCGCAGCAGAAATGAGAGCGTACACTTCCATCCCGACTCGAGTGTTAGTTGTAGTTGGAAAATGTTCCTGAGGATGGGTCTGAACAGTGGTCTCTTCGGCCTGCTGGTAAGCATATGGATAACCTGATCTAGCCCAAGCCTTCCTCCGCCTTTCTTCTTCAATTCGCCCGTGCATGGCAATGACGGCGAGGCGTTTCTGCACATCGCCATTTCTACCGAAGAGGTATTCCAGTGAGATCCAACAGTCCCAGGTCGCCTCGGGCCAGTCGACCCCTTTGCGTTGGTTCAGGTCTTTGAGGACTTTGCGCGCACCGGAGATTCGTTTTTCTTTGCTGCATGACTGGGAAATCAGGAGGATGATAGTGCTGACATGAGAAAATCGACGTAGATGAGCCACGCGAGGTGGGGTTCTGCTATGGAACTTGATTGCATCCTTCCATACTGTGCTTGATTGGGCATGGGCACTGACGGGAATGTAAGGTACTAAGCACCTCGTTTCAACGTCACATATCCCGTTATCATTGACTAGGGTGCTCACTAAGGCTGTCAAGTCGTATGACCGCTGCCTGGATGCTTGCGAGTTGCAGTGGTTCCTTCTTGAAGAACGTGAAGCACATCAGCAACCCCATTATCGTCTGCACCCCATGTTGGACTTTAGATTGGTCGACGGGAAACGACACCAACTAAAACTCACGTCCCCGCCTTCCTCACTGCCAACGAGGCGGCGCGAGCCATGACCACCAGCCCAAAGTCATCCAGACTCAATTGAAGGACGTTCATAGCTATCGCACGTTCATATGCCTCTGAACAGATTCAGCACAGATTAAGGATTTCATTCAGCTCGCTCACCAGGCATGGCATCAAGATCCTTAATCACCCCTCCCCCGTGCGTTTCCAACAGGCGAAGATATGCAGACCACGCTCTTAGTCGTTCGTCGCACAAGATTGATCAAGTTAGGCAGCGTCTCCTTCTATCAAGCTCTTCAGTTCGTGGTTCCATAGTCAACGCACTTAACCCACCTGAAAACCTAGGTAGTCCTCTCAAAATCCACGTAAGGCAGCTTCAGCACCTGCCAACCGTGTTTCGTCTTCTGCCCGAATCGCGGCGCATCGTTCACTCGCAGCGCATTCGATAGCACGCTCGTACAGCACAGCTACGAGCCTGGACTGTTCTTTCTTGCCCTTCTTCTCCCACAGAATGTATGCTTTCCAATCTTCGATGAAACCACTCTGAGCTTTGAGTCCAAGCCGCTTACGAGTGTTCGTTTGATCTTTCCATGAGAACGTGTGTAAGACAGATTATCGAACCTTGATTGCTTGGACCAACTTCCGCTCATACTGTTGAGCCGGGAAGTGGGCAGTCACGAAGGTCGAATAAGATTCGCTGGTGGCGGTGTAGTCTATTGTAATGTGAGAAACCGCACCTACTGCAAGATATACTAGAGACGGACCGATATGGATCTGGTGCATACGTTCCGGGAACATCGCATCCACTCTTGCGACAGCTTCGGCTCTTGCCTCGGCATTGGGTGAATACTTGATCTTTCCCACTTCCCACTCTTGCCATAAGTTCCATATTTCGTGACTCTGTATTGCAGGAGCGATTAAAATGTCCAAACACGGGGTTGTAGGCACACATACCTTCGAGCACCAGCCCGAAGCAACTTTCGAATACTTTCACGCATACGTTCATCTCCCATATATCCCTCACTTTTTCGGAGAGATCTTCACGACAAGTCGATGAGTGTCATTTTGCATTTTTTGAGAATCGGAAGTGTTGATGGTGTTCATGTCAATTCGGATAATACCCACGGAACAACTACGTGTAATCACAGAGATAGTCGTTCTGTGCTTGTGCAAAGAGCTCCTGTATCGTTCCTGCGCTGTCTGTAGTGTTCATGTCGAGGGTTGCAACTTTTGCCGGAGTAATGGTAACCATATGAGTCAGATTGTTGGGGGGACTCTGATACGTACCTAGTACACGTATGACTTGCCGTCGATTGCTGGTACTGCGTTTACCATCTGAGACCGCGCACCATCTTTCATCTGTAACGCAAGCCCAATATACACCGCATCGTCTTAAGATTGAAGGGTTCGTTCGCGACCGACTCCAACGCTATCAATAATTCGACCCCCATCGTTGTCAGGTTCAAGGCGCAACACAAACAACGACAACATCACGCACGTCCAATGCACGCCGGCCGTCACACGCCCGGGCGGAGAGCCAAGCTTTACCGGATACCCGCGAGCAAATAGAATGGGAGTAAGAGTAGTATTATCTGACCCCAAAAGACACTACACGCAGGCGGTCTTCGCTCTTCGCTTGACATTATGAGTACCTCTTATTCAAAAAGTGCCAAAAATTTGGGAAGTACCAAAGAAAGACGTATTAGTAGTTTTAGAGCAACAGGGATGTAGCTAGAAAGTAGTAGGAGTCCCGCTTCCTTCAGTTCTGGAACCGACAATCCGGGGCGGTCCAATTGCATAGCTGTTGACTCCCAACTTCTGGTGTCCGCGTGGTGATCTGGTTTAGCGGGATTCGTACTAGCGGCCTTGAGCGTATGGAAGACAAGTGGAGCCCGTGAGAGATCCTACCTCGTCCAGGTTTGCAGCCTCCTCGGATCGACTGGGCTCCCCCCTCGCCCAGGCTGCTATTGGAAAAGATCTCGGCCCCGTCGACAACGCCATCGAGTACAGCATCGTCGTCGGCGACCTTGCCGGCGATGTCACCAACGCTGACCTCATGGGTGTCTTCCACAATCCCGATCCCGGTTACGTGACGATTCCCTCCCCCGGCTCATCGCCCCCTTTCATTCATGCTGCGATGCAAAGGTCGTGGCTGACTCGGTGGAACGAAGGCGACGAAGAAGGGCGGGGCCGGGGAGAGAAGGGAGAGGTGGATCCGGTTTCTGCTTGTATGGAGGCGAATAACAGGGGAGAGGGGTGATTCTGTAACGACCACCCAGTTAGCACAACTGCGTGGATCAGAGTGGGTTGGGAAACAGCAGAGAATAGAGATGACGGTGTGTGGTGAGGAGAGCAGAGGCGGAGGGGGGGTGGCACATAAAAGGGGGTGGAGTGGGCCGGGAAGGGGGACTCGAAATGAAGATAGCAGGAAGTCCATAGTCAGGTAATTGTGATCCAGTACTTTAGAATTCGTGAAGCAGGGTAGTGGGTGCGCCATACGCCAGACCGAATTAAGTACATGGTTACTATAATGTAGAGAAGTGAGATAGAGCGTCGTTGGGGGTCATGGACTAGGCCGAGGTCTAAGCAGAAGTGTCGTCAGTTGGTCGTCATTAGATCGCTGCCCATGGAGTCGCTATTGTTGAGAGGGGGCGGTGGCGTTGGGTGGTAGTTGATACGTTCGGTGTGTGTTGATACTCAGGTTGCTTGTCGGTGCTGGTAAAAGCACATTCGGTCGCAGAAAGGGCAAGAGGATTGAAGTGGGTTCGGTGTTGAGGTCGAAAGACGGAGTGAGGTTCTAAGGGCAGCACTGCTGCGGTGATCCTTGGGCTGTCTTACACATGCGATGTAGACTAGATGTAGAAGCGTGGAAACTGCAGCATCAAAGCGACACCAAGGCGGCTTCGCAACGAGAAGATGGCCAGGAAAAGGCTGGCCTTTGAAATCGGAGCATTTAGCACTCGCTCACTTCGGTAAAATGGTGTAATGGATACCTCAGATCGAAATCATTTCCCAAGTTTCATCACTCTCCAGGAGCAACCCTTCTTCCTCGTCGTTAGAGGACTCGTCAAAGTGAGTAGAAGAGTACTTGGACCTGGACTTGACGGATAGCCTCTTTGGCCGCATGGTCGATCCTGGAAGAACGACAAGGGGACGCAAAGTCTTCGTCTTCGTCTTCGTCCTCGGAAGAGGAAAACTCGAAGGTGGAATGTAAATGATGGGTGGCGAGTGGGCAACGGACGTCCTCGTCAATGTTCGAGGAGATGTTCTTGAGAGTGTTTGTATCGAGTGTGCGACATCGGGGGAGTAGCTTCAAGCCTGGTATGGTGCATCACCTTGGAGAGTACATCCATACGTCCATGTCCATGTGTGGAAGTGGCCGGTGAAAACGAGTGCACAGGGACAGGGCAAGGGGTTGTGGAGGCAATTTGTTGCTGGAGCGGCAAAACGGTGGCACGTGTGGTGAACAAGGAGGAGGATGGAAGTGGAGTGTGCCAATTTGAGGTCGGAAGAGGATTAAGGGTGTGTTAGGTAAAGGGAACGGGCGAGGGTTGGTGGCGGTGTCGGCGGAGCGGAGGGAATTGCGGTCAGAGAGGCTTTGGCCTTTGGCAGGTCGGCGGGTTGGGGATACTAGATCTGTCGTTGTCGTCGTCGTCGTCGTCGTTGTTGTGGATATTATTGCTGATATGCATGGAGCGCGACCGAACATGCGGCACGGGCGGCACGGATGCTCGGCCGTCCTTGAGCACACGGAAGAAGCATGTCAGTAGTCGTTCTCTCTTTGTCACAGTTTGATAACAGCGAGGCGGCCGCATTCACTCAGCTTTCGGCGTAACATCTTTAGCTGCAGCCCACCTCACTGATCCCACGTTCTAAATAGCTTTTAATGCGATCTGCACCTTCTCCCGTTTGCCTATCCTTAGCTCTAAGTCTTCGAAGGCAACCAACATGGCCACTCAAGCACCCAAGTCAACCCACTTGTGAGCACCCAGATGGCTAGCGCACCATTATTGTCTGACCACCGAAAAGCCTACATTTAGATCGTGCGGGGCTTCACTCCAATCTAGGTTACACCGCTGATCTTGTGCGTCATATAGAAATCACTTTGCAAGATGGTACAAATTCAAAGTATCACCTGGAGTTGTTTGTGGGAGACCAGGAGATAGAATTACAGATGAATGGTAACCGGACCTGGACACCAGTCCAACCCTCGTACGTCCCTTGTATTCACTATGTACGCCCACTGAATGCCCTGTATCTATAGAGATATTTCTCCGACATCCGAAATGCGCGTGGCGATCCAAAGGATCAGCGGTCATTTGTTTTGGAAGAGGAACCGACCGGCGAACGAAGTAATCGACCTACAAGGACTCTCCGATGACTATTGGAGCTCTCAAAAAAATGAATTTATTTTGCCGGGTCAGTCGTGATGACCACTGGTCCGCTCATGTCTGACAGAGAAGAGCAGGGGATGTTGGCTTTGGAAGGCATCATGTGTCTCTAGAATTACGATTCTCTGCGAATGCTACCGTTCGTCACTTTACCACGAAGCACCTCAGCCGGCTAACAATGTCCGCATAGGCGGAATCTATACGCTCGTCGCTCCAAGAACTTGAAGGTTGGATGAAGGGATTCAGGCCACTGATGAGTGGATCGATGGAGAAGGGTTTGGGAAAAGGGGTTCAACTTGGTGTTGTATTCGCCGAGGTCAGCCCCGCCCGTATGAAAACCAGCTGGACGTTGACACATTTTAGTTCAATCCGATCGCAAAAGCTGTCTTCGGTGTTGCCAAAGTCACATTCGAGGTTCGTGCTCTCTACTGGCGTATCAGAAGCAGTGGTAACGCTTGATCGTTCAGCTCCTGAAGGAACAAAACAAATACGATCAGATGCCATTGAACCTGCTGCATCGGTTGAAGCACCTCTCGACTTTGACGGAGAAGGCCGCGGACGAAATCGTCAGCGATGAGACAGAGATCTTGGATAAAGTAATCCCGCGATTGTTCGAAGTAATGCAAACGGTCGCCAAATTTTTATGCGAGTACGTCAAGCGAGGGCGATTCAGTAGGTGGTCTCTTTTTCTGGATTCCGCAAATGCTGATGATCGCAGAGCGAACAGGGGATGCGCTGATTTATTCGAAGGACAAGGATATGATGGATGAAATGGACGAAGAGCTAGAAAACGTCATCAAAGACTTCCTGAGTGCAGTTGATGTCGAGACTCTGCGCCTAGCAAAACGAAGTGGTACGTACTCATTGTCCCAAAGACGCGCGAGTGCATTCTCAGTAGCTTTGTGTAGAGCAAGAGTTCCTGCTCAAGCGTCTTAAACCAATCGAGACTGGCTATGACCGGAACCTCCTCTGTATGGAAGATATCCGCAAATATCGCCTCAGAGAAATTGTTAATTGGGTAGCCAGTAAATCGGAGGAGAAAGGTCTTCCCCAGAGCAACACTTACTGGGTCTACGGCTTACCCGGAATAGGCAAAACATCGTTAGCTCATTCGATCTGTGCAAGCCTCCACGATCAAAGGCAGCTCGCTGGGGCCTTTTTCTGTCGGAGGGATGATCGGAACTTGAGCGACCCCAATAATGTCCTCCCGACTCTCATCTGCAAGCTCGCGGAAACCTTCCCCCCCTTTCGAAAGATCGTGGCAAATTATCTCCGTGACGACCCACACCTGACACCAGAGTCAATGAAGGACTCACTCTTCCTTGACCTGCTCGATAAGCTTCCGAAACGCCCAAACGATTTTCTCGTCTTTGTCATTGACGCATTCGACGAATGCGGCGACGATAGTCGTCGTCTACGCCTCCTGAAGGTTCTCACGGTTACACGAGCTTCGTGGCTGAAAATTATCATCACCAGCAGACCCGAAACCGATATCCAACAGTTCTTTACCCAATCGTCGTACTTGGGATATGATTTGGCTACAGATCAAGAAGCTAGCGGTGATCTGCGAACCTTCGCTCGAAGCGTGTTTGGCCCGGTTGGCCGAAAGAGGCATCTCTCCGAGCATTGGCCAGAAGAATCGCTCTTGGACAAGATAATCTCTCGTGCGAATGGTCTCTTCATCTTCATCAAGACCCTTGTTCTCGCCCTTGAGAATTTTGCCGACCCCACAGAATTTTTGAAGGCAGCCTCCGAAGATTCAGCTGGTCCTGGGTTGGAGGCTCTATACGCACTCTACTCAAGTATCCTAGAGTCGCGAATAAAGGATAGTAAAGCCGAGTTCCGGGGGGTGATTGGAGTCCTTCTGACAGCGGCTCCACACCGCGCCCTATGCGAGGAGACAATTGCAGGGCTGGCGGGAGTAAAACCAAGCCTCGTAAAAACGTGGGTGGATGAGCTCGGCTCTTTGCTATATCGAGACGAAGGGGCCAATAGAGGGGTTCGTGTCCGCCATTTATCGATTTCAGAATATCTTGTCAGCGGTGACTGTCCCAACGACTATCAAATCAGCCTCCAGGACGCAAATGTGCAGCTGGGAATTTCTTGCCTCAAGACGATGGTTCGCCAACTCCGTTTCAATATCTGCGGGCTCGAAGATTCCCGACTCGCTAACGCGGACATCCAAGATCTTCCATCCCGAATCATAGAGAACATTTCCGACTGCTTGCAATATAGTTCACTTTATTGGTCAAATCATCTTTGTTTCGCACCCGACAATAATGATCGGCGGGTGTGGGATAGCTTGGAGGAATTCTTTGAAGGACCGTGCCCATTATTTTGGATGGAAGTATTGAGCATTTTGGGAATGGTTCCAATGGGTGCTCCGAGCATACGAAACGTGATATCCTGGGCCAAGGTGAGTACAACTCTTGCTTATATTTTGGGTAATTCTGATTGGCAGTAGAATGGCAATCCGACCCTTCTTGAGAGAATTCACGACGTTTGCCGTTTCATAATCGCCTTTCGCACTCCCTGACCAGCCTAAGAGCAATATGCACATACGCGGACAGATATGAAGACCTGAATTGGTCAGATATAGCAAACTCGGACCTCCTAAAGAGCATTCTCATAAAACTAAGGACAAGACCGGCTCGAACAGCATTCAAATGGGTCAAAGGCCACGAAAACAATTACGGGAACATCAGAGCTGACGCCTTAGCAAACGAAGGCAGGGAAAGCAACACACCGATGAGAATCGACGACGAGAACTGGATCGATAACCACGAAGCCCTGCAAGACGGTGCAAGACTCCAGGCTCTAGATGCGAGTCACATCTATAAAGCATTACTTAGATGGCACACGAGAAGAATCACACCGATATCTCACCAAGACACCCTAAACGAATCCAAGGACAGCGTAGAGCTGGAGACAGGCCTAAGACCCACCAACGAGAAACTACTAAAAGGAATAAAATCGCTAGGGGTCCCACCCCGCCTAAAAGACCACCTCAGAAACATGCTCATAGGTAAAATAAAATGCGGACCTTACTGGAGGAACATCCCAGGACACACAGACAGAGCGTTCTGCTCCTTTTGTAAAAGAATAACGAGAGACGATAAACTAGAGACTGAACAACACCTATGGCTAACATGTGAGCACAACGGGCAACGGCAAACTTGGGAAACTGCGACGAACATATGGAGGAAAACCACGAACAGGAATTGGCCGGCCGTATCCT
>Ga0307515_10018991_pt1 | contig 12403 bp, 14 predicted proteins | sample 17_EM_MG_FD_194513 | JGI IMG/M metagenome (GOLD analysis project Ga0307515, IMG submission 194513) | Populus trichocarpa ectomycorrhiza microbial communities from riparian zone in the Pacific Northwest, United States - 17_EM | ecosystem: Host-associated > Plants > Roots > Unclassified | place...
ACTGTATATATATATGCAGCTCTTATCCTTAAAGAGCACATAACATATGTTAGGTGATTATGACGTTCCTCGCATGATCTATATGTTTCATCAAGAATGGAAGGCTCGGAGGTTTGTTTCCTAGAAGCACCTTCTTCCTATCCATGTCTCTATCTTTACTTGCAGACACGGCCCGCTGTCACAGCTATCAATCCTTGAGAGCATCTCCATGGCATCCCATGGAGATGCTAAATGGAAGGCCACGAATTATTTTCCTTTTTTAATGCTTGTTTTCCATGCTCGAAGAGGAGTGCTAGCCTAGACAAAATATCTGTCTTACATAAATAAATTTTATTCTTACTTATCTTGCAAAAATATTAAAATATTATTCATTATAATAGCTTTTTGGTTGTTCTTTTATGAAATTATATTCTTCTTGTAATCCGCATTATGAGTTTAGTGAGTTTATCCAAGTTGATTTTAATTTTATTTTTTTTTAATTTTTTTTAATCTTATCATTTAATATTGAGTTGATTGAGAATCATCCAAGTTATTTTTAGATCTACCAAGTCAACCAGATTATATCAGACTATGAAATATAGTTATGTATCAAATATATTAAAATACAATTGAGTCTTCTAAATTGCCTTTGACCATTAGAGTGCTTGTATTTGCACAATTTAAAAAATCTTATTACCAATTTGGCTATTCTAAATAGCATTTTTCATTTGAGAAGCTTTTCAAGACCCGTTTGTTTGTTAGAAAATAATTTTTTTTTAAAGTGATTTATATAGAAAGTGAATTATCTTTTGATGTGTGATAGTGTTATGAAAAATGACTTGAAAAATATTTTTCAATATTTGACTATATCATAAAAAATGATCTGTAAAATAACTTATTAATTTTTTTTCAAGTTTATTAAAAGAAATGATCAAATCTAATAGATAAAAAAGTTGAAAGATGATAAAATTAATAAAATATAGTTTTTAAAATTATTTAATGTAAAATAAATAGCAGTGAAAAGAATAAGAACTAAATCTAATAAATAAAAATTTTCAATTAAAAGAAAAATAGAAAAAAAAATAACAATAAAAAAATGAGGATCAAAGTTGATATAAAAATCAAATTCTAAGAGATAAAATTGAATAAAAATAATTCAAAACAAAATATATTGAAATTAAAAGATTTAGAATTAAATATGATATAACTAATAAAAATAAGATATTTCTGAATTTTTCTTAACTTCTAAAAAATATTTTTGTTTGAAATAAAAAAAAAAATTTTCTAAAATTAAGCTATTTTTTTAATTGAAAATCATTTTTTATTAATTAAGTTTTTTAAAATAAATAAATACATGAAAATAGTTTGGAAAATAAATTTCAAAAAACTAATTTTCATTAAGCGAGGCGTATATGCAAGAAGAGAGAGATAGAAAATAATATCAAACCCTATTCATAAAAAAATAAAAATTAAAAAAACTCTCTCGAGTTGCTCAGGTATGTGTTCTCTGATTCCTTTTGTTTTACATAATTTTTTTTTTAATTTAACGTGGGTGTCCGGGTCAGCTTGCGCGCATCTCGACTAATCCCACGAGCCCTGAAGTTAACGATTATGTAAGCCTCCAGTGGCCATCATATGAGCAACCACAAGGCTCGAACCTGAGACCATAGAGGGAGCGAACCTGAGACCACAGAGGGAGCAAACCTCTTGATTCCAAGCTCTTACCACTGGGCCACCACCTAGATGGTTTTGTTTTACTTATTGTTTGAAATACTCTATAATCCATGTTGTTGCAATTTACATTTTGAATCTGTCAATATGATTTAGAGCAGGGTGTTTGAATGTAGGGCTTTTAAAGCATGATATTTAGGGTTTTGCTTTGAGTTCTGTTTGTGGGGCTGTTGTCAGTTTTCACGTATTATTGTTTTTTTAATATTAATATTTTGATAGTTTCTGATTTGGAAGATATTCATCTTTTTAGGTAGAGAATTTTGGGTATAACAATGGCCTTGCTAGTCAGAGAACGCTGTAGGAAAGCACAATGTAGGAATACCGAGGCGATGGATCAATTCTGGAACTTACCAGATCCCATTATTCATCACAATATTTTCTCTTTCCTTGAGATGGATGACATAGCTCGAATTGGTGTGGTATCAAAAAGATTCAGACAGATGTTTGTTTCTAGCCCATATCTGAAGTTTGTATCAAAATGTTTGTATCAAAATGTTTCTATGATGGTCCCCCGAATTCGTGCAATCAACTTATTGATAGTGCGGATGGGTTGCTGAGCCAGCGAAATGGGATGGCGATACAGCGTCTTTGCCTGGACTGGTATTGCCGCAAGAATAACTGTGATGCAGATGTAAATCTTATTGACAAATGGATCAGTGTTGCAGTGAATTGTCGAGTTCAGGAGATTGACCTTGAGGTTGGGAATACGTAAAGATCCTCTTCTTTGAGTCGGAGGAAAAGCCAATCTGCGAGCTGCCGCAGTGTATGTATAGTTCTGAAACTTTTAGAGTCCTTGACTTAGATCTGTATTATAAGTGTGTCAAAGAGCCTGCGGGGTTTTTTGTTTCTCTTGAGGAACTCTCCCTGACTCCAGTGGTAGGTTCTGATTCTGAAGATGTTTTAAAAAAGTTGATTTCAACTGCCTGCCCATCACTTAAAAGGTCGAGTCTTTCCGATTTAAAAGACAGACAAAATTAGTATCAATCATCCATGTCTTGAAGAATTAACGTTACTTGATCTCCCATATAATCTCTTGGAGATTTGCATCTCAACTGAGAGGCTGCAGAAGTTATTCTTGGACTTGAATTCCTTGTCTCCTGTATACAACTGCACAATGAAAATTAATGCCCCTAATCTCTAAGAGTTGGAGTGGACAGCATGGTCTGCAAATAACGTTTACCGGAGTCAGTTCAAAGTTCTGAACCATGCTACTCTGAATATTGATACTTTAAATGACCAAATTGATGTGGTAACTAGTCGCGATCGTATAACTGAGCTTCTCCAGGGTGTGTGCTGTACAAGAGTTTTAGAGCTAACAGTGTGTTCTTGAGGTATGCACGCTCTTTCCTAATGCCTAGATTGAACCTTAATTGTTTCATGACAGGACGGGTTGAAACTTGAATGTTGACTAATGTTTACTTATGTTGCAGACTCAGTTCATTCACAATTATTGCTCAGTTGTGTTCGACAACCTTCAGCACTCGGTCATTAATGTGAATAGTTGTCTGAAGGACTATCACTTTCTAGTTTTAGCATACATTCTCAGAAGATCACCTAATTTAGAGACCCTATCCTTCTTGTGTAGTGAAAATGTAATGCAACCTAAGTATGCCACGGTGGGTGGTTGAGAAATTATTAGGACTTCCCTTTCCATGCTGGCTACACATTCCTTTACCTCATAATTTCGATATTTCTTTTTCAGACATTGAAGTTTTGGATATCCAAGTTCTGTAAACAGCACGAAGGATTTCATAACCAAATTGGTCATCAACTGCAAGCCATAAAAATAAAGTTGAAGGGAAAAGGTCATAGGTTGTTGCAGTGGAAAATCTGCTTAAGATTTTAAAAGGTTTGAAAAAGATGATCATCTGCTCAAAAGCAAACCTAAGCCAAGTGTCGAAGATTGGGTTATGTGAATCCAGGAAAGCTTCTCTACCGTTCGGATTGAGTTCAGTTGAGAAAGAATTTTATGTTGAAGAACACCACAGGATTGATTCCGGTCACAAATTGAATTTAGCCAAGAACCAACATTATTTTGAAGATTCAGGCGATGAATGGATTTAGTGAGCGACGCAGTTTTCCATTTACTAGCTTTTTGGTCTTTTTTGATTGCTGTTTTCTTTAAAGTAAAGCCACAATGTTATTATTGTTTGAGGTCAATTTGATGATGCATTCTCCTTTCCTTGAGTGAATAATTTCATGATAGTTGGAATTATTCATGACTTTACTCCACATGAGTATCGATTTATAAGCGTGAGGGAAAGCCTCACCTTTTAAGCTAGCTTTTGAGAAAGAGATAGGTCCAATACCACCTATCAATTGGTATTAGCGCCGCGCGGCCAGGTTTACCAACAAATCTAGATCCTATAGTCTAGGAGAGAAATGAGTCATCTTAGCTCCGATCCAAGGCTCGAGATACTATTGGAGGTGTCTCCCTTTCGGCTGTGAGAGAGGCTGGCGGTCAATTTACAAGTGCGAGAGAAAACCTCACATCTCAAGATAGCTTCTGAGGGAAAGACACATGTCCAAGGCCACCTATTAACGAAAATCAATGGCTTTTTCAAGTTAGCTGCTCATCTTCCATGCTTGTATAGCTATGAAAAGGGACCCTCTTCTTCTTTTTGTAATCTCTTGAATTTGGTTAGTTGGGTTCTCTCACTTGAATGTTTGTTTGACCTGAGCATCGCAAAAGAGCTTCTAAAGGCAATCCTGGTTATCCAGGAGGCGGCAGTGATGATGCCAGGAATCTGAGGCGGCCATGCGGGTTGGCTATAGATGTTCAAGCCACCCGCAAAACAAGGAAGTCCTCCTCCTTGTTTCTGTGTGAGAGCAGCCTCGGTGGTGCTGATGGAAAAATGCGACTGTGCAGTGGTAATTAACTAACTATAGTTTAAGTATGTATATTTTTGGTTATTAATTTAAATAAGATATGAAAGATAGAGACACCCCACAATCCCTCAACTTTGTTGCTCTTGCCAGGGACACCAAATTTCCTTGTTCCATGCCAAGAATTAAGAGTTCTGCTGCGGCTACCTAGGCCATGTGTTCTGTGTCGCTCTCTTTTAATCTTGTAGTGCTGCTCTTATTCTAATGTTCTTATCGCTTTTAATTCTTGCTTGCAGTTGAAAAGATTGGTGATGGCCAAGTGATCTTGAACCGTCACCTTTTTTTTTTTTTTTTGACTAAAATTATTAGATTATCTACTCAGATTTTATGATAATAATTACAAATATAATAAAATGTTTTTAAGAGCGGTTGGTTTGGCCAGCCTACTTGAAATTTAAGATCAGATTTAAGATGAATTTTTTAAAATAAAATGAGAATTAAGTCAAAGTGACTTCATCAGCTTAGCGGGATTTAGTTAAAATTTAATTTGATTTTTTTCAAATCAATATTATTTTAATTAATTATTATCAACCCGTTTGACTGATATAGATTCGATTTAATTTGATTTGATTCAATAATATTATTTTATAATAATAATAACAAATATAATAAATCCATGTGCAATATTCTTGAACAATGTTTTTAAGAGCAGTTCGATGAGTTTTTAAAAATTAAAATGAGAGTTGACTTGAAATAATTTAATCGTTTACTGGGATTTAGTGGGACAAAATTTAATTTGAGTTTTTTTTAAAACAATATTAATTTAATTAATTATTATCAAGCCGATGAATCCATAACTGATACCAGATTCAATAACTTTGGTTTTGAAGGAAGTTGATTATACTAAATAATTTAGTTTGAAACAGGATGAGACTAAGACTTGATTGAATTACGGCTAATAAAAAATTAGGCTAGGCACTAGGACAAGGAGAGCTCGTAACATTCTCCGCCATTTTCTTACTCAAGCAAATGTTTGGACCATTGAGTCACGCATGAAATGCCGGATTCCATGACTAATGAAAACCGGCATTATTTTTTAAAAAACATTGATTTTTTTTCTGGATTTAACTCCCATGCATGTTTTCAACTATATAAACTAAAAAAAAAAATAGAATTCGATTTTACAAATAGAATAAACTCTATGTTTTACTATCAAAATTTAGAATTATTTGAATTGAGGTATTCATAATCTACAAAAGCTATTTTTTTAAAAATAAAATCTTAAAGACATACACACCCTCTTAAAGTTAATTAAGTTAAATATTTGAAGTTTTATTTTTCTTTTTAAAGGTGATTAATTATGTTAAATCCAAACCAACTTTCAAAAAATAAAATAAAATAAAAAGGAGATAAATATGGAATTTACCGTTACTTGCAAAATCTATGATTCATATGAAGACCAAGATTCGGGGCGTAAGGGAGATCTTGACGCGCGAAACCCGCTCAATCATGCTAAAATGCGCACCTCGTCAACCATTCCTGCCCTTTTCTACCCTTTATGCTGCAGAGCAGAGTCCCTCTTCTTGTCTTGTGATTACTTCAATTCTTCTTCTTCTTCTTCTTCTTCTCAACTCCTTTTCACGTCGCAGCCAGAAAGTGAAACATTATTAGGAAAAGAGAGAGCTGTAGCATATATAAATAGTTCTTGTTAGCTAGAGAGAGATTCATGGAGGATGGAAAGTTTCAAAATGGAGGTGGGTTAGGTGTTAAAGTGATGACTGATGAGCAAATGGAGATGCTGAGGAAACAAATTTCTGTTTATGCCACTATCTGTGAGCAGCTTGTTGAGATGCACAAGGCTCTCTCTGTCCACCAGGATTTTGCTGGTTTGTTTCTTCTCTCCTTTAAAGGGTTTGTTGTGCATGTTATAATCTTTTGTTTTGTGTATCTATGAACTGAATCAATGGGGGAATTCAGTGGAGTTTGAAAGTTATTGGATATGGAGAGCTATGTTACTTTACCTTTTGGATTACTCTTATTCAATTTGCCCTCTTTATAGCACTGTTGGCCATTTCTGTCTCTCAAAATTTCACTTGCCAATTGATGATCACTTCCACCAGCTAAAGAACCCTAAACAGTATTGGTTTGATGGCACTTGTATTGCTGAATGTTCTCTAATTGAAGCTGTCTTGTTCTATCTTTATCATGGGGGAAAGTTATGCTGAGATAATTCTTTGCCTAGCCATTTATTGTCTATGTAATTTGTTCTTGACTAATCGTCCTATTAATTTCTTAATAAGCATGTGTTTTACTTAGTTTTGTTGAGGTAAATCTTCGATGTTTTGCTTCTCATTTAGGCATGCGACTTGGGAATCCATACTTTTGCGATCCATTACTGTCATCTTCTGTCCACAAGATAGGGTCGAGGCAGCGGTGGACTCCAAAACCAGCGCAACTTGAAATCCTTGAGCAGATTTTCAAACAATGCAATGCGACTCCAGGCAGGCAGAAGATCAAAGATATAACCAAGGAACTTGCACAACATGGCCAGATTTCTGAAACAAATGTCTATAATTGGTTCCAAAATAGGAGAGCTCGTTCAAAAAGAAAGCAATCAGCTTTACTACCAAACAGTGGAGAATCTGAAGTAGAGACAGAAATTGAGCCTTTTAAAGAGAAGAAGACCAAGCCAGAAGACAACCAACCTGATGAAGACGCCACCCCAGTGTCCGACCACATGTACTTGCATAGCCCAGACATAGGTAATGAAAGTTTTTGTCCTTAATTTTCTGTAATATTCATGCATTGAGAGTTCTATTCAACACTTGAGCTATTTCGGACAGCCTTATGTCCGTAACCAGCTTTGATAAGCATGCACTGCGATTTTCGAACAATCCAATTTTCTTAAGCTATTGGTTTATGAATGCAGGAATAGACCAGCTGGTTGGGAAAATGGAATCCCCGGGGAGCTGTATTCCTTACTGGCAGCTGGAGCAATATGACTTGTTTGGATGATGTCTCCTCCAGAATTGCAGAGATGCTCTAGTAGAAGCTTGTCGAGTTTAAGGATGATGATTGATGACAATATAAGAGAAAACGTTTATACAGTCAGACATAACATGGTGAGCAGTTTGGTACGCGAAAAACTTATATTCGCAATGGTTATTAAGGGCTAGGTCTATTGTTGTGGCATACATTTTACTTGATTGGGTCATTATGATTCTATAGTGCCCAGACTATATGCATCTTGTGCAAAAATCGACTGATCTAATAGGATCTGAGGCTTATGATAGCTGCTATTATAAATCTAAATGACATGTATCTTCTATATCTAGCAAGGCTATTGGGAGGAGATTACTTACTATTAGTTGTTACCTTGGTTCCAATAGCGGATATGATTCTAGGCTGTCATATGTACAAAGCATTTCTCAGCTATAGCATGTCTACGATGAACTCTTGCTGAGGGAATCTGTGACTTGTATCACTCGAAAGTGACATGCAGGGATGCGAAGTTTTACAAAGTGATCAGCTTCGTCTTTTTCATTGCTAAAAGCTACAAAGACCAAGCCAGCATAAATATTTTCAGCCCCCCCACAACCTGTTGTGTATCCAGTCTTCACCAAAAATATACAAATGCTGATCACGAGTTATCAATCCACACTGGATAAACTTTCTATAACCAAAATAACAAAGTGTCCTCCCCTGCAAAATCAATTATTTTGGATTCCAAGGTCGACATCTTCGGTAGACTGGATGCTGACGGTCATGAAGTTAACAGTTGAGTTACATGATCGATGCAGCCGCTGGGAAGTCAAACTCAGAATCCGGTTATCGTCACCATGCACTTAATTAATGATGATCCATATTATAACCCCGAGATACACATTTCTGGGAGAGGATAGATCCCGCACTAGACCCTTAAAGATTTTCATGGCATGTAGAGCCATGTGATAGATTGTATGTTCAAGGAGGAGCTTAGAATGTCCAATAACAGGTCAACATTAACCTTTCGTATTAGAAAGCATGCCTCCTTTCTGTAGTCTGAACAGCAGACAACAGAAATGAGATTCATATATGAAAGTTTTCCACAGATAAAGGACCATGTGCCCAAAGCTCGAAGCATTTCTAAATCACACACCTTTGACTTTGTAGTCCTCCAGCCTCCATGATTCTGTTGTGGGGGAATATATGAATCTATCAAGGGAACTCGAGATTGCAGTTTTATCCATGCCTGAGCAGGTAACTGGCAACAAATCCTGCAACCATGTTAAGAAACATTATTCAACCGCTAAGAGAGAACAATGAACATAAAAACACCTATCATGTTTTTAGTGATATCAATGTTTTCTTTTAGTTGCACATGAGGCCATAATGCATACTGGTAGCAAGTCAAATTACTAGCAAAGATAACAACATTACGAAATAGCAGGTCGTCATTTACCTTGAACCTATATAAGAATCACATTCCAGGTCAATGATTTCTTAACAACTTACCATGGAAGCTTGTACTTCAACTTGATCTTGGGACTTCAGTTTTGTAGCAGCAGCTTCACACTTTGTCAAAGAGACTGTTTTCTCGCCATACTGATCAAACTTTCTCAATTTCGGACTTTTGTTTCTTGGGTGCCCTTTGATTTGATCCTTTGGGGAGAGACTTTTCTCCTTGTTGGCATCCGAATTCGGCAAGAGAAATGAAAAAATTAAAACATCCGGTCCGGTCAGAAGAAACAAAAGAGAGATTGGAAGAGATCCGCCATATTCTTGCCAACCTTCTCCTGCAAATAAGTTGAGGCAGAGGCCATAACATCTGTTGATTAGACCATGGAAAGAAGACAGAATTACTTTATTAAAAGCAAAACACGTGAAGATAAACAGAAGACCTTGGCATTCCTAAAAAAGGATCTTGATCCTTCACGCATAGCATTATCCAGGCTAATTGATCAAATAGATTTCTTGTCATACTGTATGAAAAGGAAACTATACAGAAGCTGTAAAAGCTTCTCGTTTCAGCGGAATCTGTTTAGTCACAATCTGCTACTTCTATGGACTCTGAAATGGTGGGAGTTCTTGCTATAACTCGTCCTCAGATACAGCTCTTGGCACTTACATTCCTGTCATGGGGTGCTAAAACTTCTTTAAATTGCCAAGTTGCCATATATTTTGTAATAATAATTGGAGAAGTAGCCTGCGAGCAATGCTTATTGGATAATGTAAACAATAGGGTTTCTGTAATATTACTTCGCTATATTTATTCTTCTCCACATGAAGCAATATATATAGTTACACTTCAGAGACAGAATAAGAAAAATATAGAGTAGATAAGCAGGAAAGTTATTTGTTCTTATATATATACAACTACGAATCAATCTAGGATTCCTATATATATACAAATACGAATCAATCTAGGATTAATACAGCTCATGCGCACACTCCCCCTCAAACTGGTGCATAGATGTTTATCATGCCCAACTTGTCAATTATATCATGAAATGCCTTTCCTGAAACTGCCTTCGTGAGTACATCAGCCAGTTGACTCTTAGACTGTATAAATGGAAACTGTATGATTCTTCCATCGAGATTCTCCTTGATGAAATGACGATCAACCTCAACATGTTTGGTGCGATCATGTTGAACAGGGTTCTGTGCGATTGCTATAGCTGCCTTATTATCACAGAAGAGATTCATAGGTTCAGTATATTCAATCCCCAAATCCCTTAATATATTCCTTATCCACATCAATTCACATACACCATGAGCCATCCCTCGAAATTCAGCTTCAGCACTTAATCTTGCTACTACTTTTTGTTTCTTGCTTTTCCAAGTGACAAGATTACCTTCTACAAACGTAAAATAACCAGAAGTAGATTTTCTGGTCGTCTGATCTCCTGCCCAATCAGAGTCTGTATATCCTTCAATGTTAGAAATACTGTTTTTTGTGAACAACAATCCTCTTCCTGGAGAACCTTTTAAGTACCGTAAGATTCGATATACTACTTCCATATGTTCTTTACTTGGTGCATGCATGAATTGACTCACCACGCTTACTGCATATGCAATATCAGGTCTGGTATGGGATAAGTAGATTAGCCTTCCAACTAATCGCTGGTAACGATCCTTGTCTGTTGGATCCTGATCTGGAAAAATTCCTAGCTTATGATTCATCTCCATGGGCGTTTCTACTGGTTTGCAACTAAGCATTCCAGTTTCAGTTAGCAGGTCTATCACATATTTTTGTTGTGAAAGAGATATTCCCTGCCTTGACCTTGCCACCTCAATTCCCAAAAAATATTTAAGGTGTCCAAGATCCTTCATTTCAAATTTAGTAGCTAGATATCTCTGTAATGCTTTCATTTCACGTGGATCATCTCCTGTCATGACCATATAATCCACATATACAATTAAAGCGGTTACTCTTCCTTCGTTATGTTTTATAAACAAAGTATGATCGGAGTTACTTTGTTTATAGCCAAACTCCTTCATTGTAGCAGAGAATCTCCCAAACCATGCTCTAGGTGACTGTTTTAGTCCATACAATGACTTCTTCAGTCTGCAGACTTCACCTTTGCCTAAGTTACTGTTAACTCCAGGTGGTAGTTCCATGTAAACTTCTTCTTCTAGATCACCATTAAGAAATGCATTCTTAACATCAAACTGTTGCAGAGGCCAGTCTCGATTTGCTGCTATAGATATAAGAATACGAATAGTATTGATCTTGGCTACTGGTGCAAAAGTATCCTGATAGTCTACCCCATACCTTTGTGTATATCCTTTTGCGACTAGTCGAGCTTTATACCTGTCAATACTACCATCTGGGTTGAGTTTCACAGTGAACACCCATCTGCATCCAACTGTCTTCATTCCTTTGGGCAGCGGAACTAGTTCCCACGTAGCATTTTTCTGTAGAGCCTCCATCTCTTCATTCATTGCCTTTCTCTATCTTTGATTAGCCAATGCATCCTGCATATTACTAGGAATAGAAACTGTGGAAAGTTGATTAACAGTAAGTGCATATGAACGAGTCAACCTATGAGAGGACACATAGTTATTAATTGGATATTTGGTTTTGACTGTAAGATCAGGTTCATATTGTTTTTTCGGAATTCCTTTATTCATCCTTTGTGGATATCTAGAAGTGGGGTTTTCTGTAGGACAATATGTTTCATTAGACTCTCTAATCCCATGACTTACTTGAGGAGGAACATTCGTGGATGATTCTGCAGGTAATGGTGTAGATAGGGGCAACTCAAATGGTGATGCAGATTCATTAGGAAAAAATAGAGCCTCATGTGTGGAATTATTCTCGGCATTAGTGCTATGATCACAGCCTTGTGGATTCAATTGTTCATTCTCTTCTAACTGGATAGACTCCTCACTTACTTTATCCATCAGAGCCTCTAACTGGGTAAACTCCTCACTTCCTTTATCCATCAGATCCTCATTCTCATTACTGAAGTTCTCCCCCTGAAGAGAATGGCTCAAGACTCCCCTAGAGTAATAAGGTATGAGCTCACGAAAGGAGGCATCCAATGTCACATGGACTTTGCGGGTGTAGGGATCATAACACCTATATCCTTTCTGAAGATCAGAGTAGCCAACAAATACACAACGTTTTGCACATGGATCAAGTTTGTTCCGTAAGATTTTTGGGATGTGAACAAACACGGTACAACCAAAAATTTGGGGTTTAAGGTTGGGAAAATGGGGAACTGGGGAGTAAGGATTGTAACTTTTGTAAGGGTGTTTGAAAATCTAGGACTCGGGAGGGTGTTCTGTTGATGATATAAGCAGCAGATTTCACAGCCTCACCCCAATAAAATTTTGGCATGTTCATACCAAAGAGGGAAGCACGTACTACCTCTAATAGTTG
>Ga0307515_10018992_pt1 | contig 12403 bp, 10 predicted proteins | sample 17_EM_MG_FD_194513 | JGI IMG/M metagenome (GOLD analysis project Ga0307515, IMG submission 194513) | Populus trichocarpa ectomycorrhiza microbial communities from riparian zone in the Pacific Northwest, United States - 17_EM | ecosystem: Host-associated > Plants > Roots > Unclassified | place...
AAATATCAATTTCTAATAAAATTAACTGATCAAAATTAACTTAATAAACAAATAATCCAAAAATTTCCCAATCAATCTTCAAATCAAAACCTGACAACTGTCATATTTCATTGTCCTTTAAACAAAAATTTCACATACTAGAGAAAAGTTTCCTAGATGCAGTCAATATTTGGCTTTAGCTTGACACGCACGCAGACTCACGATCCATATACACGCCGCGCAAAATCCCAAGAATAACCCCACGAACTTATGCTTACTCATAAGGCTAGAACCGTCATTACGTAACCAAACCGGCTTTTTTTTATTTCCCTCGCGTCCCCTTCAAGCCTGTCTTCGATATACAACGGCTACTCTCAAAGAGACCGAGAGGGATGAATTATGAGCAGAGGCTCGCGGCAGCCACAATGATCATCGAATCGAAATCACACGGAGAAAGCGGTTATGCAACTTCTCCTTTTGACGCCACAGAAATCGGCGTCACGGCGACGCTGAAACCTCACCAACTTGAAGGCATCTCGTGGCTTATACAGAGATATCACCTCGGTGTTAATGTTATCCTCGGTAGGATTTTATTTTTTCACTTCTATTTTTTAATCTGATAAAATCTAATTGAAAATCTCAAGAATACAAGAAATCAGGGTTTTCCAGTATTGCTTGGTGTCTGATTTGATATATTCAATTTTGTGAATTTGAAAAGGAGTCTAGGGTTTCACTTTAATTATATGCTGTTTTATTTTTAACGCGCATTAGAGTGACTCTTGAATTGGTATTGTATTTGCAGGAGATGAGGTACATAGCTTGAGGACTTGAATGGTTTTCAAGCCTTTATATTGAAGGAAACCTGAAATTGTCTTAAATTTATCTTGATACCTGATATTTACTTTTAAACATGTGAAAATCAAGTAATATAGAGATTATTTGTGACCATCATTATTTTTTTCATTTGAGTATGGCCTGGCCCTTTAGGTAATCACACAGACCTGCGAAACTCAAAACTTTTCAAGTAAAACATCTAGCTTTCAATTGTCAATTAAAGCTTCAGATAAATCTCCCTGTAGTTATTCCATGTCCTTCTTTTTTGAATTTTTCGAAAGTTTACTTGTGCCAGATCTTAGGGGGACTGTATTATTTACTCTTAGAATTTTGCAACTGGCTTGGTATTGGATAATTGATTGTTGCATCTCTTATAACTGAATTTACTCATAACATATTGTAACATCTTGTTGGGTTTGTGAAGTAATTAAATTTACAGCTGAAACCCTGATGGAGTTTTGTCGTTCTCATCACTGACACAATGGTTAAAGAAGTCCTTATTTTTCTCATTACTTTTAGTAATCTTCACGTGCCTCATTATTCAGTCAAGTAGAACAGATGAGCATGATAATAGCAATGGCAGTGTGATTCTGTTCATTATGTTTTGAATTGAAGATATTTGCTGGCAGATGGGATTAGGGAAGACCTTGCAAGCCATCTCTTTCTTAAGTTATTTGAAGGTTCATCAGAAGTCACCTGGACCATATTGTGAGTTAAGAAAGCCTTTCGTTTGACTTCGAAGACTTTAGGGTATCTATTCTGGTAGTGACTTTGATTCACAATTTTGCTTGTTATCCATTTATATGCAGTGGTGTTGTGCCCTTTAAGTGTGACAGATGGATGGGTGTCAGAGATAGACAAATTCACCCCCAAACTGAAAGTCCTTAGGTATGTCGGTGAGAAAGAACACCGGCGCAGTTTGCGCAAGACAATACATGAACATGTGAAAGAGAGTCCTTCATCATCCAACGTGAGTTTGGAATCTTGTAATGCATATTTACTAACTGGAATGATATAATTTGTTACTTTATCCTGTTCCTTATATTTTTTTCATGTGTCTGGGTTCTAGTTTGAAGTTCTTTAAAATCTAAATTGATATGTTGGCTGTTTACAGGTATCATTGTTGCCTTTTGATGTGCTATTGACAACATATGACATTGCATTAGTGGATCAAGAATTTTTGTCACAGATTCCATGGCACTATGCTATAGTAGATGAAGCTCAAAGACTTAAAAATCCTAAGAGCGTATGTTCAAGCTATCACACAGTGTCTTCTCATAAACGTGAACATAAATTCCTATAGTGGTGATGGTTTCAAGCTATTTATGCTACCATGGTGCCATAACAAAAAAATATGTTTATATTATAAATTGCTTCTTTGCCTCTCCTTTTATACTTCTTGAGCTAGACTTGAAGAGTTTCTTTTTTTGTTTCAAAAATTTAATAAGGACAGGTTCTTTATAATGTTCTCATAGACCAGTTCCTCATGCCAAGACGGTTGTTGATGACTGGCACACCCATCCAGAATAATCTCACTGAACTTTGGGCTCTGATGCATTTTTGTATGCCTTTAGTGTTTGGAACCCTGGATCAGTTCCTTTCCACGTTCAGGGAAGCTGCTGATGCTTCATCAGGTCATTTATCCTTTTACGTGGTCTAAGTGTGTATTTAAGTGTCAACTTTCTCCTGAAACCAGGCTTTGTATTCTTGTAATTTTCTATATCCTCATTTTTTCCCTTGATATTGGTATTCTTCTTAGGAGATCACATGGTTTGATGGCCCCTCAATGTATCATAATCTCTCTTCTTATCTTAGTGGATCAACCCCCCCCCCAAATTGTTTCTAAAATATTACAGAAGGGAGATCATGGATTGAAAGTTTTTCTTGAAAAGTATATAGTATATGATGCGTGGTCAAGTCAGTTCATTATCAAAAGGTTAGTGACTAATGTAACATCATCATTCATCTGAATAGAACATTGACCCAGATCTGCTAAGGTCCTCTACGTACTGATACACCCAACTCCCAAGTTAATGGTTTTCAAAAGAGAAATTGTTTGAGTTTTGAAACAAAGTGAGATAATATCTGGACTTGGTATTGGATCATTCCTCTGTGTTTCTGAAAGTTACATTTGCAATATTCTTTCAAGGAACTGTCAATAGTTTACGGCAAAACCTTGCAGCTAAAATCTATATCTGGGATGGGCCTTAGATTCGGAAAAAAAGCAGAAAATTGATGTGCATTACTCAGGGTTATTCTCAATTCCTTCAAGGTTTATGAGCTTCAAAATTATTATTTAATTCTTTTTGTCTGCTTCTGCTGTGAATCTTGGGTTGATTCTCTTGAATACAACAAAAGCTGAGGTTTTCCATACTTGCAAGAATGTTAAACCTGTTGCTTTTGAACAGATCATGATGCAACAAAGGTCAAGCGGCAGTTCAAGACTTTAAAAAGTATATTGAAATCCTTCATGCTTCGAAGAACAAAATCTAGGCTTATAGAATGTGGAAACCTAGTGCTGCCATCATTGACTGAGATTACTGTGTAAGTTGTCTTACCTTATGAAGACTGAGCATCTGGTGTTTTATGATGGGAACTCTCCTAAAAAGACTAAAATTTTTATATGTCTTGATAGGATGGCTCCACTGGTCAGCCTGCAAAAGAAAGTTTATACCTCAATATTGAGGAAGGAGCTTCCAAAACTTCTTGCGCTGTCTTCTTCAGCTTCCAATCATCAATCTCTGCAGAATATGGTATACTAGCTTCTCCATCTTGGACTTGAGCATTGTAGCGAACTTGCCACGCCAAACTGCCTTTCTGCTCTAGTTAATTGAAATAGAACGATGTTTTTTCTGACTTGAATATTCTGTTAGTTTCAGCCATTAATTCTGTCTCTTTGGTCCAGGTAATACAACTAAGAAAAGCATGCAGCCACCCTTACCTCTTTCCTGGTATTGAGCCTGAGCCATATGAAGAGGGTGAACACCTAGTTAAGGTAACCTCTACGTCTACTAGTTTTGTGGTATATGAAATGTTAATGAGCACCTGTTTTCATCTCCAAAATAAAAAATGCTAGTCTGAATGAGTTGTGTGTAGCCATAACTTTGAAAGCAAAGAAACAAACAGGAACAAAAAAACCGTGTTCACGTAAACTTTCTGGTATAGAAGAAGCAAACCTTTATACTGAATATCCAATTTTGATAATGAAAAACTCCTTTCCCCCTGATGTCTCTTTGTATTAATTAACTTGAACTTCATGTAGTCTTGTTATCTTGCAACTGTTTGATATATCAAAAGTAATGAAAACCGAGTTTGAATGATTTGTTTTTTTCCATAACTCTAAAAGCAAACAAAGAATTGCTTAAATTTCTGGTCTGAAATAGGCAGTCCTTTATGCTATATCTCTGATCTCACTAACGTTTCCATAACTCTGAAAGAGGCAAGTACTTGTGCTGCATCTATGATTTCACTATGTTCCCATAACTCTAAAAGCAAACAAAGAATTGCTTAAATTTTCTGCTTTGAAAGATGCAATCTTTCTGCACGGCATCTCTGATCTCGCTATTTGAAACCTACTTGTTGCTGTCCCTGCTGTCTTCTTGATTTTATGACTTCAGCTTCAGGTATCCTTGCTGTCTAATAATTTTGCAGTGTGTGAAATATTAACGATTGCTTAGTTTGGAGTGGTTGCACATTTATATAGCTTGAAAAACAAAGAATTGAAGAGGCATAAAGGGAAAAAAAAAAAAACTAAAATTTCTACTCTAAAAGAGGCAAGTTTTGTGCTTCCTCTCTGATTTTGTTAATTCCTTCGGCTCCTGTGCAAACCTCTGATCTTGATCTCTGATTCCACTAATTGAAATCTGCTGTCATCTCTGTATATCTTATGACATCATGTTCAGGCCAGTGGGAAACTTATAATTTTGGACCAACTACTTGAGAAGCTACATGATTCTGGACATCGTGTGCTTCTCTTTGCTCAAATGACACACACACTAGACATTTTACAGGTACATGTTTGAATTTGAAGTAATTGCCTCTGCTTGTTTATGCATGTCAGTATATTTTGAACATTTATTAATGACATAATTGGCATGTAATATAGGATTTTCTAGAGCTTCGAAAGTATTCATATGAGCGTCTTGATGGTTCAGTTCGAGCTGAGGAGCGTTTTGCTGCAATAAGAAGTTTTAGTGGACAGTCAGGGAGGTCTGGTTCTGAATCTGATCAAAATAGCTCTTTTGTTTTTATGATATCTACAAGAGCTGGAGGAGTTGGCTTGAATCTCGTGGCTGCAGATACGGTGGGTTATCTCTTGAAGTTTTCAGAAATCTCCATCTGGCGTATGAACTCATTGACCTGTTCCTCAAGTTGAGAGAGAAACAAAAAGATATTGTACAAAATAAAAGAGAAAAAGAAGCATAAATGGCTCCAACTTTGGTACAATAAATTTCTGACAAGCCCAGCAAAGAAAAAAGTTGGCATCACAATAATAACTGCACACTTTATCAGCTAAAAGTTGCTGGCAAGGGAAAATGAAAATAAACCTTACAAATGGTGACACATAAAGTTCCAAAACAAATCAGCAATCTACTTGGAGGCTTTTCCTGCAGTGTTTAAAGACGGATTTTCATTGATTCATCTTGCTTGAGAACATGTTTTCTGTTTTTGGTGGGTGGTCTTTTTTCCTGTAGAGCCGGTTCAGTGTTTTCTGAGACAAATATGCTATGTGCATGTCACTTATATATGATACATATTCAGTTGTGCGCCAGCCATTCTCATATTTGAGATGAATTAATTTGATGCTAATAGCTCATGTTTTTCACTTTCTCTCACTTCTCAGCAATTGCCTGAGTATAAACAGATACAACTTGCTGGACTTGAAGATGTATAGACATTTCTATACCGACCTTGACAAGGAAAATTTATAAATGCAATTTTCTGAGGCGAAGAGAGATAAACTTTGTTCTTTATTTATCCATATACTTTTCCTGACATGATTTGGCTTTTTGTAACAGTTTAAGCTCCCATTTGTCATTTTCTGTTAATAACCGTATTTCTTTCATGCTTTATGATGGAACCGTAAGTTTTGCTCTCCATGTAGATGCTTCTTTAATTGGAAAGGTTCTTACTGACTTCTAATGTTCTATATGATTCTAATAGCTAATAAATTCAGTGGTCTATATAAGATTATGAAAGAAGTGAAGGTTTTTACAAGACTTGTGGCATCTGCTTCTAATTAAAACAACTTCAATGGAATGGATTGGATATGGTGATATTTATTTCCATCTAAAGAATTTTAAGTATAATATGGTAAAACTTGAAAGAGTGTGATGGGTTGTCTAAGTAGACTCCATTATTTCTCAAAAAATTGGTTGGAGTTATAGATGGTGTTCTGAACATTCATAAACTCTCATTCATTAACAGGTTATATTCTATGAGCAAGATTGGAATCCTCAGGTTGACAAACAGGCTTTGCAGCGAGCACACAGGATTGGTCAAATGAACCATGTCCTGTCAATAAACTTAGTTACAAGGCATTCTGTGGAGGAGGTGAGGTTTTATAACTCAACCTTTAACGTTTAATAATGCCTTTCATATTATCATTTTGAATTTAAAATGTGCGAGTGTAGGTTATTATGCAAAGAGCAAAGAGGAAATTGCAGCTTAGCCATGATGTTGTAGGAGATGATGTAATGGAAGAGGACAGAAAAGAAACAGGAGGAATTGAAAATGGTGATTTGCGATCTATCATATTTGGGTTACATAGGTTTGATCCTTCAGAGGTCAACAGTGAAAAATCAAATGAATTAAATGCCTCAGAATTGAAAGCTTTGGCACAGAAAGTAATTGCTCTGCGATGTGACCAGATATTGGACAAAGATGATAGAAAGTTTGAGGTCAATCCTATTGGTCAAGAAAAAGGACTTGATTTTGTTAGTGGAGGAGAATCTGCTCTTGCAAGCTATGATCCTGGTCTTGATGAGGCATCATATCTATCATGGGTTGAAAAATTCAAGGAAACATCACAATCAAATGAAAATCTGGTTATGGATTTGGGAAATAGAAGGAACTTGCCTGATAATAAGTATCTTAATCTTGAGGCTGCAAAGAAAAAGGCAGAGGAGAAAAAGTTGTCAAAGTGGGAGGCCCTTGGATACCATTCATTATCTGTTGGGGATCCCATCTACCCTGTAGATGGGGATGCATTGTCAGACTCAGGTTTTGTTCATTTTGTTGTTGGGGATTGTACACATCCAGATAAGCTCTGCTCGTCTGAGCCCAGTGTCATATTCAGGTAATTCCTTGGAGACATACTGAAAATCCCTCCAGTCTACTTATTCATTGTTGTGGCATGCAACTTATTGATGATTATGGATACTTTTCTTTTGTTTCTTACTTCTAATTTTGTTCTGAAACTCTTGAAATTGCTTTCTTTGGTTTCCTACTCTGATTTGGTATCTGAAACTCTGAGAATTACAAACATCTATTTTTTCCAATCATTATCAGTTACAAGTAAGGTTTTACCACGAAACCAATCCCTTTCTGCTCATTCTTTTCAACTTGATAGTAATCTTAACATTAGAACTGATCAATTTGAAGCAGCGTGTAGTTGGTGCAATTACAAATGGGACATTGGCTATGGAAGAGTTGTTTTTATGTGGACTTATCCAAGCCAAAGAATCAGCACATTGGCTATGGAAGAGTTGTTTTTATGTGGACTTATCCAAGCCAAAGAATCAGCTCGCACTCCCTTAGATGGAATTTGAAAATGTGTCATTTGTATTCATGGAATTTAAATTCAGTCTGCGGTTAGACATCATCTCATTGATGGTTACAACTGTTAATATCCTGTTTTGGCATGTTCTAAGTTGAACTTCCATCTACTCCACGGGAAAAGAATGCACTAGTTACAAGGGTGTGAATATTGCTTGGTAATCATCAGTTTTTCTCTTAGCCTGATTCTGGTATTAATTTGGCAGTTGTGTAGATGAGTCAGGAAATTGGGGCCATGGAGGAATGTTCGATGCACTGGCCAAACTGTCTTCAAGTATCCCTGCTGCATATCAACAAGCCTCTGAATTTAGGGACCTTCATCTTGGTGATGTCCATCTTGTAAAAATTATTGGTCAGCTTTCATTGTTCTCTCTTCCTGCATTTTTACCATTTGGCCTTTTCCAATAATTAATGGTGGTTCAAAAATTTTAAGTGATGTGCATAGATACGAGAGGCAGTTGTAACCTTCCAGGATCACCGAACATATTCACTACAACATGCTTAGTTTTTTTCATTTTCATTTTGTTCTCATACTGCCATCCCCATTGCCACCCCGCTTTCAGCCCTCAGTTCATGTTCCTTACTGGGGTTGATGTTAATTGTGACCGATATTTTTGTTCCTTGCAGAACAATCCTTCTAGAACTAAAAAGGAAAAGAAAAGGTAGTGAGTGAGCAAAAAGCAAATACAAAGGATGACTAGATCTGCAATTTCAAACATGAAAATGTAGTACCTAACCAGGGAGGGATCTTCTCCATCTCCACTCCCTGTTATAAATATAGTATCCAATCTGTGCTTATGGTGATTAAATTTAATTAATTTTGCTTCTAGCTGTGAGTGGAGTGGTTGAGATTAGTAAATATTTGTTAATCATGGAAACTGGTAGCTGCTGGCTGAGATGACATATATATAGTTATCAAATAGTTTACCCTGGTGGTCTCAAAGTTCCTTGCTATGCTTCTTCCTGATGTGCAAAAGATTGCTTCAAATGGATTATTTTTATAACTTCATGTTTGAACTTAATGACTTGAATTTAATTTTATAGCTCCCAGTGACTGGTTTTCTTTAATGTTCTGATGAATGATCATGAGCAAAACTTTAGCTAGGTTAATGAGATCACTATTTGGTGTAACTTGTTTTCCTTTCAGAAAGTTCTGATGATCTGTCTGACATACTGGTGTGAATGGTTTCTATAATAAACCCCGTGACCCCCCCCCCCCTCCTTATTGATTATTGATGGATAGTGCTTTGAAAAAATTCATTTAACCTGTTTGTTGTTGCACAGAGAATACTGATGGGCAGAACATGGAAGGTGATACTCCACGGTGGGTTGCTTTGGCTGTTGTACAATCTTATAATCCTAGGCGCAAAGTGCCTCGTAGTGAGATCTCTATTCCTGACTTGGAGGCTTGCCTGTCCAAGGCGTCTTTTGCTGCAGCTCAAAATTCAGGTATGTTTCTTCTATTGTTTGTTTTGATGCTGTTGTATTCCATCGTAATGGCAAACTTTAAAAAGAACAATGAAAATTGAAATAGTTGGTCTGCTTGCTTGCTATGAAGAGTTGACGCTTAGAGATGGAAGTGATTTTCTTGTTTGGAATTTATTGTAGTCATCCAACAATGTGAAAATATAGTTAGCAGGCTGGCATGCAATTGTCCATAGAACAACTTCATAGGCAAAGCACAACCAGGACGAGCATGAGCAGTAGTGAGCAACAATCAACATGATGAGAGAGGCAGTCCTCTTATTCATAAGAACCTTCTTTATTATCATTAAAAATGATTCAAATTTCAGAATTCTCAGATTGTTCACGTTCAGGGACTGCCTTTGGCTGTGTGAACTTAGCTTGTTCTTACTCTTGTTTGTTTCTTTCATATATATTTGAATTATCTGACATAATCTCCTGACTTTTCCATGTAGCCTCAATCCACATGCCTCGTATTGGTTATCAAGATGGAACAGATCGCTCACAGTGGTATACTGTTGAACGTCTTCTACGAAAATATGCTTCTGTTTTTGGAATAAAGATCTACGTGTATGTCCTCTCTCACACAGACCTGTATTCCCCCCCACCGTTTGTTGTGTGTTCCAGCAATTTTATGTCATCTGATGTCTTTGCAGGTATTATTATCGACGATCATCTTGAGGCTTGTGCTCTGTCCTCTGATACCATGGCCGCTCAGTTGTAGCTCAAAGAACAGAGTAGAAATCGTTATGTTTTTGTATGATTTAGCCTTTCTGTAAACAGTAAACTTTTTTACAGCTGGGTCATCTGTTGGAAGCGAATGAATTATGGGTTCACTTATGTGTGAACCAAATAGAAGCGAGGCTCAGCTAATGTTTTTGACAGACTGTTCAGTTCCGTTTCCTCCCAGCCCCGGTTAGCAGTCATTGAACCCAGGTTAGCAGAGACCTCCACCTTAGTTTTGTAGAAAATTTGATTTTTTTGTGCGATTTTGAGTTTATTTGTCTTACTTTTGACTTGAAGTCATATTTTGGAAGTTGTTTGTTGTGAATAATAAATTTAGTATCATTTAACTGGTTACTATTATATTACTAAATAAAAGGAAATAAAGATTTATATGCCTACAAAGTAACCAGGAGAAGGGTTAGTACTAAATTTATAATTTTTTTATATACATATAAAAGTATCTTTTTATCAAGTTTTAGATAAAATCTTATCTCAGATTAAATGTTTATTAATATTCAGAGTAAATCATTGGAGATTAGGATAAGAATGAGTTGTTAACTTATTTATAAAAAATAAAATAAAATAAAATTTATTCGCAATTTTATGATGCTAGTGCGATTGGTGTGACCTTGTTAATTTCTCTCTTTTTTTTATTATTTAATTGTTCAATTTCCTAAATAAATTTGGAGACTGCTATTTTGAAGAAAAAAGCCCCATTAATGCTCGTAAAATTTACTTTCATGAATCTCCATGGCCAAAGACCAAAACCCATATCTTGCTATTTTCCCCCAACAGCTCAAGTTCACATCCACATCCTAAGCTTGATCTCAACCTTTTACCTGTGACTAATGCTCGAGTCATCAACAAACCAAGGTATTCTGCTTTGCCTTCATGCCTATCGGGGAGCCCTCGATATTTTGTGTGCAAGCCTACTACTGAACGACGGCACCAAATTCCAAATCCAAAAACTCGATATATGACTAAAGCAACTAGCATGATTGTTGTGGATACTAGAGAAACATGGCAGGAAAATACTAGAGAAGCATTGAAGCTTTAACAAAGGAGCCAGTGGTATACAAGTCCCTCCAGCCTCTCTACCACAGATATTGCTCTGATGACCATGAGCAGTACAGTGACATTTTTTAACTTTAACAAGGGAAGCAATGAAACTGTCGGATTGGAGAGAAGCATTTGCATAATCATGGGATCTTTTATTCTCAATCTGATTCTGGGATTTTACAGGGGGCATTTAAATTGGAGCATTCAAGCGGTATACCAGGAACACGAAAATCTAGATCAAGCAAGTCTTTTCTTGATTACATCGGTTTTGTTCAAGAGTTCAGACCATCTGTTACGTTTCACGTCTCTTACTTTTGGATTTTAGAATTCGATTTTTTTCAGCTCTCAATAAAATGCTGTAGCAGTACTTGTCTGGATGATTTGGGAGCAGTGCTATTTCAAGTTATGATTCGGATAAGATCCTTCCAACCAATAGTGATATGAGCTTAGCAAAGTTATTGATGGCTTTGAGAAAAAATAAAAAAGTTGGGAGCTAAGAATAGATAAGAGGCTACGTTCTCTCATTGATGACCCCCTCCAGACACACAGCCATTGATGGTTGAATAAATTTTCTTCATGCACGTCCATGGCAGAAAATCAGTAGGCACCATCACTGTTAGGTATTCATTTGCTAAACTCTTGAGCTACTGAAGTCGAGCAGGTGACTCTGTAAACTGAGGCTACGGAGAGAAGTTTGATGCACTCTCTAGACTGTCCTCGAGGGTCCTTATCAATATGCCCCCCAAGTATAATCTAGGAAACTTCATCTTCTTGATGTCCATTCCAGGAAATTTTGCGGCCATCTTTCTTGTTTTCTTTATGACTTCGTTAATTTCAAGTTTACATCATTTATTATCTTTTTTTCAATTGGGTTTTCAAAGATTCCCTCGATCAATGTCCCTCGATTTGTTGAATTGTTTTGGCATCAATTTGAAACACGTTCTAAAAATCAAAGTATGGGTTATCAGTATCAAGTCCCTCAATCAATCTCGTCCTGAAGTGTAAGTTGGTAAATGAGACACCATAAACTCCTGGTAAATAGTATAAACGCAGTATCAGCTAAGCTAATGCCATGATAAACGCTAATTGACAGTGCATTGAATACATAAATCAATTAGACAGCAGCTAACGGAAAGTCAGGCAACTCATCTCAGAACAAATTCTCCTGATAGAAATTATCAGCTAGGCTGATATCATGATTGAGCTTGTGAGGAGTAAACCTAGGTTCATAAATGCAGAGAGAACTAATTGCAAGTCATGTTTTGTTCAGGGTTAAAATAGATTATTAAAATAATTGTCCCAATCTGAACATAAAACTAATGCTGCAGTAATTCATTTGGAAAGATTGGAGACGCCAGAGAACACAAGAATTGCACAAAGCTGCAACTGGACATAGGAATTTCATTGCATCTCAGATATAAGCCACAGGTTCTTCAGAAGCCAACATCAATGCTCTCCAAGGAAATACACAAATGGTTTATTAAATCTCAAATGACAGAGACATCACTCCAGAAAACCAGAAACCAAGACCTGAACTTGTACAATCATTCCCAACTACACAAAT